>Ga0187844_10001542_pt1 | contig 17436 bp, 17 predicted proteins | sample SpaLakP09_SKY_50_FD_134517 | JGI IMG/M metagenome (GOLD analysis project Ga0187844, IMG submission 134517) | Oligotrophic lake water microbial communities from Sparkling Lake, Wisconsin, USA - SP09_SKY_50 | ecosystem: Environmental > Aquatic > Freshwater > Lake | place: USA: Sparkling Lake...
CACAGGAGTGTTACCGCCATGACCGTCAGAACTATCAACGTACGTCTACCCGAGGCGCTGTACAAGCAGATCGAAGAGTTGGCCAAGGCGACCGCACGGACCAAGAGCTTTTTGGCTATTGATGCGCTGACCCATTATGTGCAGAGTGAATCGTGGCAGATTCGTGACATCCAGGAGGGTATCCAAGAAGCCGATGCAGGCGAATTCGCATCCGACCAGCAGGTCAAAGCGGTGTTCGCGAAATACGGCGCTTGATGCATGTTGATCAAGTGGACCAAGACAGCGCTGGCGTCTCTTGATGAAATCGCTGGCTTCATTGCCAAAGATAACCCGACCCGCGCAAGGAGCTTTGTGCTGGAGTTACAGGCCGCTGTGGCCAAACTTCAGGCCCATCCTGGCATGGGCCGGGCGGGCCGCGTCCCCGGTACGCGGGAGCTGGTACTGCACCAGAACTACATCGCTATTTATCGCGCGCGTGGCGATAAGGTTGAAATTTTGAGATTGCATCACGCAGCCCAAAATCTATGACGAACTGGGTCAGCCTTAAAACCGGACCTTTCGCCGCAAACTAAGCCGCTATTTGCTAAAACCGCAGGGGCTTTTTTCATTTCTGTAGTAACTGTGGCGTCTTACCCGCTATTGGAGTCGCGCAGGAACGCGGCTCCAATTAAGTCCCCGCGTACCGGTAAATTTGATTGCCTTGCGGTGCATGGATTTGCGCATTAAATGACAAGATGATGCGCTCGCGTGCGCCCTCGTAGGGCATGGCTTTGTGGGGTAAAAATGCGGGGAAGAGGATGAGCTCACCTTCTTGCGGGTTGATGTCTAGCGTGGCGTTTTGCATGAAAGCATTGCCCATGTCCATGTGCGCGCCGCCGAGCAGCGGAAACATCGGGCTGTAGAAGCGCGTCACGCCGTTGTGGGCGCCCCACTGCGCATGCTTGGCGCGTTGTTCAGGCGGGTCAATTTGCAGGTAATACACGCCAGACCAGGAGCAATTGCCATGGGTGTGTACATCATGAAACGCTGCGCCGTTTTGAATCTGAAACCACACACCGGTCAGCAGCAATTGCAGCGGCTGCTGGCCCGGTGGCCAGACCTGCGCATTGGCGCGCTGCGCGGTGTCTTGCAGCGAATGCACGATGAACTGCACCAAGGCGCGGAACTCGGGTACGTCCACCCGGTTGAGCAAATCGTCTTCGCTGGCATAAAACGCACCAGCGCGCTCCGGGTGCAGGGCTACATCGGTGGCGCGCATACTGGCAAAAACGCGCGAGAGCACTGGGTTGATATCGGCCGCACCGGCAAAGCGGTGCCGCCCCATGGGCACCGGCCATTGGCCGCTGAAGGTCTTGCCCATGTCCTCTTTCATAGCCTCACGCAGGTCAGCTCTGAGGCCCCACTCATGCGTGCACAGCTGCCAGTGCTTGCGGCAATTCCAGCTTCCAGCCGGTGCGCGTGGCCAGGGACTCGATGTCTTGCAGCGTGTCCAAGTCGGTGACAAAGCGTGTGTTGCTGGTATGGTGCAGGTGCACCAAAGCCGGCTGGTTTTCGACAAAGTTGCGGCAGGCCAGATTGACCTCGCTGGCGCGGATGTCGGCCAGCGCCACATCGTCCATCACCAAGGGATTACCGCGCTGCCCATCGACCATCGGCACCAGCACATGGCCACTGGTGCGCTTTTTAAAGGCGGCGATCAATTCGGTCAAATCTGCAGCGCCCAATAGGGGCTGATCGGCCAGGGCCATCAACACCGCATCGAAATTGCCGCGTAAAGCATTCAAACCGCAGCGCACCGAGCTTTGCTGGCCCAGTGCGAAGTCCGGGTTATGGGCCAGCGTCACGGGAAAGGATGCAATACTGGCTTCTACCGCATCGCGCGCATAGCCGGTGACGACTACGACCTCATCGACCCCGGCGCCGCTGAGCGCAATCAACTGGCGCTTAATCAGGGGCACGCCTTGCAGCGTGATCAGCGACTTGGCGACACCGCCCATGCGGCTGCCCTGGCCGGCGGCCAGCAGCACGGCGCCGATGCGCAAGCGGGCATAGAGTCCGCCACCTTGTTTGAGTAAACATCCCATGCTTAGGCCTTGTGTGTGTGGGTGGAAAAAAGGGTACTGCGCATTAGGTCGGGCAGGCGCGCCAGGCTAGCCAGATTATGGGCTGGCATGGCGCGGTAGATAAAGGGCAGAGCGCCTTGCATAGCCTCGGATTGGGGTAATTGTTTGGTCGGGTGCAACCAGCAAACGCGCACGCCGCGCGCATGAAGGCGCGCCAGCAAGTCACCCAGAGCCTCTGGCGGGTCGGTATCGTAGCCATCGCTAAAGACCAAAAATACATCGCCCCGGCGCAGCCAGCGGCCCATATGCAAGTCCACCGCTTCCTGCAAGCAGGACGCAATGTGCGTGCCGCCGCCAAAACCAAAGGTAACCGCATTGATTTTTTCCTGCACCCGATCGCTGCGCTGTTGCATGAGTGGCGTGACTTCGGCCAAGCGCGTATGAAACACAAAAGCCCGCGCTTGCAGCACTTCTACAAAAGCGCGGCTCAAGCGCAGAAAAAATTGCGCATGCACTTCCATCGAGCGGCTGACATCCACCAAGACCGCAATCCGTGGCGTACGGCGGCGCGGCTGGCTGCGGTGCAGAGCAATCAGCTCACCGCCGCTGGCTAGGGCCGCGCGCATGGAACGGCGCAGCTGCACCGTGCCCGCATGCAAGTTGTGTGCGCGCCTGCGCGTTAGTTGGGTGTGCATACGCCTTTTGAGCGCACGCACCAAGGGTTCAAAGCGGTCCAGATCGCCTGGCAGCCAGTCCGCAAAATCGCGTTCATCGGGAGCGGCATGGCGGCTGGCACCGGCTTGGGCGCGCTGGCTTTCGCTGCCGCTCTGGCCCGCGTCCACCGCCGCATCGTCGGCCTGGCCCAGACTGCTTTGCGACTGGCCCGGTGGGGTGTTGCCCGCTTGCTGCGCCATGTCCTGGTGCATTTGCTGCACCAGTTGCTGTAAATGGCGCGGCTTGTGCTGCAAACCCGAAGTGCGTGTGGTGCCGCGCACCTTGTGCGGAAACCAAAAGGCCTGGTGTAAATCTGGGTACTTGGCCCATTGCGCCTGGCTGCCGCTGGCTATGGCGCGCCACAAGGCTTCAGTGCGTTTCCACTCTGCCAAGGGCAGGGCGCTGACGGCGCGCAGCATCAGATTGATTTCCGCAAAGCCCAAGGCAAAGCCGTGTTCGCGCAAATAGTGTGCGAAATCGGCCAATTGCTGGCGCGGATCGGTCGCGGTGAGCAGCATGGCTGAGGGCCTATTTAAAGCCGCCGGCCACGCCCACGTCCTGGCCGATCCGCGGGCCGTCTATCAGCTTGCCCACGCGCTCGGGCGTCAAGCCCCAGCGGTCATTGCGTGTCTTGAGCAGTGCGGCCAGCGAATGGCTAAGCAGCGCCGGGTCTTGCGGCAGCTCTTGCAAGCCGAGTTTGAAGAGCACCCGCACCCAGTCCAGGGTTTCGGCAATGCCGGGCGTTTTGTCCAGGTCCTCTTTGCGTAAGCGCTGCACAAAGGCCACGGACTCTTCCACCAGGCGGCTGGCCGCTTCCGGCACCAGGGTGCGCACAATGTGCATTTCGCGCGCCAGGCTGGGAAAGTCTAAGTAATGAAACAGGCAGCGGCGGCGCAAGGCGTCGGACAAGTCGCGCGTGCCATTGCTGGTCAGTACCACCAGCGGTTTGCTGCGCGCGCTTAAGGTGCCCAATTCGGGAATACTGATCTGAAACTCCGAGAGCATTTCCAGCAAAAACGCTTCAAAAGCCTCGTCCGCACGGTCGATCTCGTCAATCAGCAAGACGCAAGGCACTTCGCTGCGTATGGCTTGCAGCAAAGGGCGTTGCAGCAAAAAGTCTTCCGAAAACAAATTGCTGCGCAGGGCCTCTTTAGCGCTACTGGCATCACCTTTGCCGGCACTGCCAGTGCCCGCTTCGGTCAGGCGAATTTCCAGCAACTGGCGGCTGTAATTCCATTCATACACCGCCTGGCCCAGGTCCAGGCCCTCATAGCATTGCAAGCGCAGCAAGGGGCGGCCCAAAGCGCGCGCGCAAGCGGCGGCAATAGCCGTCTTGCCCACCCCGGCCTGGCCCTCGATCAGCATGGGCCGCTCCAGCGACAAAGCCATCCAGACCAGACTGGCCACGTCCTCATCGGCGATATAGCCGACACCAAATAATTGTTCGCGCAAGCCCTGAGGGCTGGGCGGCACAGGCGCCTGACTCATGCCTTCGGCTTTTTGCCAAATAGCCCAGCAAAAAATTGCTTGACCAAAGACCAGACCAAGCCCAGTGCGTTGAACTCGGTCGCCACCACCGGCGCGGCCGGGGCACTTGGCGCTGCGGCGCCGGGGTTGGCTGGTTGCGCCTGCGCGCCAGAGGCAGAACCGGTATCCGCCCCACCCGAAGGCGCACTGGCCTGCCATGCCTGCGCTTTTTGCGAAAAAACTTCGGCAAATTGCGCCAGAATCATGTCCGACACCGAGTTCATCATGCGCCCGCCAAACTGCGCGAATTTGCCGTTCACGATCACCGCGGCATGGCCGGCCAGCACGCAGTGGCCGTTCTCGCCCGGCAGCAAAGAAGCGGTCAATTCCATAGATGCGGAAGAGCCGCCTTTGTCTGCGCCTTTACCCAGCATCTTGAGTGTGTGAGTAGCCGCATCCAGCGCCAGGATTTCAATCGTTCCTGCAAAAGCGGCTACCGCAGGTCCGACCTTCACCCGCACACTGCCCTTAAAGTGGGTGGCGTCAATGTCCTCGGTAATTTGCGCACCCGGCATGCAGGTGGCCAGGGCATGCATATCCGACAACACGGCCCAAGCAGCGGGAATACCGGCGCTTACCGGATACTTCTTTTCTATCACGACTTCCATGGGCTTACTTTCTGCTGTTTAAAAAAAGGAAAAGGGCGGGCACGCTTGCGCGCACCGGCCCCGGGGCTGCGCAATGCAGGGTATCAGGTGTTAACGCCCGCCTTATTCAGTTGTTGCCAAACGCGGTAAGCGGTGTGCGGCATATTGAAGTGCGTCACGCCCAAGTGCGCAAAGGCATCGACCATGGCGCTGGTGAAGGTGGGGATGCTGCCAACGTGGGGCGACTCGGCCACGCCTTTGGCGCCGATGGGGTGATGCGGCGAAGGCGTTACCGTGTGGTCGGTTTCCCAATGCGGTGTCTCTACCGCGGTAGGTAGAAAATAGTCCATCAGCGAGTTGCCTTGGATATTGCCTTGCTTGTCGAAAGACAGCAATTGACCCATCGCCACGGCATAGCCCTCAGTCAGACCGCCATGGATTTGGCCTTCGATGATCATGGGGTTGATGCGGGTGCCGCAATCGTCCAGCGCATAGAAGCGGCGGATTTTGGTCTCGCCCGTGCCCTTGTCGATGTCCACCACGCACAGGTAAATACCAAAAGGGAAAGTAAAGTTAGGCGGGTCGTAGTAATGCACCGCTTCCAGCCCAGGCTCTAGGCCGGGGGGTGGGCTGTTGTAAGCGGCCCAGGCGATTTGCGTCATGGTCTTGTACTTGGCATCGTCGCCGCGCACTTTGAAGCGGTCGATTTCCCACTCCAAATCCGCTTCGCTAACTTCCATCAAATGCGCTGCAATCTTCTTGGCTTTAGCGTGGATTTTGCGCGCCGCCATGGCAATCGCCGCACCGGCTACCGGTGTCGAGCGCGAGCCATAGGTGCCCAAGCCGTACGGAGCGGTACTGGTATCGCCTTCTTCGACCTGGATGATTTCCGAAGAAATACCCAGCTCGGTTGCGATGATTTGCGCGTAGGTGGTTTGGTGGCCTTGGCCTTGCGAGATGGTGCCCATGCGGGCAATCGCGCTGCCCGTGGGGTGGACGCGAATTTCGCAGGAGTCAAACATGCCCACACCCAAGATATCGCAAATCTTGGACGGGCCAGCGCCCACCACTTCGGTAAAGGTCACCAGGCCAATGCCCATCAGCGTGGGGCAGTCCGGGTCGGCGCGTTTGACCGCTTGCTCAGCGCGCAGTGCTTTGTAGTCCACCGCATCGAGCACTTTATCCAAGGCGGTTTGGTAGTCGCCCGAGTCGTAATCAAAGCCCAAAGCGGAGTGGTAGGGAAACTGTTCGCGCTTGATAAAGTTTTTTGCGCGAATTTCGGCCTTGTCCATGCCCAGTTTTTGCGCCAGCACATCGACCATTCGTTCAACCAAGTACACCGCTTCGGTAACCCGGAAGGAGCAGCGGTAGGCCACGCCACCGGGGGCCTTGTTGGTGTAGACGCCATCGACCTTGCAATATGCGTTGGCGATGTCGTAGCTGCCGGTGCAGATGTGGAACATGCCCGCTGGGAATTTGGTCGGATCAGCACAGGCGTCAAAGGCGCCATGGTCGGCGATCACATTAGTGCGTAGCGCCAGGATTTTGCCGTCGGCAGTAGCGGCCAGCTCACCATTCATATGGTAATCCCGCGCAAAGCCGGTGGAGGACAAATTCTCGATACGGTCTTCCACCCACTTGACCGGGCGGCCCAGGACGATGGAGGCCACGATGGCGCAGACATAGCCGGGGTAAATTGGCACTTTGTTGCCAAAGCCGCCGCCGATGTCGGGAGAAACAATACGCACCTTGGATTCAGGAATACCCGAGAGCATGGACACCACGGTGCGCACAATATGTGGCGCCTGGCTGGTGAGGTAGGTGGTGAGTTCGCCGCGAATCGGGTCAAAGGAAGCGACCGCACCGCAGGTCTCTAGCGGGCAGGGGTGTACGCGCGGGTAATGCATGTCTTGCGACACCGTCACTGCTGCGCTGGCAAACACGGCGTCGGTAGCGGCTTTGTCGCCGGCTTCCCAAGTAAAGATGTGGTTGTGGTGGTAGCGCTTGCCGTGCGCGCCTTCGGTTTTACCGGCCAGGTCTTCGCGCAGCACGGGTGCGCCAGGCTTGAGCGCTTCAAAGGGGTCCACCACCGCTTCGAGTTCTTCGTACTCCACTTCCACGGCTTCGACGCCATCGGCCGCGCTGTAGCGGTCTTCGGCAATCACCACAGCGACTTCCTGCATCTGAAAATGGACTTTTTCATCGGCCAATACCGCTTGCACATCACCGGCCAGGGTAGGCATCCAGTGCAGTTTGAGCGGCTTGAGGTCATCGGCTGTCAACACGGCGATCACGCCGGGGATCTTGAGCGCAGCTTCTTTGTTGATACGTTTGATACGCGCATGCGCTACCGAAGCACGCACGATGTCCATATGCACCATGCCGGGCAGTTTGATGTCGTCAACGTAATTGCCCTTGCCTTGGATAAAGCGGGCGTCTTCCTTGCGCAGGCGTGAATCGCCCATGCCCATCAGGGCTTTTTCGCGGTCACTCAGGGGTGCGTTCATGAAGGTCTCCTTCGGTATGTTGTTTTAAGCGGCGACGGATTGGGCATCGCGCAGCGTAGCTGCCGCATGCAAAACCGCTTTGACGATGTTTTGGTAGCCGGTGCAACGGCACAAATTGCCCGACATGCCCACGCGCACTTCCTGCTCGGTCGGGTTGGGGTTGTCTTGCAAGAGGCGGTAAGCACGCATCAACATACCTGGTGTGCAAAAGCCGCATTGCAGGCCATGCTCTTTGTAGAAACCGTCTTGCAGCGCGTGCAGTACGCCGCCGTTGGCCAGGCCCTCGACGGTTTTGACTTCGCTGCCTTCGCACTGCACCGTCAAGTGCGTGCAGGACTTGACCGACTGGCCATCGATGTCCACGGTGCAGGCACAACAGTGGCTGGTCTCGCAGCCGATATGGGCGCCGGTGAGGTTCATTTTTTCACGCAGGAAATGGACTAACAGGGTGCGTGGCTCGACCGCCTCTTCCACTTGTTTTCCATTGACGTGTAGGGATACGATTTTTTTGCTCATGGCAGGGTTCTCCGGATCGGGTGGGGTTTAGGCGCAGCGGGCGGCAGCGGCGCGGATGGCACGTTTGCACATCTCGCCGGCCATGGCGGTTTTGTATTCCACATCACCACGCAGGTCTTCGGCGGGGTCGCATATAGAGCGCACCGCAGCGGCTGCCAAGTTGATGGTGGCGTCGGTCAGGGGCTGGCCCACCAGCGCCGCTTCGGCGGCGCTAGCGCGCAGCGCGGTCGGCGCCACATTGGTCAGGCCGATATTGGCGTGCGTTACTGTGCCTGCGGCCATGCGCAAGATGACGGCAGCGCCGGCAGTTGCCCAGTCGCCGGTTTTACGCTTGAGCTTTTGGTAGGCGTAGCCCGTGCCCGCGGCAAAAGGTGCGACCAAAATAGCTGTCAGGATTTCGTCCTCGACCAGCGCCGTCATATAGGTGCCGTGAAAAAAGTCCACTGCTTTGACCTGACGCGTGCCTTTGGGGCCCTGTAACTCAAAAGTGGCATCGAGCGCCATGGCGATGGCCGGATGGTCATTGCCCGGGTCCCCGTGGGCGATATCGCCGCCGATGGTGCCGCGGTTGCGCACCTGCGGATCGGCAATCAGTAGCGCCGCTTCAGGCAGTAGGGGCAGGTGTTTTTGCAAGAGTGGCGATGCGATCAGCTCGTTTTCACTGGTCATGGCGCCGATGCGAATCACGCCGCCGTTTTCGCTGATGCCGCGCAATTCTGGGATGCGGTTGATGTCAATCAGCGTACCCGGCTGCGCAAAACGCAGCTTCATCATGGGCAGCAAGCTGTGGCCGCCTGCCAGCAGCTTGGCGTCGTCGCCTAGGCTGGACAGCAGGGAAATCGCCTCCGCGATGGTGCGCGGGGCGTGGTAATCAAAGGCCGGTGGGATCACGTTGTCTCCTTTATTTCTAAGTGGCGCGAAAAAACACTCTCGTCGCAATGTAGCGAGGCATGGCGCGTTTGCGCAGGGAAAACAATCAAGCGGTGCAATTGCCGCACGAAGTGCAGGTGCGTTGCACGAATCTGTCAGTGGCTGTTTTTCACCGTCACCGTGTCCGTCAGGCCGAGTTGGTCGAGCAGCTTGCCCATGCTAGAACGCGCCACCGGTATTTCCACCGGCGTCGAACCCATCATGCGCAGCGACATGCGTCCGTCGTCGCGCACGATTTCGTCGACCTGCGCCAGATTAACGATATAGCTACGGTGCACGCGTAAAAACAGGTTCGGATCCAAGCGGCTTTCCAGATCGCCGATGGTGATATTGCAAAACTGCCCGCCTTGCGCGGTATGCACCCAGGTGTAATGGCCTTCGGAGCGAATAAAGGACACGCTGGGCACGTCGACCAGCATCACCCGGTTTTGTTTGATGGTGGGGATTTTGCGCAACTGGCGTTTTTCATTGGCATCAACCCCATTGCGCTTGGCGTCGTTACTACTTTCTTTGCTGACCACTTCGGTAATGTCATAAAACACCAGCGTGTAGCCGGTGGTCGCGCCCTGCATATCTCCGATTTTCGAAACCTTGATCAAGAGCACCCGTTCCGGGATATTGATCATCATGGCCATGGGCGGCGCATTGTTGACTGGGCATTCAGCCTGGCCGAGTAAAAACTTGACTTTGGCTTTGGCCGCTTCTGGGTGAAAGTCGGTGACGATTTTGCCAAAGGGTAATTTGTCTTTTACCGGCAGCGCGCGGCGCGCGTAGTCGTTCATGCCGACCACGTGCAAAGCGCTGTCTAAGTGCACCACGCCTACATCAAAGCGCTCTAGTAAATACAACCAGGAACTGGACGCAGCGGCGGCGCTTCGATCGGCGGGGGAGGGGCAGCTTTTGGTCATGGCTTTTTGCTTCATGGATGCGTTTCAACAATGCCTAGGCGCTTCTCGTGCCGCCAAACGGAAATTCATGCAATGCAATCGCGCTTCGTTCACCAGTCTGCGCGAAGTCTCGCAGATCGCTACAGTGCGTTAAATGAACGCTTACATGCGAACCATAGCCGACCAGCACATTTTGTGCACGGTTAAGGGCACTTTTACAGACTCCAGCGCTACCAGCCCTAGGGTTTATACCTACACGTACAGCCGCCAGCACGGAGGCTTCGCATGAAGCCAGCGCCCCATTGGCTGGCCCGTGGCGCCGGTTCGGCGGCGATCACGCCGGGTGTTCTATTGCTTGCGGTCGGCGCCACTTTATGGGGTTTGGGCGTTCCCGGCACCATTCCCGGTCTGTCACAAGCAACCGTGATATTGGTGTCGCTGGCGCTGGTGGCGGCGGGCTGTGCTGCGTTGTCATTGGTGCGGCCTCAGCGCGCAGGCTTGTCGCCACCTTACATCATGCTGTCTTTGGGCTTTGGCGGAATGCTCATGGGTTTGCTGGTCGATGTGCTGCAAGCCGGCCCGGCCCGACTGGAGAGCCTGTGCAACCAGGCCGCGCCCCTAGATTTCTTCGACAGCTTGCAATTGCACATGGCGTTTTTGCCGGCCATGCATGCAGGTATGCTCACCGGTGGCCTGCTGGCCATTCCCAGCCTTCGCCTTTTGCGCCAGCATTGCGGGCGCTACTTGTGCTCGGTGCTAACGCAAAATCTGCTCTGCTCGGGCTGGATGTTGCTGGGGATGACGGCTGGGGCCATCTGGTTGGTACGTTGGCAAGTTGCCCTGGGCAACTCCAGCCTTACCGCCATGCTCGGCGGCATGTTTGTCGGAATGACCTGGGGCATGGTGGTAAGTGTGGCCTTGTACCGCGCTTTTTTCGCCTGGCGCCTGCGCGCGCAGCCCTGGGAGTAGTGCATGGACAGTCTGGATTTACGGGTGCTCAGCGATGCACTCGATTGGCACCGCGCCGGCCATGCGGTGACCTTGGTCACCGTGGTGCAAACCTGGGGTAGCGCTCCGCGCCCGCCCGGCGCCTTGTTGGCGGTTCGGGACGACGGACGCGTGAGCGGCTCAGTCTCAGGCGGCTGCATTGAAGAGGACCTGATTGCACGTGCCAAAGCAGCCTTTGGCGCGCTCGCCGCCGCTACTGTGCCCAGCGGCGCTGGCCCGGCCCGGCCCACTGAAATCGTCTATGGCGTGAGCAAAGAAGAGGCGACGCGCTTTGGCCTGCCCTGCGGCGGCACCTTGCTCTTGGTGCATGAGCCCTTGCTGGACGGCGCCTGGATTGCCGACCTGCTGGGCCGCACCGAGCGGCACCAGTTGGTCACGCGCAGCCTCTGCATGGCCAGTGGCGCGGTGACCCTGTCAGGTGCCCAGCGCGGCCAGACGCTGTTCTACGACAGCGTGGTGTTGCGTACCGTGTTCGGCCCCAAATGGCGTTTGCTACTGATTGGCGCCGGGCAGTTGTCCCAGGCGGTGGCGCAGATGGCGGGCATGCTGGACTTTGAAGTGCTGGTCTGCGACCCGCGCGAGGAATACAGCGCGGGTCTGGACATGGTGGGCGTGCAGCGCCTCATGGGCATGCCCGACGATGTGGTGCGCGAGATGCTGCCCGACGCCCACACCGCCATCGTTGCCCTGACGCACGACCCCAAGCTCGACGATATGGCGCTTTTGGAAGCGCTCAAATCGGATGCGTTTTATGTCGGCGCGCTCGGTTCTTCGCGCACGCAGGCCACGCGCAAGCAGCGTCTGGCCGAACACTTTGATATGACCCAAGACGAGTTGGCCCGCTTGCATGGCCCGGTGGGTTTGAAGCTGGGCGCCAAAACGCCGGCCGAAATTGCGGTTTCCATACTGGCCGAAATCGTGCAGCTTAAAAACGCTGAACTTGTCAGCAACCACAGCGCATCGTCATGCGAAGTCGCGGGGGCTGCCGCTGGCTAAGACGCTTATGCCATTGCCTGGCCCATGCGCACCGGGCCACCTGGCTGCCAGGCCGGGTTCCAGCCGAGCGCTGCGTCGGGCAGTAGCAGTACCACCGTGGAGCCCAGCAAAAAGCGGCCCATTTCCTCGCCCTGGGCCAGCTGCACCTCACCGGCCGGGTAATCATGGCGGCTGATACACCCTGTGCGCGGCGGGTTCACCACGCCATGCCATACCGTAGCCATGCTGCCCACAATGGTGGCGCCCACCAGCACCAGCACCATCGGCCCTTGTGCGGTGTCAAACACACAAACTACCCGTTCATTGCGCGCAAACAGGCCTGGCACGCCGCGCGCCGTGGTCGGGTTGACCGAAAACAAATCGCCCGGCACATAGACCATTTGGCGCAAGGTGGCGGTGCAGGGCATGTGGATCCGGTGGTAGTCGCGCGGGCTCAGGTACAAAGTGGCAAAACTGCCCTTTGCAAACTGCGCTGCCAGTGCGCTATCGCCGCCGACCAAGGCGGTGGCGCTGTAAGAGTGGCCTTTGGCCTGGAATATCTGCCCGTTTTCGATGGTTCCAAACTGGCTGATAGCACCGTCCACCGGGCACAGCCAGCGCGCCTTCGCCAGCGGCCGCGCATCGCTATGCAGCGCGCGCGTGAAAAAATCGTTGAAGTGGGCGTAAGCGGCGATGTCCGGCTGCGCGGCTTGCGCCATATCTACCTGGTATTTGTTGACGAACCAAGCAATCAAGCGCGTGGTGGCGTAGCCCCAGCGCCGGGTGGCGACCCAGCCGGCAAAAGCTGTCAGGGCCTGCTTGGGCAGAAGGTATTGCGGCCAAACCGCTATGCGCGCTGCCCATTGCTGTGCCATGGCCTCTCCCGGTTGGATGAAATAGTTGCCCAGTGCAGCAAGTTGTCAGCCCTGTGTAAAGCGGCGGATTATAGTTAGCGACTCCTATGAGCACTGCACGCATCCCCCCCATCCAATGCCTGCTGACTTTCGAGTCCCTGGCCCGCTTGCGCAGCGTCACCCAAGCCTCTGAAGAACTCTGCGTCACGCCCAGTGCCGTCAGCCACCGGGTGCGTCAGCTAGAACAAATCATAGGTACCAAACTCTTTGGCCGCGCCGATTTTTCCCTGACCACTGAAGGCAGTGAATACCTAGCCCATGTGCGCGAAGGCCTGTCCACGCTGCAAAAATTCCCTAGTTCCAGCTCCAGCGCCGCCCCGGGTAAGCGCAAACTGCGCTTGGCGCTAACCCCCACGTTTGCGCGCTCGGTGGTGATTCCGCGCCTGCGTGAATTTACCGAGGCTTATCCGGAAATTGACCTGACGATGCAGGTTTCTATTCCGCTCTTGGACGTGGTGGCCGAAGACGCCGACCTGACGGTACGCTTTGGTGCCGGCCGCTATGCCGACCTGGAATACGTCTGTCTGGCCAAAGACGTGGTCACCCCGATGGCCTCACCGGTCTTTGTGCGCGAGCACGGGCCTTTTGAGGCCGCGCAGGACTTGGCTAGCCAGCCCCTGCTTCGCAGCCCCTTGGAGCCTTGGCGAACCTGGTTTGCAGCGCACCGGCTAGACTGGCCCGAGCCGGTCGATGGCTCGCAGTTCAACGACATCGGCCTTATGTGCGATGCCGCCGCCGCCGGTATGGGTATTGCCCTGGTACGGCTCAAGCTGGGTGCGCCCTGGCTGGAAAACGGTTCACTCGTGCGCCTGGGCTCTAGCGAGGTCTTTATCGGCAACGTGCCCAGCCCGCACGCCCATTACCTGTGCTGGCGCACCGGCATGATGGACCGCTGGGAATGCGCCGCCTTTGCCGAGTGGCTCAAGCAGGTGCTGGCCTAGGCCGCTAATTCCCTGCGCCTTGGCAAACCGTCGAGGCGCTGCCGTCTCGAATTCACACTGCCTTGCAAGTTTCTTCATGCCTGGGCTTGTCACCCTGCGCTAGAGTTCAGGCCATGAATGCCCCCTTGAATGCCAGCTCGCAGGACGCCGTCAGCCGTGCCGCCTTGCAGGCGCGCGTGGTGCAAGCCTTGGCCCAGCACCTGCCCGCGCATGCGCTGCTCTACCAAACTGAAGACACCACGCCTTATGAATGCGATGGTCTGACCGCCTACCGCCAGCGTCCGCTGGTAGTTGCCTTGCCCGAGACCGAGGCGCAGGTGCAAGCGGTGCTACGCAGCTGCCATGCGCTGGGCGTGCCGGTGGTGGCGCGCGGGGCGGGTACCGGCCTGTCCGGCGGTGCGATGCCGCATGCCCTGGGCGTCACCTTGTCGTTGGCCAAGTTCAACAAAATCCTGAAGGTGGACCCGCAGGCGCGCACCGCCCGCGTGCAATGCGGCGTGCGCAACCTGGCCATTAGCGAAGCAGCAGCGCCCTTGGGCCTGTATTACGCGCCGGACCCCAGCAGCCAGATCGCCTGCACGATTGGCGGCAATGTGGCCGAAAACTCCGGCGGGGTGCATTGCCTGAAATATGGTCTGACTCTGCACAACGTGCTGCAAGTGCGCGGCTTTACCGCGCAAGGCGAGCCCATCACCTTTGGTGCAGAAGCGCTGGACGCCCCGGGCTACGATTTGCTCAGCCTGGCCGTAGGCAGCGAAGGCATGCTGGCTGTCACCATCGAAGTGCTGGTCAAGCTGGTGCCCAAGCCGCAACTGGCGCGGTGCATCATGGCCAGCTTTGACGATGTGCGCAAAGCCGGTGACGCGGTGGCCGCCGTCATTGCCGCAGGCATCATCCCGGCCGGCCTGGAAATGATGGACAAGCCCATGACCGCTGCCGTAGAGGATTTTGTGCATGCCGGTTACGACCTGAGTGCGCAGGCCATTTTGCTGTGCGAGAGCGACGGCACGCCCGAGGAAGTGGAAGAAGAGATTGCCCGCATGAGCGAGGTGCTGAGTCGCCATGGCGCCACCGCGATTGCAGTCAGCCAAAGCGAGGCTGAGCGCCTGCGCTTTTGGAGTGGCCGCAAAAATGCTTTCCCCGCCAGTGGCCGCATCAGCCCAGACTACATGTGCATGGACAGCACCATTCCGCGCAATCGCTTGGCCGATATCCTGCTGGCGATTGCCGAGATGGAAAAGAAATACCAGTTGCGCTGCGCCAATGTGTTCCACGCCGGCGATGGCAATTTGCACCCGCTGATTTTGTTTGATGCCAACGACGCTGACCAGTTGCGCCGCTGTGAGCTATTTGGTGCCGACATCTTGGAGACCAGCGTTGCCATGGGCGGCACCGTCACCGGCGAGCACGGCGTGGGCGTGGAAAAACTCAATTCCATGTGCGTGCAGTTCAGCGCCGCCGAAAACGCGCAAATGTTCGCCGTCAAGCGCGCGTTTGACCCGCAAGGCCTGCTCAATCCCGGCAAAGTCATCCCCACGCTTCAGCGCTGCGCCGAATATGGCAAAGAACTGGTACGCGGCGGCAAGCGCAAACACCCCGACTTGCCGCGCTTTTAAACGGCACGATCGGCAGGTGCTTTTTTGTGCAGCTACCGGACAAAACAGCGCATTAGGCCGGGGTGAGGGCGATTGCGGGCGGCTTGCGCTGTTTGCGTGACAATTGCGACTCGCGTTGGCGAAGGCTTGGCCCCTCGGGCTGCACCGAATCCGGTGTTTGGATTTAACGATATGGAGACCCCACTATGACCTATTTAAATACCCATGTTCCCCAGCCTTTGGGCCGTCGTACGCTGCTGCAAGCCGCTGCCGCAGGCGCGGCAGGTCTGGCCGTTCCAGCCTGGGCCCAATCGGCTTGGCCGGCCAAACCCGTGAACTTGGTAGTGCCTTTTCCAGCCGGCGGTGGAACCGACGCTTTTGCGCGCCCGATGTCCGCCCAGTTTGCGCGCTTGACCGAAAAGCAGCTGATCATTGACAACAAAGGCGGTGCCGGTGGCACCTTAGGCGCCGGCGTTGCCGCTAAAGCGGCGCCAGATGGCTACACCTTGTTCATGGGCGCGGTACACCACACCATCGCCCCCAGTATGTACGCCAAGCTGGACTACGACCTAGAGCGCGATTTTGTGCCCCTCATCATGGTGGCCAGCGTGCCGCAGGTGCTGGTGGTCAACCCGAAAAAAGTTCCTTCTGCCAACTATGCGGAATTTCTGGCTTTTGTGCGTAAAAACCCCGGCAAACTCAACTACGGCTCGGCTGGTGGCGGCACCTCACACCACCTGGCTGGTGAACTGTTCAAGCTACAAACCAATACCTTTATCACCCACATCCCTTACCGGGGTGCTGGTCCGGCTTTGCAGGACCTGATCGCCGGTAATGTGGACATGATGTTCGACGGCCTGGGCTCGTCAGCGGCGCATATCAAGGGCGGGCGCATCAAGGCTTTGATGGTTTCGGGGACCAAGCGCAACCCGGCTTTTCCGGATGTGCCCTGCTCCACCGAACTGGGTCTGCCCGACTACACCGTCAGTACCTGGTATGGCATCTGGGCGCCAAAAGGCACACCGGCTGACATCCAGGCGCGTGCGGTGGAAGAAATCCGCCGCGCCTGCCTGACCGATGACGCCAAGACCACCTGGGCCAACCAGGGCGCCGATTTCCCCAACCTGGCTGGTGCGCAGTTCGACGGCTTCATTAAAACGGAACTAGCTAAGTGGTCCAAGGTGGTGAAGGCCTCGGGCGCGAAGCTGGACTAAGCATTCTTGCAGGGGTGGCCGCCGCGGCGGCTGCCTGGTTTGAGCCGGTATCCGGTGTAGCACGCGTTTCTCTATGTCCCAACACAATCTTTTTGCCGCGCTGCGCGCCGCCTTCCCTCGCGATTTGGAGCAGACGGCGGTGCAGACCGAGACCGGCTTGTGCTACTCCTGGCGCGACCTGGACCGCGCCACCGCCATGCTGGCCAATTTGCTGCAATCGCTGGATTTGCCCGCGGGAAGCCGCATCGCCGCGCATGTGGATAAGTCGGTCGAAGCGATGTTGCTCTACCTGGCTACGTTGCGGGCCGGCTATGTGTATCTGCCACTCAACGTGGCCTACCAAAGCGCCGAGTTGCATTACTTTTTAGGCAATGCCGAACCGGCGGTGCTGGTCTGTTGCCCGCGCGATTTCGGTTGGGTCAGCAAGCTGGCGTTTCAGGCCGGCACGCAATACGTGTTCACCCTGGACGACCAGCGACAAGGTAGCTTGCTCGAACGTGCCGCGCAGCACAGCGATGTGCATACCATTGCCGAACGCAAGGCGGATGACCTGGCCGCCATGGTCTACACCAGTGGCACCACGGGCCGCAGCAAAGGCGCCATGCTTAGCCATGGCAATTTGCTGAGTAACGCCAAGGTGCTTAAAGACTACTGGGGATGGCGCAAAGATGATGTGCTGATCCACTGCCTGCCCATTTTTCATGTGCACGGCTTGTTTGTGGCCTTGCATGGCGCGCTGCTCAATGGCAGCAAGATGATTTGGATGGCGCGCTTTGATCCCAAGCAGGTGCTCGCCTTTTTGCCACACGCCACCGTTTTCATGGGCGTGCCCACTTTGTATGTGCGCCTGCTGGGCGAAGCGGGGCTCACGCCGCAGGCCTGCGCCAACATGCGTTTATTTGTGGCGGGCTCTGCGCCCTTGCTCTTAGAAACTTTCCAGGATTGGACCGCGCGCACTGGCCACACGATTTTGGAACGCTACGGCATGAGCGAAACCGTCATGCTCACGTCCAACCCCTATGCGCCCGATGCGCGCCATGGCGGCCAGGCCGAACGGC
>Ga0187844_10001544_pt1 | contig 17420 bp, 10 predicted proteins | sample SpaLakP09_SKY_50_FD_134517 | JGI IMG/M metagenome (GOLD analysis project Ga0187844, IMG submission 134517) | Oligotrophic lake water microbial communities from Sparkling Lake, Wisconsin, USA - SP09_SKY_50 | ecosystem: Environmental > Aquatic > Freshwater > Lake | place: USA: Sparkling Lake...
GCATAGAAGTATTAAAAAGCCTGCGCCTCGACAAGACCCACCATGCTGCCATCATCATGCTGACGCACCAGGAAGACGTCAGCCTGGCCGAGCAAGCCATAGACGCCGGGGCGCAAGATTTTTTGTTAAAAGAAGAAGTCAATGCACGACGGCTGATGCGCGCCCTGCACCAGGCACGCCACCGTCATAAACTCGAAGCCGAACTCAGCCGCAGCTATAACCAGTTGCGCGAACTGGCCGAGCATGATGCCCTGACTGGCCTGGCCAATCGCTATGATTTTGAACGTGCCCTGGCCTTTGCCGTCAGCCGTGCCAAGCGCGAAAACCTGCATGGAAAAATGGCGGTGCTGCTGCTGGACCTGGACCGTTTCAAGAATGTGAACGACACCTACGGCCATGCCATTGGCGACCAGTTGCTCATCAAGGTGGCGCGCCGCCTGGGCACCACCACCCGTGGCAGCGACTTGCTGGCACGACTGGGTGGCGATGAATTCGTGGTGCTGGTGCAGGATATGGAAAGAATCGACCAGGCTATTTTGCTGGCCAGCCGCATCGTCGAAGCTTTCAAAAAACCCATCGTACTGGATGGCCTGGAATGGCATGTCACCATGAGCATAGGCATTGCCGTCTTTGGCTCGTGCGCCAATGATGCGACCGAGCTCATGAAATGCGCCGACATTGCCATGTACCGCGCCAAGCAAGAGGGGCGCAACCAGAGCCATTTTTATTCTGACCAGTTACACCAGGCCGTGCGGCACCGCATGTACCTGGAACGTGATTTGCGCCACGCCCTGCGCAATGAGCAATTGCAAGTGTATTACCAGGCCAAGATCAACCCTTTTGATGGCCGCATAGGTGGCATGGAAGCGCTGCTGCGCTGGCACCACCCAGTCGAAGGTGTGCTGACACCCGGCGTATTCCTGCCCATGGCAGAAGAACTGGGACTGATGTTCGAGATCGACCAGTGGGTCATGCGCACCGCCTGCTCCCAGTTACAGGAATGGCGCTCGCTGCCGTTCTTGCACGCACAAGACTTGACCATGGCAGTCAATGTCTCAGCCATCCAGCTGCAGGGCGACAATCTCATCTATACCGTCGATGAAGCTTTGCTGACCAGTGGCCTTGATCCCAGTTACCTGGAGCTGGAAATTACCGAGAATGCGTTGATACGCGACCCCCATCATGTCGCCGCCATCCTGCACAAGCTGGTTGGGCGCGGCGTCAAGCTCTCACTCGATGATTTTGGCACGGGTTATTCTTCCTTTGGGCATTTGAAACTCTTCCCCATCCATGTGCTGAAGATAGACCAGAGCTTTGTCGCCGGTGTCGGCAAGGGTGATTCACCGGAGCGCCTGCTGGCTGCCATGATCGCCTTTGCCCAGACCATGGAATTGTCGCTGGTGGCAGAAGGGATAGAAACCGAACATCAGGCGCGATTCTGTGCCGACCGCGGTTGTGAGCTTTTACAGGGTTATTTGTATTCTCGCCCGATACCATCGAGTGAATTTGAAGATCGCTACCTGACCGGAAGCTTCCGCCATGAACCAATTGGACCAGAATGACACAGCTAGCAATCGCCCGTCAAACTGTGTGAATGAGCAGCACGCCCTGCTGGCTGCCATCGTCGCCTCGGCCGATGATGCCATCATAGGCAGCGACCTCAGCGGCAATATCCTGAGCTGGAACCATGCGGCAGAAATCCTGTTTGGCTATAGCGTCACGGCAATTTACCAGCGTCCCTTTACCAGTCTCTTCCCGTCCGGGCAATTGCCCGATCATCTGTCGCTGATCAAACTCTTGCAACAAGGTGCCTCGATAGGTCATTTTGAAACCATGCGGCGCTGCCAGGATGGCACAGAACTGCCGGTGGCCCTGACCATCTCGGCCATACGCGACGAGGGTGACAACATCATCGGCCTGTCGCTGATTGCGCGTGACTTCAGCGTAGGCTACCGCATCGCCGCCCGCCTGACGCAAAGCGAACGTCATTTCCGCCAGGTGGTCGATGCGGCGCCGAATGCCATGGTGATGATAGACCGCCGTGGCCTGATAGAAATGGTGAACACTCAGGCCGAAACTATCTTTGGCTATACCCGATCAGAATTGCTGGGCAAGCCGCTGGAAATCCTCATCCCCTCTCGCTTCCAGCGTCATCATCCCAGCCTGCGCACTGGCTACTTCGCCAACCCCGTCAGTCGCACCATGGGTCAGGGACGCGAGTTGTATGGTTTGCGCAAGGATGGCACCGAATTCCCGGTAGAGATAGGCCTCAACCCCATAGAAACTACCGACGGCATCAAGGTCTTGTCGGCGATTGTCGATATTAGCGAACGAAAGCGCCAGGAAGAGCGCTTCCGCCTGGTGGTGGAAGCCGCGCCGAATGCCATGGTGATGATAGACAGCCAGGGCAAGATAGAAATGGTGAATGCCCAGACTGAGGCCATCTTTGGCTATGCGCGTGAAGAGTTGCTGGGCCAGCCCATGGAAGTGCTGATACCGACCCGCTTTCGCGCCCACCACCCTGGCTTGCGCAGCAATTTTTTCACGCAGCCAAGCAGTCGCAGCATGGGTTCTGGCCGTGACCTGTTTGGCCTGCGCAAGGACGGTAGCGAGTTTCCGGTGGAAATCGGTCTCAACCCCATAGAAACTGCCGACGGCATCAAGGTCTTGTCAGCCATCGTCGACATTAGCGAACGCAAGCGCCAGGAAGAGCGCTTCCGCCTCGTCGTCGAAGCCGCGCCGAATGCCATGGTGATGATAGATAGCCTGGGCAAGATAGAAATGGTGAATGCCCAGACCGAGCACCTGTTTGGCTATCAGCGTGAAGAACTACTGGGCCAACCCATGGAAATCCTCATCCCGGCCCGCTTTAGGCCACAGCATCCCGGTTTGCGCAGCAGTTACTTCGCCAGCACCAGCACCCGCGCCATGGGCACAGGCCGCGACCTGTTTGGCTTGCGCAAGGATGGTAGCGAATTCCAGATAGAAATTGGCCTCAATCCCATACAAACTGCCGATGGCCTGAAGGTGCTGTCTGCCATTGTCGACATCTCTGAACGCAAACGCTTCACCGATGAACTGTCACGGCGCAACCAGGAATTGAATAGTTTTGCCTATGTCGCCTCGCATGATCTCAAGTCGCCCTTGCGCGGCGTCGACCAACTGGCCACCTGGCTGACTGAAGACCTGGCCGGCAAGATCGATGACGAAACAAATGAACACCTGCGCCTGATGCGCATGCGCATCAAACGCATGGAGAAACTGCTGGATGATTTGCTGCTCTACTTCCGTGCCGGGCAATCAGGTGGTTCGGTAGAACGCATAGACGTTGCTGAACTGGTGCGCGATGTGTTTGATCTCTGCTGCTCCGACAAATCGTTCAGGCTGGAATTGCAGGGCGAATTCCCGCGCTACCATACGCACAAAGTACCGCTGGAACTGGTGTTTCGCAATCTCATCAGCAATTCCATCAAACATCACGACACCAGGCAAGGCTGCATCGTCGTGCAAGCCATCCCGAATGATCAATGGCTGGAATTTGCCGTCTGCGACGACGGCCCCGGCATTGCGCCAGAACACCGCGAACGCGTGTTTGCCATGTTCCAGACCCTGCGCCCGCGCGATGAAGTCGAAGGTAGTGGCATGGGCCTGGCCATCATCAAGAAAACCATAGAATCCCTGGGTGGCAGCATCGCCCTCAGCGACAACCAGCCACACGGAGCCATCTTCAGGTTCACCTGGCCACGTAAAACAGTCGAGGCATAGTCATGGCGATGTCAGACAAGAACAGGACATCCATGACATCTCAGGCAAGCCTGGAATTACTGGCTGCCATCGTCAATTCATCAGAAGACGCCATCATCGGTAGCGACCTCAATGGTCACATCATCAGCTGGAATCATGCAGCCAGCCTGCTGTTTGGCCATGCGCCTGAGGCCATACTCGGTCAGGCCTTTGCCCTGCTCTTCCCCGCTGGCCAATTGCCGGATCACCTGACCCTGATACAACTGCTGGAACAAGGCAGCGCCATCGGCCAGTTTGAAACAATGGGCCAGCACGCCGATGGCAACGAGCTGCCGGTGTCCCTGAGCATCTCCGCCATCCGTGATGCGACGGGCCAGATCTTTGGCCTGTCCCTTTCTGCCCGCGACTTTAGCAATGGCTATAAACTCGCTGCCCGTCTCGCCCAAAGCGAAAGGCATTTCCGCCTGGTCGTCAATGCTGCCCCCAATGCCATGGTGCTGGTGGGCCAGAACGGCTTGATAGAAATGGTCAACGACCGCACAGAAAAAATCTTTGGTTACGGGCGTGCCGAACTGGTGGGACTCGCGTTTGACCTGCTCGTACCTGAACGCTTTCGCAAGCAGCACCATGAACCACAGGCGCCACAAATGCAACAAATGCAACCAGCTCCCACATTGTATGCCCTGCGCAAGGACGGCAGCGAGTTCCCGGTCGAGATCGGTCTTAACCCCATCGACACTGCCGACGGTGTCAAGATACTCTCTGCCATTGTCGACATCTCCGAACGCCAGCACTTCATCGATGAACTCTCGCGCCGCAATCAAGAGTTAAAAGATTTTGCCTATGTCGCCTCGCATGACTTGAAAGCCCCCTTGCGCGGCGTCAGCCAACTGGCCATGTGGATCACCGAAGACCTGGAAGGTCAGATCAACGAAGAAACCCGCGAACACCTGCACCTCATGCGCGTGCGCATCACCCGCATGGAAAAACTGCTGGAAGACTTGCTGCTCTACTTTCGCGCCGACAAACTTGGCGGCAACATCATCACCGTTGACTTTGCCGAACTGGTGCGAGATGTCTTTGAACTATGCTGCAGCGACGCCTCTTTCGATCTTGAATTGCAAGGCAGCTTCCCCAAAGCCCCGACCCACAAAGCCGCCCTCGAACTGGTCTTGCGCAATCTCATCAGCAATGCCATCAAACACCACGACAAAAAAAGCGGCCACATCATCGTGCGCTCTGTTGCCTCGCCCGAAGATACACACTATATCTTCGAAGTCGCCGACGACGGCACAGGCATCCCCCCAGAACATCATGAACGCGTCTTCGCCATGTTCCAGACCCTGCGCCCCCGCGACGAAGTAGAAGGCAGCGGCATGGGCCTGGCCGTCATCAGGAAAACCATAGAGTCCCTGGGCGGCCACATCAGCCTGAATGCCAACCAGCCACGCGGGGCGGTGTTCAGGTTTAGCTGGCCGCGGGTAGCGGAATAATTTTACTAACCTAAGCAGTGAACGTGGAGTACGCTGAGCAACGAAACACACAAGACCAAAAAACTCACCACGGAGACACAGAGACACAGAGGAAGGAAAGACTGCTTGCAAGCAGTCTTCGTTCCGCAGGCATGCGGTATACCGCACGAATTCTCTGCTGCACCAAAGAGCAATGCAAGAGACTAAAAGAAGATATTGCCTGGTATTTGCTATGCCCAGCATGACCACATCCTTTCTCCGCCCCCTCTGTGTCTCTGTGCCTCTGTGGTGAGATTGTTGGTCTTGCTTTCACCAAGAAAAGAATGGGCGTTTTGCCAGACAGCATCTCAAAACGCCCATACCAGCACTACTGCGGAGGGAACAAATACGTCACCGAGTAATTGCCACTACCGGCATACGATTTGACTTGCACATAGTAATAGCCCGCCGTTCCTGCATAGTTGATTGCCTCGGTCGATGCGCTGCCTTCGCTGCTGGCTACCTTGGTCCAGGCGCTGCCAGAGTATTTGTACAGGTAGAGATCAAAGTCTGTGCCTGCTGGCCCGCTCAGTTGTATGCTGAAGGTGCCGCTGCCTGTCTGGATATAGCCGGGTGATGCGCTGGGTGCATTGGCTGTCGCGCCGTTGGTCAGGGAACCTGTCTGAGTGACCGGACCGCCAGTAGGCTGTCCGTATGAAGCAAACACGGCCCTGGCCAGTCCTTCGTTAACGGCATGCCATGGATAGCCAAGCGTGCGCATGCGTGAATTTTCTGTGGGGCGGTATTTTCCGGTATTGCAATATTGCGCGCCCTGGAAAGTGCCGACAGTGCCATTGGGATATTGCCCCAGGCTGGTAGGAACGGCAGTTGTGGAGGCGATCAAACGCCCCCATTTGACATTGCGCGTGCCGTTGAGTGAGACGTTACTCGAAGCCGGCTCTGCCCCCTGGTTGCAGGTGCCATAATCATATTCGTCGGCCAGGGCAAAGGCGGTGTGTCCAATCTCATGCAGGGCAATTTCTACTGACTGGGCATTCATCGACAAGGTGGCAATCTCACCGCCAGAGCCGCCATAGCGTGTGGAATTGGACACGACGACGATAACATCGCGCTGGTCAGGCGCGAGCACAGAACCGATGATGTTGTACACCTTGGTCGAATTCACGCAGAGCAGGCGGTCGATGTTATAGCAATAAAAGCTGCCATCCATGGCGGTGTCGCGGTAAACACCCTTATCCGGCTCATCGGCTCCGGATTGATCACTGGCGACGTCCACGCGGTGTACATTCATGCTGGCGCGGTTGGCGACAAACAGAGGGTCGGCCAGAAAACCATCTATCACTCTCTGTGCGTCAGTACGCCATTTGCCCATCTCGGCAGCGGTGTAACCGTCGCCGACAAAGACCAGATCCATGCGTGCATTGGCCGGGCCGTTATTGACAATGGTAGTAACAGTTGCAGCAGGTGGCGGGGCCTGCATGCGTGCCAACTGGCTTCTGCGCAGCATTTTTTCCAGCGCAGCACGGTCAAATACGGTCTGCTGAGGTGGTACAGGTGTCATACGAGTATCGCCCGCGGCACCCATGGATTGCTGCTGGATTTCTATGCTGGCGATGTTCGTGTCAAAAGGCATCGACACCTCAAAAACTCCATCCGCTTGTCTGACCTGCTGCGATACCTCAATCGCCCCGGTTTTGGGGTCGAAAGCTTCTATATGACGCTGCTGTGCATTCCTCACCAGCACTTCATGGATGACAGCCCCCTGTGCATTTTTGGCGACGACGCGCCACTTCTCTGTCTGGCCGCCATCTGCCAAGCTCGGTGTCAGGGCAAATTCGCCAAGCTCGGCGTGAACTGGTGTAAAACTGGCGCCCTGCCTGCCATCGCTATAAGCGACACGCAAGGAGATATTCCCGGCATGTGCCGTGCTGATTTGAACTGCCATTGCTGCAACGAACATCAAAATAAGTTTGATCGCATTCATACGGTCTCCGAATAAAATAGGGTGAATGTAAGAACTTCGTGCTGATTGAATGGAACGTTCCTGCCGGAAGAAGTTGGCAAGAGGGCAGACGCTGCGCAAGTTGTCGGCAGCTGGAGATCAGTATAGTAAACTGGGTAGAATAAACAGCAATTAATGTAAGCAGTTGTGAATGCTGGTGACGCTTGCCAGACCTGCCATTCGACGCAGGAAAAAAATGTGGCACGTTGACAGAAATCAAATGGCCATCTGCAAGGTGCCTGACAACATACCCTACCTATTGGTGGTAACAGGCAAATCCAGTTCTACCCCATACACCCGTATCAAGTCATCAATATGCAATGGCCTGCTCAACACAAAGCCCTGTATCAGCGTGTCGCCAAACTGCCGCAAGAATGCCAGTTGATTGTCCGTCTCCACGCCTTCGGCAATCACATTCAAATGCAGGTTACGGCCCAGCTCTATGATGGTGCGGACGATGGCGCGGTCTTCGCTTTGCTGGGGCAGGCCCATGATGAAAGAGCGGTCTATCTTCATCGAGGAGATGGGCAGGTTTTTTAAATGAGCGAGTGAAGAATAACCCATGCCAAAATCGTCGAGGCTGATGCCAAAGCCCATACGCCGCAACATACTCATAATGGGGATGACGTGGTCTGGCTGTTGCATGAGCATGCTCTCTGTCAGTTCCAGGCAGAGGTGGTGTGGCTTGATGCCGGATTTATCGACGATGGCGCGCAATTCGTCGGGCAAGGTGCTGGAGGTGAATTCAGAGGCGGCCATGTTGACATGTACCTTTAAATTCTCAAAGCCAGAGCGGTGCAGACGTGCCAGGTCATGACAGGCGCGGTGTACTACCCAGTTGCCGATCTGGATGATGAGACGGCTTTCTTCTGCGATGGGGATAAAAATATCCGGGCGCACGATGTCGCCATTGGCGCGGCGCCAGCGTATCAGGGCTTCTATGGCATGAATCTGACCGTTACCAGCGAAGATGGGCTGGTATTCCAGATACAGGTCATCGTCGGCGATGGCCTGATGCAGCTCTGCCTCCATGGTCAGGCGTTGGGCCAGGTCGGATTGTTGTACGGCCAGGGTGTATGAGGTGCTGCTGGAAAAATAACTGACGGCATTACGGCCGCTTTTCTTGATACGGTACATGGCGGTGTCCGCACCCCGCAATAGCTCAGGCCCGGTCAGGCCATTGTCGGGATAGATGCTGATGCCTATGCTGGCAGACACGGCAAGCTCATGACCATTGAACATGAAAGGCAATTGCGCTGCATGCAGCACTTGCTTGACCAGGCGATCAAGCTGTTCATTGAAGAGTGTCTCAGAACCATCGGGCTGGTACAGGATGGCAAACTCATCGCCACCCAGCCTGCCGACCAGTTTGCCCGGTATGGCCAAAGCTTGCAGACGCTGTGAAAAACCACGCAGGACAACATTGCCAGCCTCATGACCAAAGGCGTCATTAACAGGCTTGAAGCGGTCAAGGTCAATAAAAATAAGGCCAAAGACTGCACCACTGACGGCACTGCGCTTGCAGGTGCTGTCGAGTATCTGGTAAAAATGGCTGCGGTTGGCCAGCTCGGTCAGGCCATCGATTTGTGCCAGCAGGCGTATGGTTTCCTGCTGCTCCAATCGTTGCGCTGTCTGTGCGATCAGTGCGCCTATGGTGGCTGAGAGCGTCGGCAATTGTGCTTCGCTCTGACGTGTCAAGTGACTATAAAATTCCAGCACACCGGGGCAGTGGCGTTCACCTTCGTCTGTGATATAGGCAACCGGGAAGATATAACCAGAACGTAACTGGCACCGGCTGGCACTTTGATTGCGCAAGAAATCTTCATCGCCATCCATGTTCTCTACCCAGCGTGGCTCACCTTGTTGCCACACCTGCCCTACCAGTCCTATGCCTGGTCGCACCTGCATGGCCTGGCTATCCTGGGTAAACATGGTCAGGGACTCATGTTGCGCATGCCAGTAATTTTGCAAGCTCAGTTTGCGCTCCCCCTGGCTATCGGTCTCTACAGCCCAATAGGCACCCCAGTCCCAGCCCAGGTTTTGACACACCAGCTGGATGACTTTGGTCACGGCACTGCCTATGGAATCTGCGCCAACAAACAGGCGCGTGCTTTCGAAACTGAGCCGTTCGCGCATGGCCGCATGTTTGGCCGCCGTAATGTCAGTCAGTATGCCTTCGCAAAGTTCGTGGGTATGCGCTCTGGCAATTGATGTCAGGCGCAACCAGCGCAAGCCGCTGCCCTCAATAAAAATGCGGCACTCCCATTCCAGCGAAGTGCGCCTGGCATCAACGCTTTGCAGGAAGCCATAGCCTTGGCGCATGTCTTCCAGCAGCACCCTGTTAAAACTGCTCGCAGGGCTGGCATGCCAGCCTGCCTGCACACCCAACAGGGTGGCAGCAGCCATAGACAAGACCATTTCTTCACTGCCAGGATGAAACCACCAGCGCCCAAAAGCCGCAGCCTGCTCGACCGGATCAAGCACAGACGCCTGTGCCAGCAAGGCAAGCAGTTCAGGCGTGGTGCAGTGTTCTACATACTCTGGCAGGAATGAAAGAGAGGACAGTGGAGTAGAGTCATGCATGGTGAGAAATACGTCCGGATATGCAATGTGATATTTATCACCAGCAATTTTTGTACCACTGCACAAGGCAATGCTGCTGGTTTGTAGTGCGTAAAAGCCTGACTATCTGAGCACAAACCCGGTTTCTTATCGAGAGAGCATCACCGACAGAAGAAAATCGCACCAAAATCGCACAAAAAACGTGCTTCACTATACATATAAAAAAACCAGGGTTATTACCCTGGCTTTTTTCCTGACTCTGTCTTCACATGCCAGGGTCTAAGCAATTGCCTGCGCAAGCGCCTCAAGCGGCCTTGTACTGTAATCGCTTGGCTTTCGGTTTAGTGCCTGCGTCCGAAGCTGGCATCACCCCGTCTGCGCGGCGCACGCTGACTTGCCTGGCGTGAGCGGAAACCTGACTACCGTCATTCAGCTTGAAGACGCTGATGGCTTGTTGCAGATGCTTGCTTTCTTCGGCCAGGCTACCAGAAGATGCCGCAGCCTCTTCCACCATGGCTGCATTTTGTTGTGTCAGCTCATCCATTTGAGTGATGGCCTGGTTCATTTGCTCTACACCATCGCTCTGTTCACGGCTGGCATTGCTGATTTCATGAATAATGCTCGTGACATTTTGCACTGAGGTCACCAGTTGCGACATGGTCCTGGTTGCTTCTTCGACCAGTTTATTGCCCGTACCGACCTTGCTCATGGAGTCGCCGATGAGTGTCTTGATCTCTTTGGCGGCACCGGCAGAGCGTTGGGCAAGATTGCGCACTTCACTGGCAACCACCGCAAAACCACGCCCCTGCTCACCCGCGCGGGCGGCCTCGACTGCTGCATTCAGTGCCAGGATATTGGTCTGGAAGGCAATGCCGTCAATCAGGCTGATAATGTTCTCTATGCTTTTTGCCGAGTCGCTGATTTCATGCATGGTCATACCAACTTTATTGACCATCTCACCGCCTTGCTGCGCCACTCTGGAGGTGGCTTCTGCGAGCTGGTTTGCCTGCGCCGAACTTTCTGAATTTTGCTTGATGGTAGATGCAAACTGCTCCATGCTGGCAGCGGTCTCTTGCAAACTCGATGCCTGTGATTCCGTCCGGTTGGACAGGTCCATATTGCCGTCAGCAATCTCCCTGCTGCCCCTGGCAATGGAATTGACGTTACTACGGACGTCATTAATGATGGCAACGAGATTGATATTCATCTGCCGCATGGCTTGCATGAGTTGCCCCATGTCACTGTTATCGCCCTTGGGGACGACTGCGGTCAGGTCACCACCTGCCATGGTGCGGGCAGCCTGAACGGCTTGCTCCAGAGGCTTCAGGTAAGCACGATGAATGGCAAAACCATTCCAGGCGATCAATGCGCTGGCCAGGCACAAGATGGCCAGGTCAAATAACTGCAAGTCAGCGCGCATGAAGTGCGCCACAGCGCCAGCCGCGATGACGGCAAAGATGGCCAGCATGCCCAAGGTGAGCCTGGCCACGCCAGACATTTGCAGCCCACGTTGTATTCTACCCTTCATGCCAGTCTGCACCAGTTGCCCATGATACAGTTTCATGCTGCCACTCTGGTCTTCACGCATGCGCTGGTAGAGTTTTTCTGCATCAGCAATCTCGGCACGGCTGGGCTTGGTCCTGACCGACATATAACCAACTACCTGATTCTTTTCGATGACGGGCGTAACGTTCGCCCTGACCCAGTAGTGGTCACCGTTTTTGCAACGGTTCTTGACCATGGCATCCCACTGGCGGCCTTCCTTGATGGTACTCCACATATCGGCAAAGGCCTGGACGGGCATATCCGGATGGCGCACCAGATTATGCGGCGAACCGATCAGTTCGTGCTCTTCAAAACCGCTGATCTCAATGAAGGTGGGATTGCAATACTGGATATTGCCCTGGAGATCCGTTTTGGAAACAATGGACTGCCCATCTTTCACTTCAACTTCTTTTCCGCTGACTGGTTGATTATTGCGCATGGGAGCTCACCCCTTCAAGAAATTGCAACGACATTGGCCCACGATGGCAGAATAGGTGCGACACCTATCTGCATGAAATCCAGATGCTTTTTTACGTCAGACGGTGGCAGCGGCGACGTCCAATTCCTTGTCCTGCAGCAGCGCATCCAAATTAATCAGGATTAACATGCGATCGTCTTGCAGCCCAAGCCCCGTGACGTAGTCGGCATTGAAATCGGTATTGAAACTGGGTGCTGGTTTGATTTGCTCTGGGGTAAGCGTGGTCACGTCAGAGACACCATCAACGACAATACCCACCATGCGGTTTGATGAATGCAAGATAATGACGACCGTTGTATCGTCATAGCTTGCCGTACCCAGCTTGAGGCGGATACGCATATCAAAAATAGGGATGATGACGCCACGCAAATTGACGACACCTTTGAGATAGGCAGGTGCGCCAGCAATGGTGCTGACTGGCTCGTAGCCACGTAGTTCCTGCACTTTTTGGATATCCACACCATACTCTTCGCCGCCAAGGCGAAAGGCGAGAAACTCGCAGGGTGAATCTGAAAAATCGTTTGCCTGGGTGTCAGGAGGTGTTGACATGTTGTGCTCCAAATCCGCTGCTATCACCAGTCACGAAAGCTCGTGCCCGATTAAAAATCCACACACCATTCTGATGTTGAGGACGCATTTTTGTATCTATACAAAATCGGTGGATCTGGGCCTGACCCCTGGTGCAGATCAGCGCACTATCAGGTTCTTGCGCCGGCAAACAGAGGGGGCAAGTTTTGTCTGCAATCAACAATCTCTGTTTTCTGTATTCATCATGGTACATATCAGAACACACGTATTGATGTACAACAAAATTTACATGCCTCACAGCATTTTCTTATTCAAATAGCTTTTTATTTTACTAATTTTTGCTATTTTTTATATTAGCAGCAATAAGCAAATTTGAAAGATAATTTAACATTAAATAATAATTAAGCCATAAAAAAGCCAGAGCATCCGCCCTGGCTTTCTTGTCTTGCTTGCAGACAACAGGCAAACCCGACTACAGCCCACCCATCATCTGCCATTACTACCAGGCCTTACACAAACGACGCCTCATTCACATCACAAGCCGCATGCCTTGCATAGGTGGCACTGGCAAACGCCCTGCCCTGTGACAAGGAACGCAAGTCATTCGTATGGCCGAACAACCTGGTCAAAGGCACATCAGCCACGACTTCAACACGGCCTGTGTTCTCGGTGATGCCAAGTACACGGCCACTGCGTTTTTGCAAGTCGCCGATAACGTCGCCAGTGTTAATGGCGGGTGCATCGACAGTCACTTTCATGACGGGTTCAAGCAAGACCGGTTTGGCCTTGCGCAAGCCTTCCAGCACCGCTTCTTTGGCAGCGATGATGAAAGCCATTTCGTTACTGTCAACGGCATGGAAATCACCATCGAGCAAAGTGACTTTAACGCCAGTCACTTTTTGCCCAAGCGGGCCTTGTTGCATGGCCTGCTGTACGCCTTTTTCAACAGCCGGGAAAAACGCCGTTGGTATCACGCCGCCCTTGACGACATTGGCAAACGCAAACTCGCCTTCATCAAGCAACTCAAGCCGCACAACAACGCGGGCATACATGCCCTTGCCGCCGTTTTGCTTGTCAAGCTTGCCTTCTGCTTCGACCATCGCCTGGCCCATGGTTTCCTTGTAAGCCACATGCGGCGCGCCGACGCGTATGTCCACCGCAGCTTCACGGCGGGCACGTTCCAGCACCACATCCAGATGCAATTCACCCATGCCCCACAAAATGGTCTCGCCAGTTTCGACATTGTTTTCCAGACGCAAAGACGGATCTTCACGACGGAATTTGTCTAGCACCGCCAACATCTTGGCACGGTCAGTACCTGCACCGGGTTCAACTGCCAACGCGACAACAGGCTCACCAGCGTGGATGGTTTCCAGCGTCCACGGCTGCGACTTGCCAGACAGGGTTTGACCTGTCAGCGCGTCTTTCAGGTTGGCGATGGCGATGATACTGCCCGCTGTTGCCTCAGCCACCGGCGTACGCTTGTCAGCATGCACGACACACAAACGGCCTATGCGCACAGGTGCATCGAGTGTCGCATTCCAGATGGTTTCGCCTTCATGCAAACTACCACCATAAATACGCACAAACGCGAGCGAGCCATGTTCATCATGCGTGACCTTGAACACCAGCGCCGCCAGCGCATCTGCATCGCCAGTTGCCACGGTCACACTGTCACCGTTCAATGTCGCAACGGGAGCAGCGCGGTCGTCAGGCGCAGGCAGCCAGGCTATCACGGCATCCAGCAGCGGTTCTATGCCTGCGTTTTTATACGCAGAACCACCCAGCATGGGCGTGGCTTTTCTGGCCAGCGTCAGTGTACGCAAACCTTGCAAAATTTCTGCATGGGTCAGCGTGTCGTTCGCCAGATAAGCATCCGTCAATGCATCATTCGCTTCTGCCGCAACCGAGGCTGCATAGGCATAGGCCGCCCGCGCTTGCGCCTGCAATTCTGCTGGCAGAGCCAGCACCGTCATATTGCCTTTGACATCCCATTGCAGCAGACGCTGTTGCAGGACATCAATGACGCCCCCAAACTCATCCGCCGCACCGACAGGTATCGCCAGTGGCACAGGACGAGCGCCCAGGTGCTTGCGCACTTGTTCTGTGACACGGGCAAAGTCAGCACCGGTCTGGTCCATCTTGTTGACGAAGATGATCATCGGCACGCCATGTTTCTCGGCCTGATGCCAGACAGTCTCGGTCTGCGGCTGCACGCCAGCCACGCCGGACAAGACGGTGATGGCACCGTCAAGCACGCGCAGGGAGCGTTCAACTTCAATCGCAAAGTCGATATGGCCTGGTGTGTCTATCAGCGTGAATTCATGGCCGTTCCAGACGCAGCGGGTTGCCGCTGCACCAATGGTGATGCCGCGCTCTTTTTCCAGTGCCATGGTGTCCATGGTGGCATTGCCTTCATGGACTTCGCCAGTGCGATGGATTTCGCCAGTTTTAAACAGGATGCGTTCAGACAGCGTGGTCTTGCCAGCGTCTATGTGCGCGATGATGCCAAAGTTGCGCCAGTTGTCGCGCACATTGTTGAGCGCAGAGTGAGCAGATGCCTTGTTGGAAGCGGCACGGGGGACAGTGTTCGTCATGATGGTCTTTCTACATAGCGAGCGGTCGTGGGGTTGTCTTGGTGACAGCGCCGCGGGGCCATGCGACCACCCTTATTTCAGTGGACCCGCGCGCGTTCTACATCTGCTGACTTCATGCTATATGGCTCCTCAATGAGAGAGTGATTGCTTCAAATGGCACTGCAAAGTGCTGACTAAAATGGTGCTCAGTTTTTGGTTATCAAGGGCAAAAACAGAGCGCCGAAAACAAAGTACTGGAAAACAAAAAAGGCCCTTGTGGGCCTTTGTTTTTTTCTGATGCTATCTGATCAGAGTTTCAACGGGCACACATCAGCGGCCCCGGGATGTCGTCTGACATGCCGGGAGGGCGGAGGTAAAAAAGAGTATGCTCAGTGTTTTCATCCAAATAGAATAATCCTGTTTTTGGGGATTGTCAAATAGAGTGGCAAAAATTTCGGATAAGGAGTGAAGTTTGCGTGAATCATCATTTCTGCACATTCATCTACTAGCAATTGCATTTTTATTAGATAAAATGCATAATTCAGTCATCGAATACAGTTAAGCAGAAAGTATTTAATGAGCAACAATACCATAGACACAGCGATGGCAAAAAAGATGGTTGATGCCTCAGCCATACAGGGCGCGTCCATCATCGGTCAGCCAGGTGGCTGGGGTGTGATGCTGAAATTCGGCGTTACAGAAAAACCGCTGGGCGCACAAAGAACTGACCAGCCTCGCGTGTGGCGCTCACTCGACCGCTGCATGGATTACTTGAAAACCGAACTGCATATCACCCGCGTCGATTTGCTTGATGCCAGCAAACACAGCGATGCATCAGATAAAACCAGCGTTCGGAAAGACACCTCAGAACGCATGCGCCAGGCACATGCAGCCGCCGCTTACGACAAGTGGTTTCGTGAGCAGGTGCAAGCTTCGCTGGATGACCCTTCCCCTGGTATCGCAAACGAAGATGTCAAACAAAAATTTGCCGCCAGGCGCGCAGCATTGAAGCAGCGTATCGTGGGTAACAAAGCTTGAAACTAATCTGGAAACCACTCGCGCTGGCAGATCGCGAACGTATCATGGACTACATCGCAGAAGACAAACCACAAGCTGCGATTGATCTTGATGAAGCTTTTGAGCACACGGCAGATCAGCTTTTGCTCAACCCACGCATGTACAAACCTGGCCGTGTCAAAAAAACCCGTGAAGCAGTTGTTCATCCCAACTACATCATCGTCTATTCGATTGATAGAAGTGCTATTAACATACTCAGGGTCTTGCATAGTGCGCAAGCGTGGCCTTGAACTGCAAATTCAAGGCCACTTAAAAATCCGTCATTGAATTCGCATTGCACTTAAACCTTCCGTGATACAGATGCATTAAGAAATGCTCAGTTACAACATGGGCCAGCCGATCAAAACTAACCTACAAAAATAAAGAAAAATCAAATGCTGCAAGCAATCGGTACGATTATTTCACTCATCATTGGTTTTTTCGTTTGGGGTTTCGTCCTGCTATTTCGTAAAGGTTCAAATTCACTTGGCTCCTTAGGTTGGATTGACGCCTTTGTTTTCTTTACTCCTATCGTCTGCTTGATACTGCCAGCAGCGACCCGCTGTTTTAAAGACAAATCTCCAGCACAAGGAATGCTCCTACTTGCCACTGCCCCTATTATTGGAATCTTGAATTATGTGCCCTTGTTTTTTTGCGTGTTTCTAATGGAGAAAATCTTTGGTCACAACCCAAATAATGCTTATTATTCAGTTCTCTTGTGTCAATTGGTCTGGGCGTGCGTACTTTGGGTAAATTTAAAAGTAGCTGACAATGGACCTAAGCCTGAGAACCGTCCTCTATCAAATCAAGAAACGAAAAAAGCAAAGGACTATTCTAGAATTTTGCAAGTAATAGGATTAGCATATGCTTGCCTTGTCGCATATTTTTTGTTGAAACTATGAATTACATTTACCAATCTGCATCACTATTTTTTCCATTGCCCACCACCGTAAAACTGATCAAATAAGCCCCCCCTCTACCTCACCCCATACACCGCTGACACCCGCGTCCCCACCACCAGTAAAAAATGCGTGACTGCACAGGCACTCAGTATCCAGGCCAGCGGCAAGCTACCCACCAGCGCGCCCGACAACACCAGACTCACGGGCATCAGCAGTTTGAATAGCGAACCCGTCAAGCCGGATATGCGGCCTATGTAGCGGCTGTCCGTACTCTCCTGGCGATAGCCCCAGATGCAGACGTTGCCGATGACGGTACAAAAGCTGTTGACGCTTAACGCCAGCAACAACAAGGGGATGCTGCTGCCCCAGGCCAGCAGGAGCATGGAGCAGGCCTCTACGCCCAGTTCCAGCGCCAGCAGGCGGCCCAGGCCAAAGTGCTGGCGCAGGCGGCTGGCGACCAGGCCGCCGATGACACCGCCTATGCCTGCCACGCCATACATGAGGCCGACTTCGGCTGCGCCCAGTTGCAACTGGTCACGGGCGCGGAATAAAAAC
>Ga0187844_10001545_pt1 | contig 17413 bp, 4 predicted proteins | sample SpaLakP09_SKY_50_FD_134517 | JGI IMG/M metagenome (GOLD analysis project Ga0187844, IMG submission 134517) | Oligotrophic lake water microbial communities from Sparkling Lake, Wisconsin, USA - SP09_SKY_50 | ecosystem: Environmental > Aquatic > Freshwater > Lake | place: USA: Sparkling Lake...
GCTTCATTGTGGTCATGCACTATGCAGATCGCATCACGTATCGCTGCATGCCTGGCCATGGCGATCTCTATCTCACCCAGTTCTATACGAAAGCCACGTATCTTGACCTGGTTATCGAGACGGCCCAGGAATTCCATAACGCCATCAGGATAAAACCTGGCACGGTCACCAGTCTTGTACATGCGCGCAACCGCTGTGCCTGCTTTGACATGCGGGTCGTGGAGGAAGCGTTCTGCCGTCAACTCAGGCTGGCCCACATAGCCTTCGGCCAGGCAATCGCCACCTATATAAAGATCGCCAGGCAAGCCCACGGGCAATGGCTGTAAATCGGCATCAAGGATGTAGTAACGGGCATTCTGTATCGGCCTGCCATAGGGGACACTGACCCAGTCAGGCTGTAACTCTCCAACGATATGATAATTCGACCAGATGGTTGCCTCAGTCGCACCGCCAAGGGCTACGACGCAGACACCAGGGAAAGCGGCTTTCATGCGCTCTGGCAGGGCCAGCGGTATCCAGTCGCCACTGAGGAAGATCAGGCGCAACCTGGAAGTTGCAGAACGTTGCGGCAACAATGACTCAAGCTGCCACAAAGCTGCGGGAGCAGAGTCCCAGAAAGTAATATTTTCTGTTTCTACTATTTTTAGCAAACGTTCAGGATCAGCAATCTCGGCTTCACTGGCTATCCTGACGACACCGCCTGCGGCCAATATGCCAAATATGTCGTACACGGACAAATCAAATGCAGGTGATGTAACAAACAGGAGCTTGTCCTGCCCGCCTATGGCAAATGTGTGGTTCACCCACTCTATGAGGTTGATGGCTTTTTGATGCAAGACCAGCACACCCTTGGGCTTGCCAGTAGAACCCGATGTAAAGATCACATAGGCAGGGTCTTGCGGGCGCGCCTGATTTTGTAAGGCTGTGACTGGCAATGCATTCGTTTGATCGACGCAGACTACCTGCAATTGCCGCTCGGTAGCCAGGGCTTGCGTGCTATCCATCAAACTACTAACCGTCAATATGCAGCGCACCGGCAGGCTATCAAAAATCGCCATGACGCGTGCGGCAGGCAGTTGCGGCTCAATTGGCACATAGTGATGGCCGCTGGCAACTACGGCCAGCAGGGAAATCAGCATTTCGCGATCGCGCGTGAGTCGGACGGCGACTGGTGAATTCGCGCTCAAACCCAGTTCATTGATGGCATGTACTACCTGGCTGACCCTGTCCTGCAAGCTTGCATAGCTCATAATGCCCTGAGCATCTATCAGTGCCATCGCATCCGGCGTACGTGCTGCCTGGGCGATAAAGATACTAGCCAACGTAGCAGTGGTGTCATAAGCGCAAACGGTATCATTCCATTGCTGCAATTGCAGCTCGCGTTGCTCTGTCGTCAGAAGGTACATATCCTTGACTGCTTGGTCACCGCTCGCATTTGCAAGTTGTTGCAACAAAAAGCGATATTGATCCAGCATGGCTTGTGCTGCCGCAGGTTCTATGCGCGTACTGTCTGCCAGCAAGCGCAAATGCAGTCCATCGTCTTTGGGTTCAACGATCAAAGTCAGCGGATAATTTGACTCTTCCTGCAAATGGTAATCGACGATGCGTGCATCCCCCAACTGATGACCCTGCACTGCCAGCGGATAATTCTCATAAACGACGATAGTCTCAAATAGCGCCTGGCCTGACGGCAGTTCACTCCATTCGGCCACGCGGCTAAGGCTGCTGTGCTCATGTTCACGCGAGGCTGCCAGATGTCTGTGTACATCGCCTAGCAGGTTGGTAATGCTGTGTTCCGCGCTATGTTTAATGCGTAAAGGGATAGTATTGATGAACAGACCGATCATCTGCTCTACCCCATCCAGTTCGGCGGGCCGCCCAGAAGTGGTGACGCCAAACAGCACATCCTTGCTGTCTGCATATCGGGATAAAAGCAAACCCCAGCAAGCCATGATAGCGCTGACGGTGGTTACACCAGTTTTTTGCGACAAAGCTGTCAATGCAGTAAAGTCATCAGCGGTCAGCATGTTTTCAAAAGCAACGACTTTTGCAGCTAGTCCAGTGCTGCGTTTCAGCACTGGCACAGTGGTTGCCTGCTCAAAGCCGCGCAGTGTATGACGCCAGTAATCTTCTGCCGCCAGATTATCGCGTTTGCCCAGCCAATGTAGAAAATCGGTATAGGGGCGCTCTGCTGGCAAGCTGACAGGCTTGCCCTGCAATAAATCTGTATAGACTTGCGCTACCTCAGCCAGCAGCAGGCCGGATGCCCAGCCATCTAATATCAAATGATGATGGCTCCAGACCATATCCCATTCATCATCTGCCCAGTGCAGTAAGGAAACACGCATCAACGGTGCGGTATCGAGCGAAAATCCCAGTTGACGGTCTGCCTGCAAGAACTGCTGGCGCAATTGTTCATGCTCGCACCTGGGTGACTGGCTGTAATCGACGACTTTGAATGGCAAGACTACATCTGCCTGCAATTGCTGGCGCGGCTGGTCCCCTGTCCACAGGAAGCGCATATGCAAGGCGCAATGGTGAGTTATGACGCTTTGCCAGGCGAGCTGCAACTTTGCGACATCCAGTTCCCCTTGTAGACGTACCAGCAATTGTTGAAAATAAGCTGCACTGTCCGGTTCACGCAAATGGTGAAACAACATGCCTTGTTGCATAGCCGTCAGGGGAAAAACCATTTCCATATTTGTTCCAGCTCTCATAGGTGTTTGCACATCATACTTACCTAAAACAACATTCTCATGACCAACTACAAACTATAAGCCCAGCATCGGTAACAGTATTTGCCGCCCCAGGCCATGCAATCTTTCAACTTCCTTCAATTCCTGATCCAAAGCTTCTACTACCGCATTGACTCGGGGTGATTCCATCATGGACATATGGTCACCCACGATATCGCGCACTTTGACAAAGCACAGCTTGTCCCAACCCAAGTGCTTTTCTTCCGAGTTGTAATGCACTGCTGCCTCGCGTATGGCTTCTGGCAAGGCCAGGGTGGCTTTCATCAGCAAGGTGCGGCGTGGCAAAGGGCCAGCGGTATAGCGGCCTATGACGGTCACATTCTTTTCAAATACGCGGAACAAACGGGTGATCTCTTTTTCGTCCGCGTGTGGCGGCACATAATCGGCTTCACGCGCCAACTCCAACAGACGCTGCAAAGCGACGTCAAAGGGGAGTTCAGACAAATCGGGACAGGCAATTTCTGCCTTGTGGGCGATCAGGCGCGAAATGGAGCGCAACAAACGCTCGCGTCTCGGCGCGGATTCTGCCAACGGGGCGACCTGGCTGTCTATCAGACACAGGAAGGCAATTTCATAACCACGTGCCAAAGCCTGTCTTGCCATCTCATAAGCAATGATACCGCCTGATGACCAGCCCGCCAGCAGATAGCGCTGGTCCTTGACCAGAGGGGCTATCTTGTCAAGGTACAGACTAGCCAGTTCTTCCACGCTTTCATATGTCGCGTCCCCCACCAGGCCTGGGTCCTGCAGGGCAATCACTGGCCTGTCAGTCGTCAGGCCACTGGCCAGATCGCGATAGCACAGCACACTGCCCCCAGTGGGGTGCACCAGTACGATAGGTGTTTGCTGGGGATTGCCCACACGTATAGGTATCAATATGGGATCAAGATGCAATCTCTCATTACGCAAGAGATCCGCCTGCGCAGCAATGGTTGGTGCGGAAAATAGTGACGTCAGCGGCAGCCTGTGTGCGAATTCTCGTTCTATCTCCGCCATCAGGCGCACAGCCAGCAATGAATGGCCACCCAGGTCAAAGAAATTGCTGGTAATGCCGACCTGAGATACATGCAGGACGCTTTCCCAGATACGTTCCAAACGCATTTCCAGCGTGTCGCGTGGCGCCTGCGAAATTGCCGTATTTGATGGCCGCAATTTCAGTAAAGCCTTGTTATCGATCTTGCCATTGGGCATGAAGGGGAAGGCGTCAATAGGTATCAACCAGTTTGGCAGCATATAATCAGGCAAGGCATTGGCCAACTTCTCTTTGATGCCAGCACCTGTCAGGCTCGCGCCTGGTTTGAGTGTATAGAAGCACAGTAACTGATCTATGTTTGCGGCATCCCTGTCCACGATCACGGTTGCCATCAGCACTTCGGCCTGTGCAGCAACAATGGCCTCTATCTCGCCCAGTTCTATACGATATCCACGCAGCTTGACTTGCCTGTCTGCGCGACCAAAGCAATCGAGTTTTCCGTCCTTGCGCCAGGCACCAAGATCACCTGTGCGGTACATGCGTTCGCCATTCACGAACGGATCGGTAACAAAGCGCTCGGCCGTCAAGGAATCACGCTGGTAATAGCCTTGCGCCAGGCTGGCACCTGCAACAAATAGTTCTCCACGCACGCCTATGGGTTGCGGCTGCATGTATTCATCCAGGACGTAGATGCGGGTATTGTCGATGGGCTTGCCGATGGCGACAATAGTGTCATCAATGCTGACTTTCTCGAACACTACCTCGACCGTCGCTTCAGTTGGACCATACAGGTTGATGCATTCTGCCCCGGCCGGCAATGCCGTTAAGACTTGACGCGCCAGTTCGGCATCCAGCACTTCACCACCGCAGCACAAGCGACGCAAACGCTGGCACTTGGCAAATTCGGGCTGCCCTACCAGCATGCGTAACATGCTGGGCACGAGTTGCAGCACTGTGATATCAAAGTCCTGCAGCGTATGTAGCAAGGATTCCGGATCTCTTTCGACACCGGGTGCGGCTAATACCAGTCTTGCACCTGCCATCAGAGGTGCAAATACTTCCCACACCGAGGCATCAAAACTGATCGCAGTTTTTTGCAGTACCGCATCGTTTGCATCAAGAGGCAAATCCCTTAGCATCCATTGCATGTGATTGGCAAGTGCACCATGCGATACCGCAACAGCCTTGGGCTGACCAGTCGAACCCGAGGTATAGATCAAATAAGCCAGGTCACTTGCTTGCAAATGAGGAAATTGCGGACTTGCAGCACTTTCAATCGCGGGCAAGGTATCAACGATGATCAGCTTTATTTTCCCCAGCAAACTCTCGAATGCTGTTTGCTGTTTGAATTTTTCAGCGATAGCAGAACTGGTCATCAACACGCTCACGCCGCTGTCTTTCAACATGAAGGCAATACGCTCCTCAGGATAAGCCGTGTCAAGCGGCAGGTAAGCTGCGCCAGCCACCTGTATCGCCAGCAAACTGGCGATCATATCGACACTGCGGTCCAGCAATACTGCTACTACCCTGGCCTTGGATTCATCCTGCTGTCTGGCTCGCAATACATGTTGGGCCAGTTCCTTTATGCGGTCTGAGCAAACCTGGCCACGCATTTGGGTCAACGGGCTTTGTATGAATATCTGTTCAGGATGCAGTGCCAAGCAGTCAAGAATATCTTGCACTGGTGCCTGCCACGGTTCTGCAGACACCACCACAGTCCCGGCAAAATCATGCATGAGCTGATGCCGCTCATTAGCACCAAGCACACTCAGTTTATCAATCTGTACATCTGGCGTTACTACTATCGCCGCCAGCAGCGTCAGCAATTCCTCTTCGAGATTGTGCATGTTGGCAGAGTCGCAGACTGCCATGTTGTAATCGAAAAACAATTCTATGTGTGCTTGTGCATTGAGATACGCAGACAACACCAGCATGCATTCGTCAGTCCATGAAAAAGGAGCATTCGCGACTACCAGCTTGCCACCAAGTGCTTGCTGCCAGCTAAAACCGGCAGCCAGTCCCAGATTGCTATCCAGCGGGGCAATATAGTCTTGCAAAGCGCAGATTTCATCGATGGCTGGGCTAAAAGCCCTCAGTGATGTCATGAAGCCAACTTGTGGCGCAATGGCTAATTGCAAAGGAATGTAGCGCGCCATGGGGCCCATGGCCGTGGTCATTTCTTCGTAGGCACGACCATTGGCCTGATATGCGACTGGTAGCGATTGAGGATTCAATCGATAAAGCAAAACCGCCCAGGCCAGGTAAAGCAAGTGGGCGAGCGGCAGTTTCTGCTGATCTGCCAATACGTTCAACCCGGCCGACAATTCTGACGACAGTGTCAGAGACTGCCGTTTTACATAGGATACAGTTTGGCGCTGTCTGCGCAAGCAAGGCCAGTCTGGGAGATTGCTGCCCGATGTCAGACTATTGCTGCTATCCCAGGTCGGTAACTGCACGTCTTGCTGCTCCGCAAGCATATCGTGCTGCCATTGTGCCAGGCTGGTAAAAGGCAGGTCTTCTTCCTCAATTTTTGCGCTTTTTTCGCTTTTTGCATTAGCGGTCGCGGCGCACCAGACGGCATCAGCAAGTCTTTCTTCAACGCCATGCAGTATGAGCACAGCCGTCTGTGCATCGGCGCACAGCGCAGACAAGCCAAGACGGTAATGACCTTCATTGAGTTTTTGCAGGCAGACACACTGATCTTCATGAATCGCCGCCAGTTGCGGTGACGCTGCCTGCATGGGTGTCAATGTGTCAGAAGGAGCCTGCACAGGCAACTGCATGCCGGGCAAGAGGCCAAATTCCATACGCAGGATTTCATGCCTGGCCAGCACATGATCAAAGGCGCGACACAAAATTTGTTCATCCACACCAGTGCAACGAAAATCAACACTGACCAGATACGTCTGCTGACCATCTCTTTGCGCCAGTTGCCACAGCCGTTGCTGTACTGGTGACAATGGGAAACCGCTTTTCAGTTTGCCGCTCACTTGCATATCCTTGCTCAGTTACTACTTAGTTCGTCGAGCCTGGCAAGACGCTGGCCGGGCGCACTTCATCGCCCATGGCTGTCAGTATCTTGCGCTCACCGGTAAATCTGGAACGGCCATGTGCGACCAGCATATTGTCGAGCAAGAGCAGATCCCCCGGCTGCCAGCGGAACTTGACGGTTTCTGCATCATAAGCAGCGCGCAGTTGGGCCACCACCTCATCCGGTATCTGCGTACCATCACCATAGAAAGTGTTATACGGCAAGTTCTCAACACCCAGGTCACCCGTCAATGAACTACGTATTTCATCCGTCATGCTGGATGGATGCCAGAAAGCGATGTGATTGAACCAGAGCTCTTCACCCGTCTGCGGATGGCAGCGTATGCTGGAACGTACCTGCGACGTACGCAGCCTGTCGCCTTCCATCCAGGTCCATTGCGTATCCGACTTTTGCATATAGGCTTCGGCTTCTTCCCTGCTTTCTACCGCCAGCGAATGTTGCCAGGAGGGGCCAATGCCAGAACCAAAGTTACGCACCAGCATCCAGCCCAGGCGACGGAATTTCTCCTTGACTTCAGTATCTATCGCAGCCAGCACACGGCGCACATCGGCGATCGGGGTTTCACCTTCTGTCTCGGCTGCGATTTCACAAAAGAAGGCGATGCGTCCTGGCCATTGGCGTACATACGATAATTCATTATGCAGGGCGATCACATGTTCGGGCGGGAAGATGGTCGAGGTATACACCTGCCCGTCGACCTGCTTGCGGGGCGTGGCTTTTTCTATGTAATTCATGAGCTGCACGCCAAAGACATTCAAGCCTGCCTGAAAATCCTGCACACCACGCAGATCAAAGTCACGGAACAGCAAACCACCGTATTGCAATAAATCCTGCTGTAACTGCGTCTGGTTGTCCCTGATCCAGCCCAGCAAATCCACGCCCTTGGCATGCGGGCGCAAGACCAGCGGCAGGCCAGATGCACTCTTGAATGGCTGTCTATCAACCAGGCTGCCATCAGACAGACGCACCGCCGGGCGGCGCAGGTTTAGACCGGGTTTGGGCATCATGCTCATGCTATTTCTTCCTTCCCATATTTTGGTTCTGTCGCTGTACAGCCATTCAAAATGCTGGCGATGTATCCAGCCATTTTTTGCGCGATGCTGCGAATCTCCTGTTCCTGATACGTAGTTGCATGGTATTGCCACAGCAAATGCAGGCAACCATCCAGGATATAGGCTTCTATCGCCAGCTTATGCAGGCGCGGTAGATGTGCTGCCCGTTCTGCACCTCTGTCCTGACGATCTGGTGACCATGACAACAGTTTGAAGACATCATCAGGTGGCGGGCTGATCTGGCCCATGTAGTTCAGGCTGATCTCAGGCATTTGCCCTTGTGCCAGCGCGGCGCGCACTTTTTCTGGCCCCAGGTAGCGCAAAAGTCCGTAGCCAAAGCCATGCGCAGGGATATCGCTGCGTTGCATGGCGATCTCGCTGGCGGCAGCCGCTGCAGCTACATCTGTCAGATCAAACCAGGCAGGATAGCGGCTGGTGAACCAGCCTACGCTGCGGCTGACATCCATGTCAGCTTGATCAAGTTGACGACCATGGCCTTCCAGTTCCAGATAGGCGACGGCTTCACCTGTCCACTCACCCAGGCTCAGGGTCAGGGCAGCAATCAGGATATCCTCTGCTGAGACACCGGTTTGCCCCTGTATGAAGCGGCTGGTGATTTCTGCTGGCACGATCACGCTGACCTGTGCGTCTTCATCGATACTGCCGTAGCCATGCGCCTGACCACTATTTGGCAAATTGGGCAATTCAGGTGCGGGGATGGATGTGCAGACTTCCCAATACTCTGCTTCTGCCAAAACCGCGTCCTGGCTGGCCTGTCGTTTCAGGTGTTCTGCCCAGGCTTGTAACGATGCGGTCTTTCTTCCCAGCGCGGGGGTACGCCCGGCTTGCAAATCCAACAGTGCCTTTCGCAAATCTTCCAGCAGGATTTGCAGGGAAATGCCATCACTGACCAGATGGTGCACAACCAGCAAGAGGCGGGATTTTTGTCCCAGGCTTGCGGGTGTCCAGGCAGCGGTCAGCAAATTGGCATGCGCAGGCTGCAATGTAGCCTGCACTTGCTGGTAGTCTTTTGTCAGATGCAAAACTGGCGTGTTGGCAAGCTCATTAAAATGTGCGTCTTCGTTATTAAAGCCAAGGCGCAGGGCATCATGTTGTTCTATAAGCGCCCGCAATACCTGCTCCAGCATCTCGGCATTGACCCAGTCTGCCATTTCCAGCAAGACGGATAAATTGAAATGTGATGGAGTCTCGTGCATCAGTTCCTGCAACCTGAGCTGCGCGGGCAACAGTCTGCACTTACCTTCAGGCCTGGCATCAGCGCCCGCCATTTCACCTACGGGCAAGAGTTTCTTTGCAAAGTCAGCCAGTACGGGCGCTGCATACAAATCCATGGCCTTGGCTTGCCAGCCAGCTTGGCGCAGGCGTGCGATCATTTGTATCGCCAAAATGGAATCGCCACCACTCCGGAAGAAATCTGCCTGCGGACCCAAATTCTCGCGCTGCAACAGCTCGCGCAAGATCGCCAGCAGGGCTGCTTCTGCTCCTGATATTGTGGCGCTTGCGCTTTCCAAAGCATCATGTTCATCATCCAGCCGAGGCAAAGCAGCACGGTCCAGCTTGCCATTCGATGTATAAGGAATGTTGCTGATGGCGATGACTGCTTTTGGCAGCATGTAATCAGGCAAATACTGCCGCAAATTGGCTAGCAAGCATTGCGTATCAAGAGGTAAGCCTTTATCAACTGCAACGACATAGGCCAGCAGGTAGGGCCTGCCTGGATTTGCAGACTCAGGCTTATGCAAGATCACCGTCGCATTAGCCACATTTTCTTGCGCCATCAATACGGCGATGATTTCTGCGGGCTCGATGCGGTAGCCGCGTATTTTCAGTTGTTCATCCTTGCGGCCCAGTATCTGCATACGGCCATCAGCATGCATGACAGCGAGGTCGCCAGTGCGGTAGACGCGCTCACGTGCTCCGGCTATCTCCGCGGACAGGAATGAGTCGACCGCATCTTCAGGCATGCCAACATAGCCCAATGCAAGACCAGGGCCGCCCAGGTAAATTTCACCGGCTTCACCAAAAACGCATGGCTGCCAGGCCGCATCGAGTATATGTATGCGATTACTACCCAAAGGCTGGCTGAAGCGTATGCCACCCAAGTCGCCCTGCCATTCACCCACCATGACGCCTATGGTGGCTTCGGTGGGTCCAAAGTGATTGAAAATGCGACAGTTTGCATGTATATCGCAAAGTTGCTGCAATAGTCTGGCGCTGGCGGTTTCGCCACCCAGTATCAAATGCGTCAAAGGCATGACAGCAGCCTTGTCCTGTGCTGTCAGCAAGGCTTCCAGATGGGAGGGTACAATTTTTAATACATCGATCGGCGTTTGTTGGATCAGGGCAGCATAGCCGTCAGCATCGCGTGCCATGGCACTGCTGATGATGCTCAGGCAACCGCCATGGAACAAGGCAGGCAAGACCGTGGTTAAGCCGAGATCAGCCGCAAAGGTCGATATCACAGCATAGCGCAAACCGGGTTGCAAATCAAAAGCGGAAATAATCGCATCAAGATAATGCTGTACCGCCCGATGCGGCACGGCGACCAGCTTGGGCTTGCCGGTGGAACCGGAGGTGAATAGCTGGTAGGCGCAGGAGTCAGGCTTAGTTGCTGGTAATGGCAATGATGGATGATCTTGCGGATTAATTTCCTTGAAACTGATTGGCAATTGCAGGCAAGGGATATTCATCGCTGCCAGCGCATCGACAATATCTGGATTATCTTGCAAGATAACGTAGCAGGGATTTGCCTGCCGTATCAATTCCAGCACCCGCCCTTGTGGCAAATGACTGTCTACCGGCAGGTAAGCTTTGCGAGCCTTCCACGCCGCCAGCACGCCAACCGGGAATGCCAGGCTGCGGCCCAGCAATAAGAGTACGGGACCTGCAGTTTGATCAGCACTAAGAATTTCTTTCGCCAGCAGGTCTGAATGCAGATCAAGCTGCTGACGTGTCATGATTTCGGTGGCGTCCAGACGCAAGGCAATCGCCTGTGGATCTTGCATGGCAGACTGACGGAATCTTTCCAGCAAACCCGGCATACCAGGAAGTGATTCAAGCCTGGCAGGTAACCAGACAGCCCTGGCCGCAACGCGTTCATCAAAATCCTGATCGGTGCCTGTCATGCGTTCTATCATCGCGACAAAGCTGTCCAACAATTCCTGCATGTCGACCGTATCAAACAACTGGCTATCGAAATCCAGTTCCGCCCGTGCGCCATCTTGCCAGTCAACCAGGTTGCAAGCTATGTCAAAGCGGGCATGGCTAATAGCCAGGGAATGCGCCTCCACTGTCACCCCGGGCAAGCCAGGTATGGCGGACAGTTTGTCTACATTAAAAGTGATATTCACCAATGGCGGCCTGGCTGGGTCACGGACCAGACCCAGATCATCCACCAGTTGCGACAGCGGGTAATTTGCATGGGTGATGGCATCAAGGAATTGCTGCTTGACTTCTGCCAGCACCTCGCTGGTACTCGCCTGTGCCGGAATAGTCAAACGCAAAGGCAAGAGATGCGCGCAATAACCTGGTGTATGCGCCAGCGCTTCATCGCGACCAGAATAGGGTACACCCAATACCATGTCGCGTCCTGCTCCGGCCCGACGCAGACTGGCTGCAAACGCCGCTATCAATGCCATGCTGGATGACATGCCCAGCTTGCTGGCCTTTTGTTCAAGCTGGCGCAAGATGTTCTTGTCGAGTTCGTGCGTCAGGCGCTGGCCCTGGAAGCCACGCATGCTGGCCCTGGCGTGGGCGCATGGCAGCTCTATGCCGGACGGTGCTCGCTGCAATTTACTTAACCAGTATTGCTTATGTTCTTGCTGTTCAGGCGATGAACCTGCATCTGCCATGCGCTGCGCCAATAAGGCATAGTCCGGTTTGCTGACTAAAGCCCGGCCATTCATGAGCGCGGCGAATTCTTCAAACAGCATTTGCATGGATTGCCCATCAATGAAGACATGATGGGCTGCAAACAGCAAGACGGCATGATGCGCATCAAGCTCAAACAAGTCTATGCGGAATGCACCAGCCTGCGTCAGGTCGAAACTGGCTGCAACGCTGTTTTGCATCGCTGTATCCAGCGTACTGGCAGTGACTTGATGGCGCGGTACTTTCACTGCAACATGAGGCGCTATTTTCTGCAGCCCTGCGTCCAGATCTATGGACGCCCGAAGGGCATCATGCCTGCTTACCAGCGTCGTAAAAGCGCGTTCGATATCAGCATGCTTGATATCACCCCGCAATTCCAGCGCAACGCTGACGACATAGGCTGCCGAACCCTGCTCGGACAAGGCTGCCAGTGTCGCCAATTGTTTCTGGGCTTTCGATAAAGGAAGAGACAGGGACAGGATTTTTTTCTCTGTCTTTGATGTTGGCGAAGTACTGGCGATAAAACCAGCCGTCTTAAGCTCAGCTACACTTTCCTTTACCCGGCTGACTATCGCCGCGATATCATCTTCAGTGTGTGCAGTAGAAAGGAATAAATTGCGCCCTTCCCACACATACAGGCCGCGATACAGCAAATGATAAAAGAAGGGATCAAGATTTTCACTGAAGACAAAGCGGAACAAGGAACCGAAATTCTTCATGTAGATAGGCGCGCCAGCAGCTGCAAAAACCTGATCGAGTTCCGCCGTCAACCTGGCGGTATTGTCGTTCAGTTTTTGATAGACAGCCAGACCGCCCTGCTTGATCTCTGTCAGCACGGCATGGGCTGCTGTCATGACCAGCGGGTGTTTGTTGAAGGTACCAGCAAAAAAAGTCGTGTCCGCCGCCGGGTAAGAGGCATCACCATATTGCCAATGCCCACCGTCTATGCCTGCCATGATATCGGCGCGACCAGCGATCACGCCCACCGGCAGCCCCCCGCCGACGATCTTTCCATAGGTGACTATATCCGCTTGCACATCAAAGTGCGCCTGGGCACCGCCGGGGTGTATGCGAAAGCCCACCAGCACTTCATCAAAAATCAGCAGGCTGCCGGCCGCCCTAGTCATGGCACGCAGGCTGCGCAAAAAATCTTGTGGTTGCAAGCCTGGGTTACGGCTTTGCACTGGTTCTACCAACACAGCAGCAAATTCATGCAGGCGACCACGCAATAATTCCAGCGCTTCTGCCGAGCCATATTCAAAGAAGGCCAGGTCACTGACCATGCCTGGCGTAATGCCAGCTACACGCGGCATTACCTTCCATGGGTCATCATTGACCTCACCCAGCACGCCATCAAAATGACCATGATAACTGTCGCGGAAGATGGCGATTTTGTTGCGCCCAGTAAAAGTTCTGGCCAGACGCAGCGCCGTCATGATGGCTTCTGTGCCTGAGCTGCAAAAGGCGACGCGCTCGACCCCTGTTAATTCATTGATGAGGCTGGCGACCTCGCCAGCCATGTCTGACTGCGGCCCTATGCGTATGCCGCGTGACAGGCTTTCTGCCAATGCTTCTTTCAAAAATGCTGGCTCGTGCCCAAATAATTGCACACCAAAACCCATGGAAATGTCTATGTATTCATTGCCATCGAGGTCCCATATTTTGGGACCGGCAGCTCTTTGGCCGACGATGGGGTAGAGCATTTCCTTGATAGAGAAGCGGAAACCTGCGGAGGCGCGACTATCTGCCAGCACGTGCCGGTATTGCTGAGCCTGTTGTTTGGATAATGCGGTTTTCTTACAGTAGCTGAGGCTAAATTCATCGAGATGCTTGCGCTGTGCATCGCTCAAGTTACCGCTGAGTGGGATACTGTTTTTTTGTTTGGCAACTGGCGTGTTTAGTGTAGCCGTTTCAATCTGTTGCCCGGCGACTACCTCAGACACGACTTTACCCGCCTGCTGCTCAGCCAGATAAGCAGCTACGGCGTCAATCGACGTCAAATTTTCAAAGAAGGCACGCACCGGTATCTTGACAGAAAATTCATTTTCTATGCGGCCCACAGCCTGCATCAATATCAATGAATCTGCACCAATTTCCAGCAAGGGTGCTGTCGCATCGACCTTGCTGACATCAATCGCCAGCAAACCTGCGATGATGGCAATGATGCGGCTGCGAATGGCGGCAGGATCGGTAACAACCGTGCGCGTACTTGCCGATGCTGACTTACTAATTTGAGCAGCTTTACTTGGTGGCACAGTCGCATTACCGCCATTAAAACTGTTCAAACCCAGGCGCAAAGGAAAGACATCCTTGGTAAAGGGGTACAAGGGCAAAGCATCACCAGCCGCTGTATTTTTCTTATCGACAAATTGCAGCTTGCTCCCCAGCACATTCAGGTGTGCGACTGCTCTCAAGAATGCGACTCCATCATCCTTAGACGCATCCAGGCATGGCAGGCTGCGCATACTGCTGGCATTGGCGTTTGCAAAATCGTCCAACATGCCAGACAGAACCGGCACTGCTCCCAACTCCAAAGCAATCTCAATACCGTTTTTACTCAGCGTCGCGATGTTGTCAGCAAAACGCACGGCTTCGCGTGTATGCCTTAACCAGTAGGCTGTATCGTACACGTGGCCGACAGGCAGCAATTTACCGGTCAGATTCGAGGTCACTGACACTTGGAGTGGCTGCCACTCCACCTCTTGCAAAGCCAGTTCAAACTCTGCCAGCATGGGTTCCAGCAATACTGAGTGAAACGCAGTTTTTACACGCAACATGCGTACTCGTATGCCATCTGCAAGCAGCTTTTGACTGAGTATATCCAGTTGATCTCTGGCACCGGAAATAGTTACGGATTGCGCCCCATTCACGGCGGCGATGCTGATATCTGTACCAGCCAGATAGCGCAACACAGTTTGTTCATCAGCACGCACAGCAGCCATGGCACCATCTGAAGTCAATGCTCCCATGAGCCTGCCGCGCTTTTCAACCAGTTTCAGGGCTTGCTCAAAACTCAGTGCACCAGCGATGACGGCGGCTGTGTATTCACCGAGACTATGTCCTGCCAACACCGCGGGTTTGACGCCATATTCAGCCAACAAACGTGCCAACCCCACTCCAAGCGTCAGTAAAGCTGGCTGGGTAAATGCAGTCTTATCGATATTTTCATCGGAGTTCAGCAATAACTGGCTTAGCGACCATAATAAGACCGCATCAGCTTCTGCGATCGTGGCGCGGAAGCTGGCGAATTGGAGTAAATCCCTAGCCATGCCGGGCCGTTGCGAACCCTGACCAGGGCAAAGGAAGGCAAGTTTGGGCGGCCTTCTGGCAGCAACGGCAGTGACGATCTGTTCACTAAAGCCATTATCCAGCCATGCATGCAGATGTGTATCAGCCTCACCCACACTGCTGGCCACCAGCGCCAACCTGTGGCGCAAATGGGCCCTGCCAAGCCGTGATAATTGACAGACACCAGTAAAGCCTTGATAAGCGCCATTCTGCAACTTGTACGAGGTCTGCTGCACCAGCCGAATTAAAGCTTCATTGCTGGATGCAGACAAGAGCAAAACATCTGGCTTATCTGTTTCAGGATTTTCTGTAGCAGAAGCCGGAACAAACTCTTCGAGTACGACATGACAGTTTGCACCACCAAAACCAAAGGCACTGATAGACGCGGCCCTGGGCCTGAACCCCTCATTGGCAGGCCAGTCCATAGTTTGCGCCACCACTTGCAGGCGCAATTGCTCAAAATTAATATGTGGATTAGGCTGGCTGTAATGCAGGCTGGCGGGTATCTTTTTATGCTTGAGCGCCAGTATCAGCTTGATCAGGCCAGCAATGCCGGCAGCCGCTTCCAGATGGCCTATATTGGTTTTGACAGAGCCTATGAGCAGCGGCGCTTTCCGTGGCTGCTGGCCCAGTGTGCGACCCAAGGCGCGTGTTTCGGTCGGGTCGCCCAGTAAAGTACCGGTACCGTGGGCTTCTACATATTGTATGGCTGATGGCGATATGCCAGCATCAGTGATCGCCGCCTGTATCAAGTGCTCTTGCGCCAGTCCATTGGGGGCGGTAATACCGTTCGAGACGCCATCGTGGTTGGTGGCCGAGCCACATATCACGGCATGGATACGGTCACCATCGACCAGTGCATCTGACAGGCGCTTCAGCAAAACCAGCCCTGCGCCTTCACCACGGCCATAACCATTGGCAGAGGCATCAAAGGTTTTGCACAGGCCATCCGGTGCCAGCATACTTCCCTTACCCAAAGCGACGCTGCTGTCTGGCCTTAACATCAGGCTGACGCCGCCAGCAAGCACCATATCAGCATCACCTGCCTGCAAACTGCGGCAAGCCTGATGAACAGCAACCAGTGAAGATGAGCAGGCAGTATCTATGGTCATGCTGGGACCACGCAGGCCCAGCACATGGGAAATACGGTTGGCGATGATGGCATTTGACATGCCTATGCCCATGTGGGCTTCTACGTCATCGGTATGGGCAAAGCTGCCGAGGAATTCGCCATTGACTGCACCGATAAAGACGCCCAAGCGCGTCTCTTTCAAACTGTCGGCGGCAATGCCCGCATCTTCCAGTGCCCACCAGGCCAATTGCAAAGTCAGGCGCTGACGTGGATCCAGTGCATATGCTTCCTTGGGGGAAATACCAAAAAAAGCTGGATCAAAACAGGCGGCATCATCAATGAAACCCGCATAAGGTGCTGCAGATGCGGGCAAATCTTTACTATCCCAGCGTTCTGGCGGTATGCGCTTGACTGCACATATCTCTTGCTCAAGCAGAGACCAGAAAGCCTCTATATTGGACGCACCAGGGAAAACACATGACATGCCGATGACAGCAATCGCATGCTCTGCCACCTGAGTTTCAGACTCCGGCGCAGCCTTGTCCATATCTGTACTCATGATGGACACGAATCTAAGTCATGCCCAAAGGCAATACACTTTGTGAAATATTCTGCATCCAAGCCCAACATAGTTATTAAATCCCTGGTATGCATGGTCGCCTCAATCCAGATGACCTATGTAACGCAGTATCGAAGCATCTATATCGACCAGCGTGTCATGTATCTGCGCTATCACCTTGTGCCCCTCTTCTGCTCCATAGTGCTGCACGACCCGAGTTTCCAGCGTGGCGACCTCGCCGAGTTCAGCGATGGTATTGCCCATGGTGAAAGCATGCAGCCTGACTGGCCCGGCAAAGGTGGCGAAGCAAAATAAAGGGCTGCCAGCAGTCGCCACACCAAGTTGCTGCAAGTTTTGCATGAGTTGCCCCATGCGGCCTGGCTGTGCTTGCAAATTGAGGTAATACAGATAAGGGGGCGGGGTTTCGCGCTCTATCGGGTCTATGCCGTCATTGACGCGGTTCAGCACAAAGCTTTCCATCTGCAAAACGCATTCCTGAAATTTCTCCAGCAATGGTGTGCTGTCGACGCCATACACATCATGCAAGACCTGGTCCAGTGAAGGCATACGGTCCATATCACCCAATTCATCCAGCGGTAACATGATGTAGACATAATTTGCGGGACCAGCAACCGTGGCATAGGCCATCCAGCGCATGCGGCGGCTGTGCTGCTGATAAGCAAATGCCACCTTGCCAGCCAGCTCTTTAAATTGCACATAGCGTTCGCGACGCACAGACAAGCGCACGAAAAGACAGTAAGGGGTAGGAA
>Ga0187844_10001547_pt1 | contig 17408 bp, 20 predicted proteins | sample SpaLakP09_SKY_50_FD_134517 | JGI IMG/M metagenome (GOLD analysis project Ga0187844, IMG submission 134517) | Oligotrophic lake water microbial communities from Sparkling Lake, Wisconsin, USA - SP09_SKY_50 | ecosystem: Environmental > Aquatic > Freshwater > Lake | place: USA: Sparkling Lake...
AGACCGCTGTGGGCCTTGGCGATGTTGTTGATGAGTTCCATCATGTTCACGGTCTTGCCCACACCGGCGCCACCGAACAGACCCACCTTGCCGCCCTTGGCGAACGGGCAGATCAGGTCGATCACCTTGATGCCGGTTTCCAGCAGGTCGGTCGACGGGCTCAGCTCGTCATAGGCCGGGGGCTTGCGGTGGATCGGCATGGTCAGTTCCTGACCAACCGGGCCACGCTCGTCGATCGGGTTGCCCAGCACGTCCATGATGCGGCCGAGGGTCGCACGACCCACGGGCACGGTGATACCGGCACCGGTGTTGCGCACGGCCAGGCCGCGACGCAGGCCGTCGGAGGAGCCCATCACAATGGTGCGGACCACGCCGTCGCCCAGCTGCTGTTGCACTTCCAGGGTCAGACCGGTGTCCGAGCCCACCAGCTTCAGCGCGTCATAGACGCGGGGCATGGCGTTACGGGGGAACTCAACGTCCACCACCGCGCCGATACACTGGACAATCTTGCCCTCAGTACTTTGTACGTTCGACATGTTCGTATCCTTCAATCTTGCAGATTCTTGAGTCTTGGTCCTGGTGAGCCGGGCTTAAACAGCCGCCGCACCCGCCACGATTTCCGACAATTCTTTGGTGATCGCTGCTTGACGCGTGCGGTTGTAGATCAGCTTCAGCTCGCCGATCACATTGCCTGCGTTGTCGGTCGCGGCCTTCATAGCCACCATGCGTGCCGAATGCTCGGACGCCATGTTGTCGGCCACCGACTGGTAGACCAGGGCTTCGACGTAACGCAGCAGCAGCGCGTCGATCACCGTTTGCGCATCGGGCTCGTACAGATAGTCCCAGCCATGCTCGGACTTCTCCGTCTTCATCGAATCGGACGACAGCGGCAGCAGCTGCTGCACCATCGGCTCCTGATTCATCGTGTTGATGAAGCGCGTGTAGCAGAGATAGACCGCAGACAACTCGCCAGCCGCATACGCGTCGAGCAAGACCTTGACCGGACCGATCATCTTCTCCAGATGAGGCTGATCGCCCATCTGCGTCAGATGCGACACCACCGGCACGCCGATGCGGTTCAAGAACCCCAGACCCTTGTTGCCGATGGCCACGGCCTTGGACTTGACGCCCTTGGATTCGAGGTCCTTCAGCTTGGCCGTCACCGCACGCAGCACATTGGTGTTCAGACCACCGCACAGGCCCTTGTCGGTCGTGATGACGATGAAGCCGGCCGGCTTCGTCGCATCATTGGTGACCATGAAGGGGTGCTTGTACTCGGGCGTCGCCTGCGACAGATTGGCGGCCAGGCTGCGGATCTTTTCGCTGTAAGGGCGGGCTGCGCGAACACGTTCCTGCGCCTTGCGCATCTTCGACACAGAGACCATTTCCATGGCCTTGGTGATCTTCTTCGTGTTCTCGAAGCTCTTGATCTTGCCGCGAATTTCCTTGCTTGATGCCATGAATGCTCCTAGCTAGTTGGGGACGTCGCTTGCCGCGCGCTGGCGCTTGAAGTTCGGTCCCGCAGGTTCATGGGCGATTAAGCGAAAGACTTCTTGAAGGCAGCCACAGCAGCCGACAGTTCGCCTTCGGCGTCCTTGTCCAGCGCCTTGCTGTCTTCGATCTTACCCAGCAGCGCGGCGTGGCTGGTCTTCAGGTGCGTGTGCAGGCCGGCTTCGAAGGCCAGAACCTTCTTCACGTCCACATCGTCCATGAAGCCCTTGTTCACGGCGAACAGCGTCGCGCCCATCAGCGAGATCGACAGCGGCGAGTACTGAGCCTGCTTCAGCAGCTCGGTCACGCGGGCACCGCGGTCCAGCTGCTTGCGGGTGGCTTCGTCCAGATCCGAGGCAAACTGCGCGAACGCAGCCAGTTCACGGTACTGAGCCAAGTCGGTACGGATACCGCCGGACTGACCCTTGATGACCTTGGTCTGTGCTGCCGAACCCACGCGCGACACCGAGATACCGGCGTTGATGGCGGGGCGGATACCGGCGTTGAACAGCGAGGTTTCCAGGAAGATCTGGCCGTCGGTGATCGAGATCACGTTGGTGGGCACGAAGGCCGACACGTCACCGGCTTGGGTTTCAATGATGGGCAATGCGGTCAGCGAACCGGTCTTGCCCTTCACTTCGCCCTTGGTGAACGCTTCGACGTAGTCGGTGTTCACGCGTGCGGCACGCTCCAGCAGACGGCTGTGGAGATAGAACACGTCACCAGGGTAGGCTTCGCGGCCCGGCGGGCGGCGCAGCAGCAGCGAGACCTGGCGGTAGGCCACGGCCTGCTTGGACAGATCGTCATAAACGATCAGCGCGTCTTCGCCGCGGTCGCGGAAGTACTCGCCCATCGTGCAGCCCGAGTAGGCCGACACGTACTGCATCGCGGCCGATTCGGCGGCCGAGGCGGCCACGACGATGGTGTACTCCAGCGCGCCGTTGGCTTCCAGGGCACGCACCACGTTCTTGATCGACGAAGCCTTCTGGCCGATCGCAACATAGATGCAGGTCATGTTCTGACCGCGCTGGTTGATGATGGCATCGATGGCGACAGCCGTCTTGCCGGTCTGGCGGTCACCGATGATCAGCTCGCGCTGGCCACGGCCGACGGGCACCATCGAGTCGATCGACTTCAGGCCGGTCTGCATCGGCTGGTCCACCGACTTACGGGCGATCACGCCCGGGGCGATGCGCTCAATCGGAGCGGACATCTTGGCATTGACCGGACCCTTGCCGTCAATCGGCTGGCCCAGCGCATTGACGACGCGGCCCTTCAGCTCGGGGCCGACCGGCACTTCCAGAATGCGGCCCGTGCACTTCACGGTGTCGCCTTCGGAGATGTGCTCGTATTCGCCCAAGATCACGGCGCCCACCGAGTCGCGCTCGAGGTTCAACGCCAGACCGAAGGTCGACGTGCCGTCGGCAGTGGCCGGGAACTCCAGCATCTCGCCCTGCATCGCATCAGACAGGCCGTGCACGCGCACGATGCCGTCGGTCACCGAAACCACGGTGCCCTGATTGCGAATGTCGGTCGAAGTGCCAAGGCCCTCGATGCGGCTCTTGATCAGTTCGGAAATTTCTGCGGGATTCAGTTGCATTGCTTTTCTCCGGTCTGCTTGGCACTTCCGGCACGGGCCGTCGGCTTGGGGCAGTTTGGATGAGGGGTCAGGTGTTGCAGCGGCTGGGCGCTAAGCCTCAGGCCGCCAGCGCCACCTTCATTTGTTCAAGACGTGCCTTCACCGAGGTGTCGAGCACTTCGTCTCCAACCACCACGCGAATGCCACCAATCAACTCGGGTTCGATCTGAACCGTGGCATTGAGCTTGCGGCCAAAGCGCTTTTCCAGCGTTGCCACCAGCGCGCCCATCTGGGCGGGCTCGATCGCGAAGGCGCTGAACACTTGCGCATCCGACACGCCGGAGCGCTCGTTCACCAGCACATGGAATTGCGCGGCGATTTCGGGCAGCACGGTCAGGCGGCCGTTGGCGATCACGGTGCTGAGCAGGTTCCTGGCGGTATCACCCAGCGGCGTCTTGACGACCGCTGCGATCACATCCATCACCTGTTCGGCCGTGGCCTTGGGGTTGTCGGCGAACTGGCGCAGCTGAGCATCGGCCGCGACGGCGGCCACTGCATCAATCTGCTCGACGACCTGCTTCAGATCACCTTTGCTGGCGACCTGGAACAGTGCTTCCGCGTAGGGGCGGGCAAGGGTTGCAAGCTCGGCCATGGTGATTACAGCTCGGTCTGCAGACGCGTCAGCAACTCGGCGTGAACGCCGGCGTTGACTTCGCGCTTGAGGATGGCCTCAGCGCCCTTGACGGCCAGGGTGGCGACCTGCTGACGCAGAGCTTCACGGGCCTTCACGGACTCTTGCTCGGCCTCGGCCTTGGCGGCAGCAATGATCTTGGCGCCTTCGTCGCTGGCGCGCGACTTGGCTTCTTCAACGATCGATTGCGCCAGGCGCTCGGCATCGGCCAGGCGTTGGGCGGCATCGTTGCGGGCGCTGGACAGCTGCTCTTCAACGCGCTTGTTGGCGTTGCTCAACTCGGCCTTGGCCTTGTCGGCGGCAGACAAGCCGGCGGCGATCTTCTCGGCGCGCTCATCCAGTGCTTTCACGATGGGCGGCCACACAAACTTCATCGTGAACCCGACCAAGATCAGGAAGACGATCAGTTGCGCGATCAGCGTAGCGTTAATGCTCACGTTGGTGCCTCACAAACTATAGGGATCGAATACATCACAGCCTCATGGCCCGGCGCCAAAGACGCCCAGGCCCAGCCGCAGTGCGGCTTGCTTACTTCGGCAGGTTGGCGATCTGGGCCAGGAACGGGTTGGCCGTTGCGAACCACAGGGCGATACCGGTACCGATAATGAAAGCAGCGTCGATCAGACCCGCCAGCAGGAACATCTTGGTTTGCAGTTCGTTCATCAGCTCGGGCTGACGGGCGGCCGCCTCAAGGTACTTGCTGCCCATGATGCCGATACCGATACAGGCGCCAACGGCACCCAGACCAATGATCAGACCAGCGGCGAGAGCAACAAAGCTAATGACTTCCATGGTGTTTCCTTAGAGAGGGATAGAGAAAGGGTGAGAGAAAGAACTCGAAAAATCAGTGGGCGTCGTGGGCTTGCCCGATGTACACCAGCGTCAACATCATGAACACAAAGGCTTGGAGCGTGATGATGATCAGGTGGAAGGCTGCCCAGACGAAGCCGGCAATGATGTGGCCAACGAACAGCGCAATACCGGTGGCCAGGCCGACCGAGGCAAAGGCGCCGCCCATCAGGGCGATCAACAAGAAGATCAGTTCGCCGGCATACATATTGCCGAACAGCCGCATGCCGTGAGACACGGTCTTGGCCACGAACTCGATGATCTGCATCGCGAAGTTGACGGGGTACAGGAACCATTTGTCGCCGAACGGCGCCGAGAACAGCTCATGCACCCAGCCGCCCGCGCCCTTGATCTTGACGTTGTAGATCAGGCAGACGATCAGTACGCCCAGCGACAGGCCCATGGTGATGGACAGGTCGGCGGTGGGCACCACGCACAGATAGGCGTGTGGATTGCCGGTGACGGTCTGCCAAAGCCAGGGCAGCAGATCGACGGGCAGCAAGTCCATCGCGTTCAGCAGGAAGATCCAGACAAACACGGTCAGAGCCAGCGGAGCCACCAGCTTGCGGCTGTTGGCGTTGTGCACGATGCCCTTGGCCTGGTATCGACCATCTCGACCAGCATCTCGACCGCGGCCTGGAAGCGGCCGGGGCGACCCGACGTGGCCGAGCGAGCGGCCAGCCAGAGCAGGAAGCAACCCAGTGCACCGATCAGCACGGTGAAGGTCACCGAGTCCAGATTGATGACGGAAAAGTCAACGACGCCGTGCTGCGGCTGGTTTTGCGCGTGATGCAGGTGGTGAATGATGTATTCACCAGCGCTCGGGGCGTTTGCGTGGCCTTCGGTTGCCATGTTTGTCTTGAGCCTCGTCGTCAATCAGCGGCCGCGCCAAAGAAGCGCGAACCAGTTCACTTTCATGCACACAACCATCGTGATCAGCAATGCTGGCCAGCTCAGGTTGGGCACCACCTTGGCAGCGATCACCAGCATGGCGATCGCCGCTCCAATCTTCAACATTTCCCAGAACAGGAAGCCGATGGCAACACCAACGGCCGAGCCTGCTCTTTTCGTCATTCCTCGCGCCAGCAACGCGCTGGGCAATACCACCGCAGCCACACCGTAGAGCGCCGACCAGGCCACAACGGCCTTGCCCGTTACCAGCCACGCGACCAGGCAACACACCAGGCCCACGGCGGCCTGCACCGCCACCACACGCCAGGGCGAGATCGACGGCTGCTCGGCCCGCAAAACCTGCGCTTGTTCGCGGGTCAGGGGCTTGAAAGCCTGTGCTTCGGTCTCATCTTCCCAGCCTGAGGCAGCCTGTGCTGAAACATTCGCCGCCACCTTCGCCGCTGCATTGGGCCCCAGGACGCTTACGTCATTCTTGACAAGATCACTCACGGTGGCACTGGTTGTCATTGCACTTAGAGCTCAACAAGAATTTCGGGGCTGCGGGCAGCAAAGCCTCGGAATTATACGTGATAACCCGCCCATCCTCCAAAGCCCGATCTGCGCGCAAGCCTGACTGAGCTACCTTGATGACAGTCTGCGGCCGTGACGGAATGACGGCAATGACGTCTCAGGTCATTGCCGCACTGCGTCGACGCGGGCCAAATCCGAGGTCTTGATCAAGCAAGGCGAGCGAAGTTCGCCGGCAGGCCCGGCGTCTCGACGCGCAGCTGCAGCACGCAGCCGGCCCAGGGTTGCGACGCCAACTCCTCGGCCGGGCGCTTGTCGCTGGCGCTGGTGATGTACAGCGTGCGCAGGTCGGCACCACCGAAGCAGGGCATGGTCGGGCAGCGCACCGGCAGCACCACCTCGCGCAACCGTTCACCCCGCGGCGACAGCTGCAGCAGGCGCTGGCCTTCGTACATCGCAACCCAGTAACAACCGTCAACGTCCACGGCCGCGCCATCGGGCCTGCCGCCGTAGTCCTCCAGCGATTGCTCGGCGCCACGCCTGGCAAAAGTAGAAAAAACGCGCCGGTTCGCGATCACACCACTGGCACCATCGAAATCGAAGGCCCAGATGGTGTGTGCGCGGGTGTCGGTCCAGTACATCGTGCGGCCGTCCGGGCTCCAGCCCAGGCCATTGGCCGTCACGGCCTCACCGACCATGCTCGTGAACTGGCCTCCGGTATAGCGGTAGAGCGCGGCCAGGGCCGGCTCGCGTGGCTCATAGACGGTGCCAGCCCAGAAGCGGCCCTGCGGATCGGCCTTGCCGTCGTTGAAGCGCTGCGTGGCAGTGTCGTATGGCGCGGTGGCCACTTGGGTGCGCTGGCCGGTCGTGGTGTCGAGCCGCCACAGGCCATCGCGCTGGGCCAGCAGCAGACCGCCATCCTCCAGCGGCGCCAGGCAACCGACCTCGCTGCCCACGTCCCAGCGCATCAGCTGCTCTGTGGCGGGCTTGAAGCGCAAGACCTGGCACGACGGAATATCGACGTAGTACAGCAGTTGCTCGATGGGGTGCCACAGCGGCGATTCGCCGAGGCGGGCACGGGCGTTGACGGCCAGGCTGACTTGATACAGGGCTTCGGACATGGTGGGCAGGGCAATCAGGTCAGCGAGACCTTCAGATAGTGGGCCCCCGGCAAGGGGTTGAAGTAGAACGGCGGCACCTCCTCGAAACCCAGGGTTTCATAGAGGCCGCGCGCGGCCTCCATATCGTCCATCGTGTCGAGCAGCATTTCCGAGTACCCGGCCTGCGAGGCGCCGTCCATCAGCGCCTGGGTCAGCTGGCGCCCCAGGCCAAAGACGCGAAAAGCCGGCCGCACGAAGAGGCGCTTCATCTCGCAGGCATTCGCATAGTCCACGTCGGGAAGATTGCGGATGGCGCCGCAACCGGCCAGTTCGCCATCCACCCAGGCCAGCAGGAACAGGCCGCCGGGCGGCGCGTAGTCGCCAGGCAGCCCGGCCAGCTCGGCCTCGAAGCCCTGGAAGGCCAGATCGAAGCCCAGGCTGGCCGCGTACTCGCGCAGGATCTGGCGACTGGCGACCCAGTGCTCGGCCGTGTCCGGCGTGAGGAGTTGGATGACGGGGGGCTGCATTGAAAGGAGTTGGGGGCCGACCTGCAGTTTAGGGCAAGGCCCGGACTACTGGCCCGGCTGGCCACCCAGGCCAATCAACCAGGCCACGAAGCCGGCGCAGACCAGCAGCATCACCAGAGCCAGCAGCCGCAGGCCTGCGCCGTCGCGGCTGGCCGGCACCTCGGCGGTCAGCAGCTTGTCGCCCACCAGCATGGGCCGGACCAAAGTCTTGCCGCGCTTGATCACATAGAACAGGATGGCCAGCACATGCAGGGCCACCAAGGCGTAGATCAGCCACTGGCCCCAGTGCTTGTGATAGCCGGTCAGCAGGCTGCTGGTGGCGCCGCTGACGAAGCGTATCAAGGGCCCGGTGGTGGCAATCTCGTCATCGGCGAACAGCCCGGTACCCACCTGCGCGGCCAGTACCGCCAGCAGGCCGAACACCGACAGCGCGCCCAGAGGGCTGTGGCCGACCTCGAAGTGGTCGCCCGGCAGAGGCTTGCCACGCAAATAGCGCATCAAGGCCTGCGGGCTGTAGATGAAGCTGGCAAAGCGCGACCAGCGCCCGCCGACCAGGCCCCACACGATGCGGAACAGCAGCAGGGTGAAGGCCGCGTAGCCCAGGCGCATATGCCAGTCCATCAGATTGCCGCCGATCTTGGCGCTAATGACCGAGCCGACCACGCACAGTGCCAGGCTCCAGTGGAACAGGCGGGTGGGCAGGTCCCAGACGCGAACCGCTTGGCCGCCGGCCTCGGGGGATTGGGGCATGAACAACGCTCCTGTCGATGTGATGGCAGGCGCCAAGGATGGCGCAAAACCAGGGCGCGCGTCCAGCCCCTGCAAACTTCAGCCAGTCTGCGTACACTGCCACGGCGCGGCCGTCGGCCGCGAGCCCTGACCCCATCCGTCACGTCACCGGAGACCCCGCATGAAGAGAGTTCTGCTTGCTTTGACCTGTGGCCTTTGCGTCGCCCTGCCCGCGGCCGCGCAGTTCCAGAAGCCCGAAGACGCGATCAAGTACCGCCAAGGCGCCCTCACCGTGATGGCCAGCCATTTCGGCCGCATCGCTGCCATGGCCAGCGGTCGCGCGCCGTTCGACGCCAAGGCCGCGGCAGAGAATGCCGACATCGTTGCAACCCTGTCCAAGCTGCCCTGGGCCGCCTTTGGCGAAGGCACGGACAAGGGCTTGCCCAACCGCGCCAAAGCCGAGATATGGAAGGAAAGCGCCAAGTTCAGGGAGGCTTCCGACAAGATGGTGGCCGAGGTCGCCAAGCTGGACGCTGCCGCCAAGAGCGGCAATCTGGACCAGATCAAGGCTGCCGTCGGCGCCGTGGGCCAGAGCTGCAAGGCCTGCCACGACAATTACCGCGCGGAGAAGTACAGCGCGAACTGAGTCAGTTCACCCGCGGGCTCGTCAGACAAGTTCCGGTACGACCCTGCGGGTCATGGCTTGATACTTTTGGTGATCGCTCACCTGTGATGGGTGTTTCGCAACCTTCATCATGTACCTGACGACCCCTCGGCTGCCATTCCCTGCCCCCAGCGCTTTGCCCGATTGAAGTCGATCAACCTACCGTGTGAACGGACGGGTACGGCGTTGAGCCGTTGGCCCAGGATGAAATGACGGCCAAAGGCGGCATGCCGCTACGGGTGCGGGCGATCAATGGGCCAGAGGTCCGTCCACGAAGGCCGCACAGTGCGCCTTGGCCGCAAATGGCGGCCGTAAACGCCGTCATGTACGCCATGGCTAACCTCGGTCAGGCTGATACCCGGCATCGCGAGTGTCTCGGAGGCCATCCATTCGTCCGGCGCCAAGTCCCACCAGAAACCGCTGCCGAATCAGCTTAGCGCTAAGGGGGGATACTCGTTGCTCTGGCTCTGGCTCTGGCCGCTGCCTATGCAATTTCTGCAGTCATAGCACTAGGCGCGTTCATCTCGGCGCCGTTGCAAGCGTACGGCAAGCAACGTCAGGCCGCCGAGTAGAAGCGCTGTTTGCGAAGGCTCCGGCACAGCGGTTGTGATCTGCAAGATGTGAGATGCGGCCAGCGTTGACAGTTGCAGGTGCTGGATGTTCATAGGAGCACCGAACAACCCGCCACCCAGGGCTTGGCCCATATGCCGAACGCCGATCGCGATCTGCTCGCCTCGATGCGAATTGAGAGCGGAAACCGCCGCGTCGTTCAGGGTTAGTGTCAGTGGTGCAAGCGGCCCCCTAGCCGCGGTGAAGCTACCGAACACAGCGCCATCCCCTAGGTCGTTGAAGATGGCAATGCCGGCTGAGTTAGTCACCGGAGGAAAACCGCCGCCGACATGCGCAGCACCTACGACACTTGCGGGGGTTGTTACTTCGAAGACCGAGAACGGCTCGCTGCTATTGCTCAGGGGTGTGACAACAAGCGTCCCGTTGACCACGGCAACTGACCCGCCTTGCGACACGTATTCGGTAGGCGTCACGGTGAGCGAGGCGCCTGTGATCGGCTGGACCACACCGGCCAGGTCAAAAATGAGGAACGCCCGGCGGTAGGACTTGAAGCCACCCGGGCCTGACGCGAGTCCGCCATTCAGGCCGACGTTCAATACACTCGGGCTGCTAAATCCAAAGGGGTCTTGATAGATGCCGACTTGCACCGCCGGGAGCGTGCTGTCAGCGGCATGTGCGGAGCAGCACGCCACGGTCAATAGCAGTGCGTGGAGCAGGGGCGAAAAGCGCATGAAAGTCTCCCAAAATGCTGGGCGGAGATGCGAGAGAGAATGTACGCCTTAAATCTTGGCTGCCACAACTTTTATCAGTTATGCGAATGAACACATCCCCATGGTTGGGGAAGGCCCGCTAAAGCGCTGCCTGCGGTTTGATTCGCTCCGCGCTTGCTGAGCGCCCAAGCGCTGACCAGACGGAGCCGGATTGCCGGTGTGTCTGTAGTGGACAGGTAAACCTCTCGGTGCTGCCTGGGCCATGAACCTGGCAAAACGGCACAGGCCAACTAGGCACCAAAGCCATTGACTTTGACTTTGCCCGGCTACACATGCGGGTACGCATATGAGCGCTCCCCAAAGAAAAGTGCCCTCAGTCAACGGCAGCCTGGGCGAAGCCCAGGACGACCCTTCGAGTCATGGCGGATTTCTTCTCGATTTTCGTCACGATGACGGCTCCAATCTCGGCCGTGTTGCTGACATGCGTGCCCCCGCAGGGCTGAAGATCGACTCCCTCGATCTTCAGCACCCGCACCTGGCCCGAGCCTCGCGGCGGTTGCACGCTCATGCTGCGCACCAAGCCTGGATTGGCGTCGAGATCGGCATCGCTGATCCAGCTGTGGCTGACCGGGTGCGCCTCGGCCACCAGACGGGCCAGCCCCTGGGTCAAGGCCTCCTTGTCCAGTGGTTCGCTCATGTGGAAGTCCAGCCGAGCGTAATCGGCGGTGATCGAGCAGCCGTCGACCTGCTGCGGCACCAGCGCGCACAACAGGTGCGTGGCCGTATGAAAGCGCATATGGCGTAAGCGGCGCTCCCAGTCGATCTGCGCCTTGACGATGGTGCCGGGGGCGAAGTGCCGCAGCACATCTTCCTGCCCCGGCGCGAGCACATGCAGCACCTCGTTGGGCTCCACACCCTTGCGCGTGTCGGCAATCTGCAGCGCCGTGCCATCGGCCAGGCGCAGCTCGCCGCGATCGCCGGCCTGGCCACCGCCCAGCGGGTAGAACACGGTGCGGTCCAGCACCACGCCCTGCGCATCGGCGCGCAAGACCATGGCCTCGCATTCGCGCAGCTGGGCGTCTTCACGGAACAGCGCTTCGGTCATGTCTGTTTATCCTTCAGCTCAGAGATGGCAATGACACCAGGCCCTTGGGGGTGTCCAGCTGCGCGACAAATGGCGCCGCCCCGGCGTGGCCCGCCGGGCCCTGCAGCCCCAGGACGGTCAGTGCGCGACGGGCGAACTCGGCGTCCAGCGAGCCCAGGCAGAGCGAGCGCAATTGCACGCCGCTGGCCGGCATGGTGTCGGCAGGATGACCCTCACCCCATTCGATCAGCAGCGGCAGCGCACCCTGCAGCAGGCGCCTGCCGTCGGTACGCACCGCGATCTGCCAGCGCAGCTCGCCGTGGGGCGTGAGCCGCGAGGCCTGCAGCACCTCGCCGGCATCCAGACCCAGCGCCCGCCAGTGCGCATGGGCGCTCTTGATGTCGCGCACGCGCAGCACCCAATGCAGCAGGCGCGGGCCCTGGCTCAGCAGCTGCTGCACGCGGCCCTCGTCCAGATCGAACCAGCGCACACGGCCGGGCTCCGGCGCCTCCGGGTCGATCGCGATGATCTCCAGATAGGCGCGCGGGAACTCCGGCGTGGCTACCGACAGCAGCCGGTTGTGGGTGCTCATCAGCCCATGCCTGCCGCCAGGCCCGGGGGTCACGCCCAGGGTCGCCTCGCACCAGGCCACACCCTCGTCCAGCGTGCGCGCGCCAATCACCAGATGGTCGAGTTCGGCCGAGGGGTTCACAGCCTCACCGCCCCGGTGATCAGCGGCGTCACGTCGCCGCCGATCCATGTGTCGGCGCCGTCGCGCCGCACATGGACGCGGCCGTCGCGGCCCAGCACCTGGCCCTGGCTGACCACATAGCTCGCGCCAGCATGGCCCATCTCCATCATCCACAACGCCATGCCCGCGTTGAGGCTGCCGCAGACCGGGTCTTCGGCCACGCCCATGTCGGGCACGAAGGCGCGCACCTCGAATTGCTGCGGCGCGCCAGGTGGATAGGGGCCGATGGCGCCCAACTCCAGAGGGCCGATGGCCCGGTAGTCGGGTTGCAGCGCCAGCACGGCCTCGGCGCTCTTCAGTCGGGCAGCGATCCAGTGCGGGCCGTTGTCCACCAAGACCACGTCGAGCACCTCCTCGGCCGGCAGGCGCAAGGTGCGCAGCACCTGGGCATGCAATTCGGGCGCCACCGGACCGCCTCGGCGCAGCGGCGGCGCGGCAAAGGCCAGCCGCGTGCCGTCGCGCTTGACGCGTACCAGGCCGACCCCGCATTGCTGGACGATCATGCCCGGCTGCTTGGGCAAGCCCCCCTGAGCCAGCCAGCAGTGCGCCGTGCCCAGCGTCGGGTGGCCGGCAAACGGAAGCTCGCCACCGGGGGTGAAGATGCGCACCAGATAGTCGGCCGCCGCGTCGGTCGGCGGCAGCAGGAAGGTCGTCTCTGACAGATTGGTCCAGCGCGCAAACGCTGCCATCTGCTGATCGCTGAGGCCTTCGCTGTCGATCACCACCGCCAGCGGGTTGCCCAGCAGGGGTCGATCAGTGAAGACGTCGACCTGCATGAAGCGCCTGTCCTGGCTCATGGCGTGGGTTCGTCCGCCAGGGCCAGTGCCTCGTGCAGCACGCGGCCGAGAATGGCCACGCCCTCACTGATCAGCTCCGGCGTCAGGGTCACGAAGGACAAGCGCAAGGTGCGCGGATCCGGCGTGTGGGCGTAGAAGGCCGCGCCGGGAACGAAGGCGATGTTGGCCTCCACGGCCTGAGGCAGCAACGCCATCGCGTCCAGCCCAGCCGGCAGGCGGATCCAGAAGAACATGCCGCCCTTGGGACTCTGCCATTCGCAGCCCGGGGGCAGATGCTGCTTCAAGCCCTCGGCCATCGCATCACGGTTGGCCTTGTAGCGGGCGCGGATCTTGGGCACGTGCTCGTCCAGGAAGCCGTTCTTGATGACCTCGTAGACCACGCGCTGGTTGAAGCCGGGCGTGTGCAGATCGGCCGCCTGCTTGGCCTGCAGCAGCTTGGGGTACAGCTCCTTGGGCGCGATGATGTAGCCCAGGCGGAAGCCCGGTGTCAGCACCTTGGAGAAGGAGCCCAGATAGATCGAACCCTCAGGCCACATCGACGTCAGCGAGGGCAGCGGCGGCTCGTCGAACCAGAGGTCGCCATAGGGGTTGTCCTCGACGATGGGCACGCCCGCCGCCTTGGCCGCGGCCATCACCGCCTGACGGCGCTCCAGGCCCATCACCCGGCCGGTGGGATTCTGGTAATTGGGCAGCAGATAGGCGAAACGGGTGCCCGCTGCGTCATGCGGCAGCCTGGCAAAGGCCTCGGGCAGCGGGCCCTGGTCGTCGCTGGCCAGACTGGTGAAGATCGGCTCGTAGGGCGTGAAGGCCTGCAGCGCACCGAGATAGGTGGGCGTTTCCACGGCCACCGGCGCACCGGCGTCGCAGAGAATCTTGCCGACCAGGTCCAGGCCCTGCTGCGAGCCGCTGGTGATCAGCACCTGGTCCGGGTCGGCCGTGATGCCCAGGCTCGACACACGCTTGGCAACCCATTCGCGCAGCGGGGCAAAGCCCTCGCTGGCGGCGTATTGCAGCGCTTCCCTGGCGTTCTCGCTCAGGACCTTGTCGCAGGCCGCCTTCAGCGCCTCGACCGGGAAGGTGTCGGCCGAGGGCAGGCCGCCGGCCATCGACAGAATGCCCGGCTTCTCGGTGACCTTGAGGATCTCGCGGATGATGGATGGGTTCATGCGCGCGGCGCGGCGGGCTTGTTTCCAGACGGTGCTCATAAGGCTCTCGCTTTGTCGTGAGGCAGGCGCTCAAGCGCCTGTCGGGGGGAATGTTGTACCACTGGCGGCCGTTCAGGCGCCCAGCATCCAGTCGATGGCGGCCTGCGCATGCAGCGCCGTGCCGTCGAACAGCGGCACCGGGCTGATTTCCTCGGCCGGGTCCAGCAGCAAGCAAATCTCGGTGCAGCCGAGGATCACGCCCTCGGCGCCCTCCCCGGCCAGCTGGCGCACCACTTCGCGGTAGTAGCTGCGCGAGGCATCGACGATGCGGCCGCGGCACAGCTCCTCGAAGATGATGCGGTGCACCTCCGCGCGTTGCGGCGCTTCGGGCACCAGCACCTCGATGCCGTGGCGGTGCGCCATGCGCCCGATGTAGAAGTCCTGCTCCATCGTGTAGGCGGTGGCCAGCAGGCCGGCGCGCCGGATGCCTGCGGACTTCAAGGCCTCGGCCGTGGCATCGACGATATGGATCAGCGGCAGACCGCTCATCCGTTCAACCTCGTCGGCGACCTTGTGCATCGTGTTGGTGGCGATCAGCAGCGCCTGCGCGCCGCCCGCCTTCAGCCCGGCACCTGCGGCACCCAGCAGGGCCGCGGCACCAGCCCAGTCGCCGCTGCGCTGCAAGACCTCGATGGTCGCGAAGTCGACGCTGCGCATCAGCACATCGGCGCTGTGCAGCCCGCCCAGCCTTGCGGCCACACCCTGGTTCAGCAGCTTGTACAGGTGCGCGCTGGACTCCCAGCTCATGCCACCCAGAATGCCCAAAGTCGTCATCAGTCCACCCCCGCATTGACCGGCATACGTTTGCCGATCCAGACCACCAACAGCACCGCCGCGGCAAACAAGACGGTCATCCCATCCAGATGCTCGCCCAGCACCGGCACGGCCAGCAGCATCGACAGGAAGGGCTGAATCACCTGCACCTGGCTGACCCGCACCGTGCCGCCCAGGGCCAGCGCCCGGTACCAGGCGAAGAAGCCCAGCCACATCGAGAACACCGACACATACAGAAAACCGCCCCAGGCCGAGGAGGCGACCGGCTGTTGAGGCCAGGTCCACAGCGCCACCGGCACGGTGATGCGCAGCGACAGCACCAGCACCCAGGAGATCACTTGCTCCGGCGTCAGCTGCTGAGCCAGCCGTGCGCCGCTGACGTAGCCGTAGGACGCACTCAGCACCGCCAGCAGCAGCAGGCCATCGGCGAACTGCAGACCCGCCGAGCCCCGCCACCAGGCAAAGCCCAGCACCAGCCCCAGTCCGGCGATCGCGCAGGCCCAGAAACCGCGGCTGGGGCGCTGGCGCAGCATCAGCGCGCCGAGTGTCGCCGTGGCCAGTGGCAGCACGCCCGAGATCACCGAAGCATGGACGGCATCGACGGCGCGCACCGCCAGACCGAGGAACAACGGCCAGCCAAACACCACGCCGGCCGCGGTCAGCAGCAAGGGCCGCAGTTGCGCACGGCTTGGCCGCTGGGCGCCAGTGAGCTTCAGGTAGAGCGCCGCCAGCCCGCCGGCCAGCGCGGCGCGGCCCAGCGCGACGAACACCGGATCGAGCTGGGGTGCGGCATTGCTGCCACTGGCCAGACGCGTCATCGGGATGCTCAGCGCGAAGATGAAGACACCCAGCAGGCCCAGCAGCAGGCCTTGCGTGGCAGGTTGACCCCAGGGACCGGTGCTCAATCGAATAGTGCTCACAGGCGCAGCATCCACAAGGCGGTGAGGCACAGCAGGCCGGCCATGCAACGGTTGAAGACCAGGAGACGGCCACCCTGCCCCAGCCAGGCGCGCAGCAGCGAGCCGGTAGCGGCATAAAGCAGATTGCTGGTCAGCGCGAACACCATCATCACGACGCAGACGATCAGCAGGCGCCGGGTCAGCATGTCGGCGGTCAGGCCCGGCACGGTGATCCAGCCCGAGGTCATCGCCAAGGCCAGCATCCAGGCCTTGATGTTGACGAACTGCAAGAGCACGCCCTGGGTGAAGCCGATGTTCAAACCCGCGTTCGCTGACTTGTTCAGAACGTCGCTGCCCCACAGCTTCCAGGCGAGCCACAGCATGTAGGCCAGGCCCAGCGCCTGGGTGGCGATGCGCACCGCAGGCACCGCCATCACCAGCGCCCCCAGGCCCAGGCCGCAGGCCAGCATCAGCAGCGTCCAGCCCACCGGCACGCCCAGCACAAAGGGCATCGCCGCGCGCCAGCCGAGGTTGGCACCCAGGCTGGCGGCCATCGTCGTGTTGGGGCCCGGCGTGAAGCTCATGGCCGTGGCCAGGGTCAGCAGGGCAAGCAGTTCATCGGCTGTCATGGCCCAAGTCTATGCTCGACAACCAATACAGAACCAGTACACTTCGCCTGACATTTCAACGAACTGTGCTGGTTGCTCGACCGGCACATGGCCACCATGAGCACCGCCGCCCACACGCTCTCGCGCAGTTCCGACACGCCGCTGGCCCAGCAGCTGGCCCAGCGCATGACCGAGCGCATCCATCAACGCCTGCTGCTGCCAGGCGCCCGCCTGCCCTCGGTGCGCGAGTGCGCGCGCCGCCATGGCGTCAGCCCCTACACCGTCGTCGCCGCCTATGACCAGTTGCTGGCCACCGGCCTGGTCGAGGCGCGCAAGCAGCGCGGCTTCTTCGTGCGCGAACCGACCGTGCGTGCCGGTACAGCCGCCGCCGCACGCAAGGTCGCAGCTGTCATCCCGGACCCATTTCGCCATGCGCCCATCGACGCCACCGCGCTGATACGCGGCATGTTCCAGGCCGATGCCCGCACCGCGCCGGGCCTGGGCACCCTGCCCACCGACTGGCTGGACCTGCCGATGCTGCAAAGCGCGATGCGCCGCGTCATCACCCAGAGCACCGGCCCCGATCAGCTGGCCCTGCACTACGGCGAGCCGGCCGGCGAGCCGCGGCTGCGTGCCGCGCTGACGCAGCGCCTGGCCGATCTGGGCATTGCCTGCACCGCGCCGCAGCTGATCACCACCGTCGGCGCCACCCACGCGCTGGACCTGATCACCCGCACCCTGCTTCAAGCCGGCGACGCCGTGCTGGTGGACGACCCCGGCTGGGCGATCGAATACGCGCGCCTGACTCAGGCCGGCATGCGCTTGCTGCCGGTGCCGCGCGGCGAGCACGGGCCCGATCTGGAAGCGATGCAACGCCTCGCCGCCGAACACAGCCCGCGCATGTATGTGACGGTGTCGGTGCTGCACAACCCGACCGGCAACACGCTGTCGCTGGCAGCGG
>Ga0187844_10001548_pt1 | contig 17400 bp, 25 predicted proteins | sample SpaLakP09_SKY_50_FD_134517 | JGI IMG/M metagenome (GOLD analysis project Ga0187844, IMG submission 134517) | Oligotrophic lake water microbial communities from Sparkling Lake, Wisconsin, USA - SP09_SKY_50 | ecosystem: Environmental > Aquatic > Freshwater > Lake | place: USA: Sparkling Lake...
CCAATCTACAGTAAGACGGTGCGTCTTACCTATTGTAAAAAAATGAAATCAAGTGTGACGCCCCGTGACCCGTCGGGTACGTTATATAACGCTTCCGGGACGCTCCGTGATTTCACTTTTTTACGATGCGTAAGGCCCCGGTCCTTGGCTTAGATTGGGGGAACCCATACACCATCACATTCACAACAGCGACACATTCACGCAGCGACACACCGACACATATGGCTGACGCCTGGCGCTACGCCGACTGCTATGCCGACACGGACACTTACTACGACTGCGAGGAAGACCTCGACCTGGCAACGCTGCGCGATGCCATCAAGGATCTCGACGGTGCCGTGGATCAAGTCCGGTCACGGTGCGATGGCCTCATGTGTTCGAGGCTTGCAGAGAAGTTTGCTGAGTATCCGCCTTGCCCACCGCCGTCTCCGTTGCCTTCGCCACCGACCTCGCCTCCGCCTAAGCTGGAGTTAGTGTCTTACGACCCGTGGGACAACACGCACCTCTGGGTCGTCCTACCAGCGGCAATTTTCGCAGCGGCAGTGGTGTTCGACGATATGACCCCCGTGGTGCTCTTCGAGGACTTCGAGGCGCGGCGCAACGCGGGCAAGGCAGCGGCAAAGGCAGCGCGCAAGGCAGCGCGGAAACGGCTCCAAATTTTGTAAACAGTTTGACGGCAGCGCTCCTTAGGGAGCGCATAAGACCAGTGGGGGAACCCATATACATTCAACCAGCGACACGATGGACACGCTCTCAAGCGGCCTGCTCCAGAAGATCGTCGACAGGCTCAAGTTGTACCCCGAGACGCTTTGCGCCGTGGCTCAGGTGTCTAAGGACTTCAACAAGTGTGTCGACCCAGGCGAGATATGGTACTTCACCTACCATCCGTTCTGCCACAAGTGCTGCCTGTGCCACAACGGCCAAGTGTCTTGGTGCAAGTAAAAGTTTCACGGCAGTCACCCTTCGGGGCGGCGTAAGTCCATGCCGGTGCGATTTCATTTTATTGCTTTTTTTAATTATGTCTAAATGCACCGCCCTTGGCTTTGATTGGGGGAACCGTATACATTCAACCAGAGACATGGCATCAGAGCGCCTCATTGCCATTCAGGCCGAGATTGAGGCAAAGCAGCGCGAAGTTGAGGCAAAGCAGCGCGAAGTTGAGCGCATCATCGCCGAAGAAGCCAAGAAGAACACCGTGCCGCCGCTAATCGATGCGCTCGAGGAAGTTGTGTCCACGCGGGCTTTCGCAAACGACGCCCACCGTAGTTGGCAAGAGTACGTGGCGTCCCGCCACCGTATACTCGTTAATCAAAACCGGTGGGTTATAGAAGAAAACCTTAAGGCCTTGATTAATGAAACCGGGGTCGCGCATGACGCAGCCAAGGATAGGATGCACAAGGCTCTTCTCGAACAAGCTCGCGAAGACGCTAAGACGAAGCGTGATAACGCGAACCTGTTCGAGACGCTGTTTGCCCAGATGCGAGCTCTCCAGGCTCGCGTGACCACACTGGAGGAAGAGAAGGTGGCTAAGGACCGCCTTGCCGAAGAGACCATCCGGTCGCGCGGGTACAGTACGGGATATTAAGAAAAATGCGGCAGCCACCCCTCGGGGTGGCGTAAGTCCATGCCTGAAACGATTTCTCTAATAAGTAGTTTAAGGAATGAAATGTAGAGTCCAAAAGTTGTTTTAACTTTTAAGCATTTTAGGCATTTTAGGCATTTTGAGTGCTTTTTTGCAATTCTGGATAAATTACCCAAAATACATGCCACGTCCATTCCAGATATCTACTAGACCAATACGGATGTAAATCTGTTGTAACGAGCCATTCATATATTTTTATATAAAATTCTTTTGGTAAATTTCTTATTAGATCTTTATGTACTAAAAATTGTGCCGAACCCCTATAACCACATATAAAATCTGAATTATTGGGCACTTTAGAAATTGGAATATAATCTTCAATATATTCATTATACCATTTCAATAAATCTTCATATACCTCGGGTTGTAGCTGATTTGGGTACCAATAACATTTGTCATTTATATTATAATACATTTCATTGCTCATTACTGCTTCATCAAATTTATCTATTACGGACCCCGAATGATGCCAGGCATATTCATCGTCATGAATAAAAAATGTAAAATCGGGTAGTTCATCATAATGATCTATAATATATTTTAAATATACAGATGCTTCATTGCCTTTGTTTACTGGAATATTGAATTCACTTTTCGGACACTCTTTATCATAAATGTAAAATTTATTAATATTTTTCAATTTATAAACCCAATCAGTATTTTTTTTATATCTTGATACAACACAATTAATCATTTATTATAATATTATTATAACTAATAAATATAAATTAAACGTGAAATTACTCAATTATCATACTAAAGAAGTATCTGTTATAGAAATAAATAGGCAACTCTTAAGGTGGTGTTATTAATTGCTTAAAATAATTATGCGTAAGATTTGAGGTCAAGATTAAAATCGACAATCTCGGTGACATGTCTATCGATGTGAAGTCCTTGCCACTCGGATACATCGTTTTTTGTGAGGACATGTACTCGCATTTGTCTCCACAAAAGATTATAGCGATTGCATCCGAGTCGTCAAAACTCATTGAGAAGTGGAGAGACATTTCCGATCAAGAGCGCGCAGAGTGGACTGCGTGTGCCGAAAGGCTTTCCCAATTCAAATTTTCGAAACTCGTTGAGCAATGGAAGGAACTTATTGACGCGAAATCTTAATCCAGAATTTACGGCAGCACCCTTCGGGGTGCATAAGACCACGTGGAGAAACCCTTATACATTTCATTTCAATGGAGAAGCTCTCGGCCGACAACTTACACACCATTTTCCAAGAACTGGATGCCACTACGTTGTGCCGATTGGCTCAGGTGTCTAAGGACTTTCAGGTAGTTGCCGATTCGAACAGCGTCTGGAATTTTGCACACGGATTCACCAAAGAGCGATCCTTAGAAATCGTGCGTGGGCACATTCGAGAACTACTCGACATCGAGCAAGAACTTGAAGATATCACCTACTACCCGTACGTCGAAGACCAATCTGTCAACACAGATTGGGACGCAGCCGAGGAAGATCGGGTTTGGTGTGAGCACTCTGCTAAGCTTGCGGCGGTTTCTCTGGCGTTGTTGTATCGCACATTGCGCGTTCCGTTCCGCTTGCGCGAGGCACTGTCGGCGAACTTACTGGAGTGGTTCAGAATCACCGACCATCTTCGGCCAACCTGGCCGAAGTTAGAGTCTGCTTGGCCGGTGTGGCGACCAGACTTTGTCAAACCACCTGGTTGGGATGAAACAGCTACAGCGCGTAGAAAAGCAGAATATGCCATAACAGAATGGGAGAAAGCTACAGGTCACGACGTTCTTTCGGAGCCATACTCTATTGCCTACAGCTATGGTATCGGTCACTGTTGCCTTCATTCTGCTTGGTCCAAGCAATGGATTCCAAAACGGACTATTAACTCCGCGGTTCATCTCTGAATATTTCACGGCAGCACCCTTCGGGGTGCATAAGTCCGCGCGACACATTAGGAATGAAATCGGATTGTAGACTTACTGTCCACACTGGAGAAAAAATTGGTGTACCCATTGAGGTTCGTATTGCAATCATCCAACAAAAGCTCGACCGAGTCCGAGAGCATCGAATGATGTTAATTCAAGCGCACGAAACCAGGATATCTGAATGTACCACATACCTGGAGAACCTGATATCTCAAATCGAGATCTTGCGCCGCGAAGTCGGAGTAACCGATTGTGAACGTGACATCAAGTATAAGTCTCCTAAGGCATTTTGGAGAAATCTGTTTCGACGTTTCTTTTAGATTTAGATTTAGATTTAGATTTAGATTTATTTAATTTTAATTTTAATTTAATTTTTACGGCAGCACCCTTCTGGGTGTGTAAGTCCGTCGTTAAACATTTTATTGATTGCTAAAATTAATTATTGCTAAGGACTTCACTGGATTTTAAATTGAGAACATCAGATGTGGAAATCGATTTTAACTCTCTTCGCTCTTGTAGCCCTTGTCGTCGCGCGTTCCAACTTCACAGAGGCTCAATTTTCTGGATTTCAAAAGGAGTGTCGAGCTGATTGGAGACCAAGGTGTGGCGACAAATGTGTGCAGCGGATTTATGACGCCGACGAGATTGTCAAGAGGTGGGCTGAGAGAGCGCGGGCAAGACGTCGTGCTCATAGACTAGTGGCATGGATGCGGACGTGGTATTAAATTGTAAAATTGTAAAAATTTTATACGTATCATTTTGTAAAACACCAAAAAAAACCATGACGGCAGCACCCCTCGGGGTGCATAAGACCACGCGGGGAAACCCTACAATGGACACTTTACCTCACGACCTTCTGGTCAAGACATGCAAGGAGCTCGACCCGATTAGTCTCTGCAGATTCTCGCGGGTGTCTAAGGCACTTCGAGTTCCTGCTGAAGTTGATGAAGTGTGGTTGGAAGCTCATGGTTTTCGCAAAAGGCTCGCGAAATCCCACGTTCTTTACGAGGTTGACCGTATGGAGCTGAGAAGGGAGCGCGCCCAAATCTGCCGTTCTATTGTAGAAGGTGCTTGCACGCAAGTTGGTTTGCAATATGCTACGGCACGATCAGCAAGCGATATGGCGGCGCAGACACTTTTACGGCTCTCCGAACGCTTTTCGGACGTGCGTATCCAAGATTTACATATGCGCCAGTCTGTAGCATACACCAATACGCAGATGTTCATCGAGGGTCTTTTGACGAACGACTGGGAGACGGGGCGCAACACCTTTGACAGAGTTCTGCGTGATGTACGCATCGCACAAGATGCACTCGACGATGCTATGGTAGATTTGCGCAATGCCGAGTATTACGAGTGGTCTGCCGAGACAGACGTTTCGATACTGAGGTATGCTCTGGGTGTACCGCTACGCCACCGGACATGGCTCGAGATAGAGAAGGAGTGGCGAACTGCCCTACATACGTGGACCGAGAACGACACCCGCGAAAATTTTGAGGAAGTCTATAGATTAGGGGTCTTACTTTCTCATGAACTAGGAATTCAAGATCACCAGTTGCTTTATTAAATTTCGATTGACGCGGCAGCACCCTTCGGGGCGCATAAGACCACGTGGGGAAACCCTTACAAATATGGACAAGCTCTCGGACGATCTGCTACGAGCAATTTTCCAAGAACTGGACGCGGTGACGCTTTTGACGTTGTCTCGGGTGTCTAAGGACTTTCAAATCTTGGCAGATTCAAACAGCGTCTGGAAATACGTGCACGGTTTCACGAGGACGCAGTCTATGTCCATAATCGCTGAGTCCAAGCGCAACATTCGTGTGTTGGGCGACCTGCTCTGGGTAGCGAGGCGAGCTGAGCTGAAAGCTGGCGAAATCTTCTTTAGAACGGGACACAGCGACTGGGCGGTCTCAGAGCAGAAACGTCTTGATTTGACGAATGCTCACCGGCTATGGAAAGACACAACGGGAAACCTCGACAAGGCAACGAGGGACCTTAGTGTAGCATGCCAGATGTTGCGAGTTCCGCTTGCTATGCGCCGTGATGCCGCGCGCGCTCGGATTGAGTATTACGCGGAGTTGAAGAAGGCACAACGCATGAAGCTGGATGTCGCGGCTACCGACGCAGCAAGGTCCCGTCTCACGAAGATAAACCAGGATGTAGCGTTGTTGATCGATGAGAAGGCACTTGGTACTCAAACGACGTTCTGGTGGGTAGCGACCTGCTGTGCTCGCTCTATTTGGGCAAACCCCGATGAACCACTTATTATGACAGACTAAGTTTAGACGCGGCAGCACCCCTCGGGGTGCATAAGTCCACGCGACGATTTGACACATGGAAAATCGCTTCTACAACCTTCCAGACGATATCCAACTCAAAATCTTATTACAAGCTCGCGCCCTGTTACTTGCTCAAGTTCACTTAGAGTTATGGACCAATAGATACGACCTGTGGTCTTGTAATGGGCGTATAGCGTTTGTGAGTTGCTGTGATGAAGTAGATTCAGAAAATTCTTACAGCGATTACAGCGTCTGCGACGGCGAGTGTTGCGTCAAGGATGAGAGTATCTGGTCGTGGTCCAGATAATCGAAGTGTAAGAGTGTATCTATCTGGTTGTAATTGTAACTTAAATACAAAAAAAGAGATACAAGCTCCCGAGGGAGCTTGCATCTCCATTTTGCTAATTGCTTAAATTAACGATGACTAAGAATAGGTATTACTAATTTGATTGACTGTCGTTAGACTTCGATCATGGTCGCCGACGCTCTTCTTATCACCGTGCTGCTCTCCATTCCTACAACCTTGACATGTATTTCCGTACATTTTTACTACTTGTTGGGACTTAACAAGAAAGAGGAAGAAATACAGGTGCGCGCGTGGTGCAAAGATTAAATCTTATTTACGCGGCAGCACACTTCGGGGTGCATAAGTCCACGCGGGAAAATTCATTTCATTTCATTTCAATGGACGCTCTTCCTCAAGACCTTCTCCTCAAGACATTCAAGGAGTTGGACCCACGTAGTCTTTGTAGACTGGCTCAAGTGTCTAAGGCCTTTCGAGTTCCTACCGAATCAGACGAAGTTTGGCTGGTCGCTCACGGCTGGCAAAAGACATTTTCCAGAACGTTCGAGCTGTGGCTGTCTACTCGTGTGAATTATGAAGCGCAAATTCTCAATGAGTTGGATACCGGAGTCGGCAGTCTTACCGCCCATGTTTCTTTAAGATGCGCGGAAGTGGTTGAAGCGCGCGATTCGATGTCTCGGGCACTCGATATACTTACCGCACAATTCTCGAACGTCTCGAATCGCGCTTTACAAGACAATATCTACACCGAGCACCGGTTAACTGCGCACTGGGAGATAGAGCGCAAAAGATTCGACCGAGCTCTGCGAAATCGTGGGATTGCTCAAGAAGCACTCGACGCCATTGTGAGGCAGTTTAAAACTAACGAGCGTTTAGCGATGGCTACTCGTCTTGAACTGCTTGTATTCAAGCATTCTCTAGGCACACCGTTAGCCCTTCGTACATGGCTTGCCACTGAGATTCAGTGGCGGTATGCTCACATTCGGTGGACATATCAAGCCACCCCTGAAAATTCTTCGGAGGCTTATAGATTAGAAAGCGCACTTTATTTCGCAATGGGACTGGAATAAAGTAATTTTTATGGCATACACCCCTCGGGGTGTAGTAAGTCCAACGAGAATTATTTAGCGATTGCAATGGCAAATGCAATCGTTGAAAATCGTTTCTACAACCTTCCTGAAGACCTCCGGTTTCACATTTACGTTATGATGCTCAAGGACATTAGAGATAAGCTCAAGTTCAAGAAGTGGCTTGAACAGCGCGAGATATGGGAACTCATCATCAACAGCGGTACAACGTACAAGTGTGGGTATGGTTGGACTACTGCGCGCAGAGATGAACAGTTTGCGCGTTTGATGCATTTAGCGTACGGGGGTCAACCACCCGGGATATTTTTGAAGCGCAATGTATACTTCTGGGAGTGGTTCAAAAATGAAGCAGCAGACTGGTGGAAAGAAGAGAACTTGCCATGGGAAATACCTTGTGCAAACAACAAGATGATATGTAGAACTAGGTGTGCTTGTTGTGATTTAATATATTCGACGCGTGATTAGAGAATATTTTTGGCAACACCTTCGGGTGTAGTAAGTCCATTTATAATTTATCGATTTATTTATTTATTATATTTACTATTTAATATAATAAATGAGTATATATAATATTACGTATGATTCTAATAGTCAAATGCGAGCTCTAAGAGCATTAGAAGAAAATCTTATTAACGAGTTTATTACAAACATAAGAGCCACGGATAATGAACATCATATCCGTCTTTTATACCATGCCGTATGGTACGCTATAGACAAATTATTAGAATATTCGCCATCTGATCGTGTCGAACGCTTGCAAAAACATGTAGCAAATATATTTATGGAGAGATATATAGAATTATATACACCAAACGAGTACTTTGTTCATGTAACAAGTATGTTGTCTAATCCAGCGGAAATAAGAGAAGATCTAAGGGAAGCGTTAAATATGAGTTCCAGACCCTTTCGGTCTTCGCAGATTGCTTTTTTTGAACATTTATTAAATCTTATCCGGATTCAAGAGAGAATTCCTACTAGAAATCTTGTTACACCCGGTGAGGAAGCAATGTTTGGAAAATGTTGGGAGGGTTACAAAAAAGTGGGAATGAAAAACAAGTCTGGAAGACGAGTTCCAAATTGCGTAAGAAAATAAAATGAAGACTCCTAAAACTCTTCGGTATAGCATTTATTAATTTATTATATTTACTATTTAATAAATAATAAATGGATAGATTTTACTATACAGTGTACGACCCTAATAGTAAAGCACTAGCTCTAAGAGAATTTGAAGATAATCTAATCAGTAATTTTCTTACAAAATCGAGAACAATGACTAATATAAATGATATGCATGTTTTATTCGATTCTGTATGGTACGCTATAGACGAATTATCAGAATATTCTTCATCGGATCACGTTGAACGTTTACAAAAACACGTAGCCAATAAATGGATAGAGAGACTCATACAATTATATACACCTCAAGAATACTATCAACGTATAACAATTAGATTATCCAACCCAGCCGCAGTAAGACGGGACCTACAACGCGCGTTAAATAATCGTTCCGGTCCTCTTCGGTCTTTGGAGGTTGCTGGTCTAGAACATTTATTAAATCTTATCCAGATTCAAGCAAATATGCCTGCTAGAAACCCTGTTACACCCGACGAGGAGGCAATGTTTGGAAAATGTTGGGATGGTTACAAAAAAGTGGGAATGAAAAACAAGTCTGGAAGACGAGTTCCAAATTGCGTAAGAAAATAAAACGAAGACTCATGAAAACTCTTCGGATGTAGCGTTTATCGATTTATTATATTTACTATAAGTAAAATGGACAGATATACAATATATAATCCTAATAGTCAAGCTCTAGCTCTAAGAGCATTCGAAGATAGTCTAATTTTCGAGTTTGTTACAAACTTGAGAACTATGAATCGCGGTGCTATACAAGATTTATTCGAGTCTGTATGGTACGCTATAGACGCATTATCAGGATATTCGCCTTCCGACCGTGTTGAACGTTTACAAAAACATGTAGCCAATAAATACGTAGAGAGAATCATACAATTATCTACACCCCAAAATTATTTTAACCTTGTAACATCTAGATTATCCAACCCGGCAAGACTAAGACAAGACCTTCTACGCGCTTTAAATCAATCTTCCAGTCCTATTCGATCTTTTGAGGTTAGTTTTCTCGAATATTTATTAAATATTATTCAGATTCGAGAGAATATGCCTGCTAAAAATCCTTTTATATCTAAAGACGAGGAGGCAATGTTTGGAAAATGTTGGGAGGGTTACAAAAAAGTGGGAATGAAAAACAAGTCTGGAAGACGAGTTCCAAATTGCGTAAGAAAATAATTTATTGCTGAAATTTATTATGTCTAAGATACAACCGTTATAGTTGTATGACGGTAATCCGCCAATGGACTCTCTCTCAATCGATTTGCTTCGTGCGATTTTTCAGGAACTCGACGCTGTGATGCTTTGCAGACTTCCCAAGGTGTCTAAGGACTTCCGTGTTGCCGCCGACGACGACTGCGTCTGGAACACCGCACACGGCTTCACCAAGGGGCAGTCCTTTGTGATCCTTTTGGAGCTCGGCACTCTCTCGCTCTCTAAGAGCGAGGAGTGCAGCGCTGCTGCTTTTATCGCGAGCAACTCCGAATTCGACGGGAGCACGGAAGACGAGTCTGACGACGCAATCGGTCGACGCAACCGCGCGTATGAGGCATGGGACGCCGCACAGAATGAGCAGAGAATTATCCGGCGGATGCACACCATAGCATATCGCATGCTGCGTGTGCCTAAAAAACTCCGAGTAGTTGCTGCCGATGCCCTGGTTCACTATTACAAGGTGACACAGTGTATCGATTCGATACTCAAGGGCACCCCGCGTTGCAGCGACGACGACATTTTCGCCGCTGCTTACCGCGACCTCAACAACAAGCGAACTGAGGCAGAGCATGCTCTCATAGCTGCCGACGTGGATGTAATGAAGTGGGAGAAATCCTTTGTGGACCATAGACGTTGGGCTTCATTCACACCCGCCTTCTGTTGTACACAGAAACCATGGGGGAGCTCACCACCTCTCGAGAATCTCGAGCATCGTTGGATGTTTGAGTAAATAAACGACGGCAGCACCCTTCGGGGTGTAGTAAGTCCGTTCTTTTTTTTTCTAATTGCAAAAATTTATTAACCCTAAGAATTTACCAACCTGATTAAAGAGAGAGAGTACTTTATTCTTACAGGACATGACGTCTGATCGCGCCAAGCTCCTACCCAACTGCGAGTTATCGCCAGACTGGCTCAGCTACATCGATGGCCGCGCAAAAGCCGACGCCACCGACGATTCCATTCCGCCACTGATAGACACATTAGCCAAAATGTTGGATGAGGTGAAGCTCTCAATCGATAGGAACCACTCACATTGCGTCGAGGGACAGATCGTATGTGCCCTTCACTTGGCTAAGGCTATGGCGTTGGCTCGTGCCGCAAACGAGAACGCGAAGGCGAGAGAGGCTGAGGCTAAGGTTGCCAAGGCCGCGAAGGCGTTTGAGACTAAAACGCGCAAAGCTTTGGAGAAGGGAAAAGTCAATGCGTGGAAGTTTCGTGTGACAGGTTCTTTTCTCTGCGCGATTCTAGGATTGGGCTTCGCATGGTTCGTACCCAAGTACCTAAAGTCGTAATATTAGTTTAGGCGACGACTTGATGTTTTACATAATACATAATACATAAAACAAAAATCAAAAAAAAAGCATGAAGGCGACACCCTTAGGGGTGTAGTAAGTCCATTCTTTTTTTTTTCTAAATTGCAAAAATTTATTAACCCTAAGACTCTTTAACAAACTTTAAAATGAGACAATCAAAGATGTTCAGCAACCGCGATGTCAAGCGTGTTCGCGACGAGCTTCTCCGCGAATCTTCGGGTGCCTTTAACCCGGAGACATACGAGGACTACGAAGACCCGCCGATTGTTCCGCCTACTCCCAAGCGCCAGTTAGGTACGACCGGATCTCCGTTGCGCCCAAGATCTCCAGACGGTATTTCGCTGCTTCCGCGCCTTGACAAACCGCCTTTTCGCGAAGATCTCAGTATCGTCTGCAACTGGCGCGCGGATGCTGATCGTCCCACCTCCGATGCTTTGAACTGGACTACTCAGGCTGATCACGAGGACATCGTGCGAACGTATCGTGAGGCTCAGGCTAAGCATCCGGATATAGTGCTACCGGTACCCATCACGCGACAGAATGGAGAGTTGCGCCCGTGTACTGCGCCTTATCCAGTAGCTCAGCAGGTCCCAATGACTGCGCGCTGGGGCGACGACGAAATGGCGTAGTGTGAATGTGAATGTGAATGTGAATGTGAATGTGAATGTTAATGGAGTGTGAATTGAATTGGAGTACAGTGTTTTAAAAAACTCCTAAAAATAAAAATAGCATGGCATGAACGCGGCAACACCCTTCGGGGTGTATAAGTCCACGTGATTTTCGCTACTGTGACATTTTTCGATGGAAAAGCTCTCTAGCGATTTACTCTTATCTATTTTTCAAAAACTCGATGCGGTGATGTTATGCCGCCTGTCCCTTGTTTCTAAGGACTTTCACATCGTTGCAGATGACGACGAAGTCTGGAGAGACGCACACGGCTTCACCAAGGGCGACTCCATGGATATCGTCGCCAAGTTAGTCGCGACAGTTTCAGATTTAGATTCGAAGGCGGTGAGTGCAAAACAGGTGACACGCGACGCCGCTGAGATGTATTTTAAAGTAGATCCCTCTAAAGACGGTGAAGAATCTGCTGCTTTGTCAAATTACGTGCTCTCTAACGATCACCTGAATTTTATGCTCTACAAACTTGACAAGGCAACGCTGAACCTGTCTATTGCTTATAGAATGCTACACGTTCCAGTATGCCTACGCATTGCAACTGCAGTTGCTCTCAACGAGTATTACTTGGCATGCGACAAATCGTACGCTTCCAATGCCGTATTATTGGAATCGGTTAGAGACGCCCTCAAAAAGACAGAGGGGTGCGTTGTGTCATGGGAAGTAGAACGAGAAAGTAAACAACGTAAGTTGTGGCCCAAGAGGTCGGATATCCACACCGCTGCATTCTGTTGTGCCCGGTCCCCATGGGTAATTAATTAAAAAAATTACAGGCAGCACCCTCGGGTGCATAAGTCCGCTCAAGATGGTGTTATATTAATTGCTAAAATAAATTATACGTAAGAATAGAACCACTATTTTAGATTGGGGAAACCCATTGATTTCTTCAACCATGATGCATTCCTTTGGATACATTTGGAACCGCGCCATGACCTCTACTTCAGTCGATGATACGAGCGTCATCGAATTTAAGCCACTTTCCGAAGAGGCAAGCGAACATGCGTACCTTGAGCAACAAAAGCTTGAGCGACAGGCTTACGAAGCAAGACTGACACGCGAGTTCGAGGAAAACAAGATCATCATCGCACAACTCGAAAAGCAGCTCTCCGAGTTGCTCTGGAGTAAGCCGACGGGAACTCCGTACAAGTCAAAGGAGGACAAGCGTGCAGCGAGGATTGCTAGGCGGGCTACTCGCGGCGGACTTGCTTACTGTGAGAAGCGTTTTATCGGATTTGTGTAATTGTGTGGCACGATGGTTTAAAAAATTTAAAACTCCAAAAAAACAGCATGGCTAAAGCACCCCTCGGGGTGCCAAAGCACCCTTGAAAATCATGGACTCCCTTCCAGAGGATCTACTCCGAAACGTTGTCAAGACTCTCAATCCATATACGCTATGTAGTCTGGCGTGTGTTTCCAAGAGTCTAAGGGTGTTAGCAGACGACGACGAAGTCTGGACAAGCCAGACTGGAATGTATACCAAGGAAGAGACCCGCGACATCACTGAACGAGCAGAGCATGCTCTTATTCGTTCCGCGTGTATGTGGAGCGAAGTCGTCGAGAAACTTATATGTGCTAAGAAACACCTTCTTGATGAAGCGCAGCAGCGAACGGTGTGTTCAACGAAGAACACCGTGCATGGTTCTCTTGCCTTATACTCCGGTCCGTGGGGGCGCTATTATCCTTCGAGGGCGCGCGCTGTAGAGGATTGGATGACCTCACCGTTTCTAAGGGAAGAAAGGCTATGCATCGAACTTTTTGAGTCTGAGATTTTTATACGTAAAGGAAATTTTGACACCGATACGTTCCGACTTCGCAATATTCAACGCGTCCTAAGGAAATAGATAATTTATGGCAGCGCTCCTTAGGGAGCGCATAAGTCCAGTGTGTTATCACGGATGTTCACTATGGTAACATCTCACGCACTCGAGTTCGAACGCGAGTTGGCGTCTGCCAAGGCGGGCCTTAACTCCGCCAAGGCCCTTCACACCAAGTTCGGTACTAAGATCACTGAATTGGTTACCGCTTTTGCATCTGTAGTCGTTCTTTTCATAATGACGACTACGGCAGTTTTCACGGTTTTAATCAACGCGGTTAAGCTTGTCGCAGAGACAATAATCACAATCGTGGCGTGGCTTGAGTTTTTCTCTGTGTCTGTGATCACGTTGTTTGACGCGGTATTTGTGAAGTGTGTCGCTATCTACACCTTTGTGTATACCACGTTAAGAAACGAGCCTTACGTGGTCGTGGTCAGGCCTCCGCCTCCTCCATCACCCGTTCCTTCCCCACCTCCTTCTCCATCAGACACTTCGTCGCACACATCCATTATTCCGTGGAAGTTAGATGTGTGCGATGATGTGTGCGATGAGGTTTCTCCAAAGTGGATCTGCACTCCTTATTCTTCGAAGGAGGAGAAACGCGCGGCAAGAATTACTAGACGTGCTCTCAGGGCCCATATTTTTAGTGAATAATCGGATAAGTGAATCGGATAAGTGAATTGGACACGTGAAACGTCTTTAAAAAACTCAAAAAAAATAGCATGGCATGAAGCGACGCTCCTTCGGGAGCGCATCGCACCCTTGAAAATCATGACTTCCCGCATTGCTCAGCTCCGCGAGCAGATCCAATTTCTCGAGAAAGAAATTGTTCGCATTTCCCTCGAGGAAGAGGATGCCGCCAATCGCGCCAGAGAAGAAGCTGAAGCGCTCGCTAGTGCTAAGGCTATGCGTATATCTGAAGAACCTTGCAAGAAGAGCATTTCTCTTATCGACGCCCTTGATGTCGCAATTCAAATCGGCGAGGCCTACATTTTTGCCACTGCTTGTGTCAAAAGGTCTGAAGACAAGGTTGCCGAATACGGGGGGTATGCTACCATGGGTGCATATGAAGCCCGTGAAATATTGGAAGAGAACCGGGCAGAAGCAGTAGATTTGCAAAGAAAATTTTTTCCAAGTGTACACGCTGTTCTTGTTGCTATGCGCGAGTCCGAGACTGAACGCGATCAGTACCTTGAAAAGCTCGGTCTCGAAGTGGCGCGTATCAAATTAGTCATCGGGTGTTAATTGACAACGTGACACCGTGACACCATGAAATAACCTAAATACCAAAAAAATAGCATGAACCGGCATCACCCTTCGGGGTGTATAAGCCCGCTCGAGAACTATGGACCTACTCCCGGATGATTTAAAGTCTAAGATTTTTCAAGAGTTGGATGCCGTACATCTTTGTAGACTAGCGGCTGTATCAAAATCTACAAGAATTCTCGTGGATGCCCCTGAATCGTGGAAGATTGTGCATGGAGATCTGAAGCACGAAGCTAAAGAAATTCGTCTCAAAAATTCTGCAAATTTACGCGAAGCTGCTTATCAGCTTGAAAAATGCGTAACAGAGCTCGCTAACACCACTGCTCGCGCATTCGATGCTTCTAAGGAACTGGAGAGAATCGGTGTGAGTACACTCGTTAGATACGAAGAAGTAGACTCTTGTAAGTGGAACACCTATAGTACTGCAGTTTCAAATCTCAATTTTGCTGAAAATTGCTTAGAAGAAGCAGAGGTAAATCTTGAAAGTGCGGAATTGGAGCATTGGAGATTAAACGGAATAGTTAAAGCAGACTCTTATAACACCCGAGTTCCGTTGAGATTGAGAAGGATTGCTGAAGATGCGTTACTAGAGTGGAAAACTCATTGTGCTAAGACGTCTAGTGTGTCTCATACGCGCGTGTGGGCAGAGTCTTATACATCTAAGACTACATGTGAAGTGGAGAGAAAATTGTGGTGGACTGCTAGATATGCATTTCGTGAAATAAACAAATGGGAAGGAAAAATTACAGCATCCGATTTACTCATAGATGTTATTTCAAAATGATCAGACAATTAAATGTGACGAAATTATGGCAAAACATAAGTCAAGAGCATAAGAGCGAATGTCGTTCCGAGGATTGCGGCAATTAATATATTTTTGTTATATAACGCGTCATCTATTTCTGTAATAAATAGAGCATAGATGGCACTCGTTCCGACGACTCTTGAATCATCAGTAATTAAAGAAAATGCATACATAAAAAACAACCCGATTATAATTTGTACAGTATAAATTTCAAATGGAAACATAATTTATATTATACAAATAAAAAAAAATTCCTTTGGGAATTCTATCCATGCTTGACAAATGCCAAAGTTCGTGATCTGCGTTTTACTTTTATGGGTTTATACCCCAACTGCTCTTCATTGTGGAAAGGTTTTTCCAACTCGTCTCGCACCGACTACTACTAATTCTCGCTTAGTCGTGAAAAATGTTTCCGAGCTCTCAGAATTCAAGAATTTAGTTTTGGAAGTGGACGACACGCGTAGAATACTAGAACTACGCGAGGGAATAGCAGAAGCTAAAATAAATCACATACCCCGTTTAACATTTAGATGTATCTGCGGAACTACTTACGCAAGCGTATTTGGTAATAAAATTAAATAAAATATTAAAGGCTACACCTTCGGGTGTGTAAGTCCATTTTAGATGATGAAAAGCGTTACCAATTACTAATTACTAATTACTAACTACTAATTATTTCACCCGGGGCCTCTGCGTCGTCGTGGCCTGATTTGGTGAACTATGTTCATATTTGCCCCACCAATATTCGGGGTAAAATCTGCTAGGTTTCTACGCATTCGGGATAAGAAATTCCCTGTAACATCGCCATTCTCGGCACGACCGTAAAAGGTGGGGGGTACATTTACATTTACAACATTGGGTTCATTCTCTGGTACAATCTCAGTCTTGGGTACATTTACATTTACATTTACAACCTCGGGTACATTCTCAGTTTCGGGTACATTCTCAGTCTCGGGTACAATTACATTTACAACATCGGGTACAATCTCTAAGGTCTCGGGTACAGTCTCAGTCTCGGGTACAATCTCTAAGGTCTCGGGTACATTTACATTTACATTTACAACCTCGGGTACATTTACATTTACAACCTCTGGTACATTCTCAGTCTCGGGTACAATTACATTTACATTTACAACTTCGGGTACATTTACATTTACAACTTCGGGTACATTTACATTCTCAGTCTCGGGTACAATTACATTCTCAGTCTCGGGTACATTTACATTTACAACCTCAGTCTCGGGTACATTTACATTCTCAGTCTCGGGTACAATTACATTTACAACCTCAGTCTCGGGTACATTTACATTCTCAGTCTCGGGTACAATTACATTTACAACCTCAGTCTCGGGTATAATTACATTCTCAGTCTCGGGTACAATTACATTTACAACCTCAGTCTCGGGTATAATTACATTCTCAGTCTCGGGTACATTTACATTCTCAGTCTCGGGTACATTTACATTCTCAGTCTCGGGTACATTTACATTCTCAGTCTCTGGTACATTTACATTTACAACCTCTGGTACATTCTCAGTCTCGGGTAAAATTTGGTCTTCTTCCTTTTCTGAAAAACAATCGGACATATTTTAATATAATATATATAATATAAAATTATTTTAAGTTTTAGAAATACTAAATAAATGAAAAAAAAAATTGTTTTCAAATTTTAATATTTTCAAATTTTAATATTTTCAAATTTTAATATTTTATAATTATAAAATGCTTTATAATTTAAAGGCAAATGGGAAAAAAAATTTATCGTATCGGAGTGAGCTACGATATAAGCGGCGCTCATATGCTTCCGATGATTCCGATGAAGAAATTCCAGTAATCGAGCAAATTTTACCCACTGAAACTCCTTATATAAAACCAGTTGAAACTCCTTATATAAAACCAGTTGAAACTCCTTATATAAAACCAGTTGAAACTCCTTATATAAAACCAGTTGAAACTCCTTATATAAAACCAGTTGA
>Ga0187844_10001550_pt1 | contig 17390 bp, 15 predicted proteins | sample SpaLakP09_SKY_50_FD_134517 | JGI IMG/M metagenome (GOLD analysis project Ga0187844, IMG submission 134517) | Oligotrophic lake water microbial communities from Sparkling Lake, Wisconsin, USA - SP09_SKY_50 | ecosystem: Environmental > Aquatic > Freshwater > Lake | place: USA: Sparkling Lake...
GAGGTATGGTATGTTATAGAGATGGCGGGCTTCAGTTGCGATCGGAATCATGTCAATGCCGCAGCGAAGATTCAGAACTAGAAGTTTTTCCGGTAAGTTTTCAGGAAATGAACCGGACTTTGCGACAACTGCTTGAAGTGTGTAAGACATGGATTGCTCAACTATGAATAGGATGGCGCAACACGATCATATCTGTTTTTGCCAATCAGGCAAGTCTGAATGCGAATATCTTGGTCAGAATCTCAGCCGCGCAGTGTAAAACAAAAAAGCCCTTGGAATCATCCAAGGGCTTTCATATTCATGGCGGAGAAGGGGGGATTCGAACCCCCGGTAGGGATAAACCTACGCACGCTTTCCAGGCGTGTGACTTAAACCACTCATCCACCTCTCCTGCTTTCGCTCTAACTTGCCGTAACAGCGAAGTCCGCTATTCTAGCAAAGCAAACTTCATTATGGAAGCTTTTTCTTGTTTTTTGTAAATCTTGCTATGGATTAAGTCAGGCGCCCAGCCATGGCAGGCCTTGGTGGCACCAGCCGCCGGTGGTTTTTCTATGGCCTTGTTCGTCCTTGTCGCCTTCAAAGCCTTGCAGTATGTCAAAGCAGTTGGCGTAGCCGTTTTCTGTGGCCAGCTTGGCGCTGTGGCGGGAGCGTACACCTGAGCGGCAGAGGAAGAGGATGACGTTGGTCTTGTCGGGCACACTGGCTTGCAGTTGTGCCAGAAAGTCGTGGTTGGGTGTACCGCCGGGGTAGAGGCTCCATTGCACAGTCAGGTGTTGGGCTTCGCTGATGTTGACCCTGCCTACCCAGTCGCGTTCGGCATTGGTGCGCACATCGACGAGTAATATCTTGCTGTCATTTTGCAGCAGGGCATAGGCTTCTTGTGGGGTGACTGCACCGGCATAGGGCAGCGCCTGTTCTTGCCCGCGCTGGCGTGCTGTTTGCAGGGTTTGATCTGTGGACATGGTGGCTCCTTGGCTTGGTATCGTTGGCAAATAGTGTGTGCAACCTGTGCGCTAGTTTAGCGTAATTCGGCGCTGGGTTTGCCATACAGATAACCCTGGTAAGAAAGGCAGCCTTGCTGTTGCAGGAAGTCGCGCTGCGCTGCAGTTTCCACACCTTCGGCAATCACGGCCAGACCCAAGCTTTGGCCAAGGGCAATGATGGTTCTGGTGATGACGGCATCGTTGTTATTGTTGAGGATGTCGCGCACGAAGGACTGGTCTATCTTGAGCTGGTCCAGCGGCAGGCGCTTGAGATAGGAGAGGGAAGAATAGCCCGTGCCAAAGTCATCCAGTGAAAATCCTACACCCCTGGTCTTTAACTGGTTCATCTTGTCAATGGTGGCTTCGACATTGTCAACCAGCAGGCTCTCTGTCAATTCCAGTTTGAGTTTGCTGGCGTCGATTTGGTAGTGCCGGATGTTGTCGAGCACCAGTGTGACAAAGTCGTTTTGCCTGAATTGGCGTGCGCTGACATTGACGGCAAGTGTGAGGTTTTTTGTGTCTTCGCTGTTTTGCCATTCTGCCAGTTTGGCGCAGGCTGTTTTCAATATCCAGGCGCCAAGACTGAGGATGAGGCCAGACTCTTCTGCCAGGGGAATGAAGTCGGATGGTGGCACCAGGCCTCTTTGCGGATGTTGCCAGCGCACCAGTGCTTCGGCGCCGGTGATTTGCCCGCTGCTGTTGACTTGAGGTTGGTAGTATAAAACGAACTGTTCTTGCAGCAGGCCCTGGCGCATATCGGCTTCAAGAGCGGCGCGGGTATTGACGATGTCGAGCATGTCTTTGTCAAAGAAGCGGTAGCTGTTGCCACCGCTGGATTTGGCTTCGTACATGGCGACTTCGACTTGTTTCAACAATTCTTCAGCCGAGGTGTTTTGTTTGTCAAACAGGGTGATGCCTATACTGGCACTGCTATGATATTCAAGATGCTCCAGGTCATAGGGGGCGCGCAGGTCTGCCAGAATTTTGGTGGCAATCATTTGGACTTCGATGGCAGTTTCCCTGATGTTGTCGCTGAGTTCTTCCAGCAGCAGGACAAATTCATCGCCGCCATAACGAGCCAGTGTGTCACCTTTGCGTATGCTTTGCGCCAGACGTTTGGCGACTACTTGCAAGAGCAGGTCACCTTTGCCATGTCCGCTGCTGTCGTTGATGGTCTTGAAATCGTCGAGGTCAAGAAAGAGCACGGCACCGTACAGATTGCTGCGGCTTTTTGCCTGCAGGCTGTGTTGCAGCCGGTCTATCAACAGGCGGCGGTTGGCCAGGCCGGTTAATGGATCATGGTAGGCCAGGTGTTCAAGTTTGGCTTCGGTGGCTTTTCTTTGGGTGATGTCGAGCATGGTGGCGACATAGTTGACGACTTTGCCGCTGGCATTTTTGACGGCAGTGATGGTCAGCCATTCTGGATACACTTCGCCATTTTTCCTGCGGTTCCAGATTTCGCCTTGCCAGAAGGCGTTGGCTTCAAGCTGCTTGCCCATATCCTCATAATAACTGGCACCGTGCAGGCCGGATTTGAGCAAGCTGGTTTGCTTGCCCAGGGCTTCTTCGCGGCTGTAGCCAGTGATGCGGGTAAATGCCTGGTTGACGCGCAAGATGGCGCGGTGGGCATCGGTGATGAGCATGCCTTCCTGGCCTTCAAAGGCAATGGCGGCAATGCGCAAATCTTCTTCTGCGCGTTTGCGCTCGGTAATGTCTTGCACCGTGCCCATGCGTCTGGCACTTTGTCCATCATATTGTGAATGCAGCCAGCGGACTTCGCCGTCCAGGCGGATGCGGTGTTCTATGCTGGCATCTGCGCCTGCTTGTACTTGCGCCCAGAATTGCTTCACGGCTGGCATATCGTCAGGGTGTATGCGTTGCAGCAGGCTGGAACAATCGAGCTTGCTGCCGCTTGGGTAGCCAAGTATGCGGCTCGTTTCTTCCGAGTAGCGCCATTCCTTGGTATCTTCACCTATGCTCCAGCTACCGGTTTTTGAAATGCGCTGCGCGCGTCTCAAATCTGTTTCGCGCTGACTTAGTTCGGCGGTTCTTTCGGCGATAATATTTTTCAGGTTTTTTCTTTGTCTGCTCGCTTCCAACAATAGTTGGACCAGGTATGCCAGCATCAGGCTAAATAAAAAACCGATGCTGCTATAAAGGAGCAGGGTGTTACTGAAGGGAGTTGAATGCCTGGGAGTCAGGTCCAGTGTCCATTCTACGTTTGGCAACTTGATGGCATGGCGAATATTATTTCCCGGCTTGAATCCTGGCGATTTTTGTATGACTTGATGAGTGTGTGTGCTTGGATCGATACGCCACAGTTCATAGTCATAGCCGCGTGCGACCAGTTTGGATAGTTCTGCATCAGCCAATACAGTTTTTAAATCAATGACGGCAGAGATCAGCCCCCAGAATTCGACTGGTTTGTTCGCGTCGATGGCATCATCCAGAAATACCGGCAAGCGGGCGATGATGCCTGTGCCGCCCCTGGTCAGGGGTAGCGGGCCCGCCAGTGTCAATTGTGCGCTATCGCGTGCCAGCATGGCCTCGGTCTTGCGGACAGGGTCTGTCAATAAATTGATACCCAGTCCATGTTCACGCCATTCAGATGGTGCTACGTCGGTGGTGATGCCTTGCGGGGCCAGATACAGCGCGGCAATTTGTGGGTGATATTGCAAGATCTTGTCGGCAAAGCGTTCAAAGTTCCGGATGCGGCCATTGCTATCTGCCACCATGCCTGCCAGCGCATAGGTTGCCGATATCGCCTTGTGCATATTATTTTGCAGGGCATTTGCCTGGGCGCGTGCCAGGTCATAGGCGAGCAAATGTTCTTTCTGGTTTGCACTGTCCTCAAGCTTGATGATGATGGCTGTGCTGGCCAGCATTGCCAGGACAAAAGTCAGCGATGCAAACAGCAAAGGCTTGCGCAGATAGAGATGAGGCGACATAGTTAACAATAGGTATAGGCAGCGATGCCCATGCTTGAGTTCATTCGGGATAAATTAGGCGAGGGAGGGGCTTGCGACACGAAAAGACATGCATAGTCTAAATGAGAATGAATCGCATATCGTGGAATGCCAAGGAATGTTGATTTTGATCAATATTGTCAATCAAATATTTCAATTAGGGCTTACGCACAATTGTCTCAACAAGGGGTAGAGACGAAGGCAGTACTTTAGTACGACTAGGCGCTGCGATGCAGTTGGGTCGGTTTTGCGTAAGTCCTATCAATGCATTTTCTTAGCGACTCTGTTGGAATACAAATAAATATTGCGATGATATAAAATGGTGCAAAAATTCAACCCTCGATTGAAAATGCACCAAAATGGCAAATATCTTGTGTAGTGCATTATTTTGGTGCGTAATATTAATTTGTATAATGCGAAGCTGCTCCTGATTTGCATGAGAAAACGCCGCAAAAACAGGCATTTAACAAATTTCGTATTTATATATACATGATCTGGATGATGGCATGGTTTCTGCTATCATTCTCCATTGAGTTTAGCCGCCGGGTAAGTGTCTTCGGTAAGGATCAGTAAGACAAGGTTTGTCTGTTGGACGAGATTGCACAAAACTGGCAGGCGCAGCACTCAGTAATTTCCGAATTTATTTTTTAGCTCTCAGAGGAGTTTCACATGGCAATGACAGCCGCAGAAGTCTTGAAAATGGCGAAAGATAACGAAGTCAAATTCGTTGATTTTCGCTTTGCTGATACCCGAGGCAAAGAACAGCACGTAACTGTTCCAATTTCCCAGTTCGACATTGATAAATTCGAATCTGGCCATGCATTTGACGGCTCGTCCATCGCAGGCTGGAAAGGTATTGAAGCATCTGACATGTTGTTGATGCCAGATCCATCTACTGCCAATATTGATCCTTTCTTCGAAGAAACGACATTGTTCATGCAATGTGATGTTATCGAGCCATCTGATGGCAAAGGTTATGACCGTGACCCACGTTCCATCGCGAAACGCGCTGAAGCGTATTTGAAATCTTCTGGCATTGGTGACACAGCTTACTTTGGCCCAGAACCAGAATTCTTCATTTTCGACAGCGTACGCTGGAAAGTGGACATGTCTGGCTGTTTCGTCAAGATTGATTCTGACGAAGCGTCCTGGACGACAGGCGAAAAACTCGAAGGCGGCAATACTGGCCATCGTCCTACGGTTAAAGGCGGTTACTTCCCGGTTCCTCCAGTCGACAGCTTTCAGGACATGCGTTCTGAAATGTGCCTGATCCTGGAATCCTTGGGCATTCCGGTTGAAGTGCATCACCATGAAGTGGCTGGCGCTGGTCAAAATGAGATCGGCACCAAGTTCTCTACTTTGGTTGAGCGTGCAGACTGGACACAAAACCTGAAATACGTGGTTTGGAATGTTGCCCACACCTATGGCAAGACAGCGACTTTCATGCCTAAGCCTATCGTTGGAGACAACGGTTCTGGCATGCACGTGCATCAATCCATCTGGAAAGATGGCAAAAATCTGTTTGCTGGCGACGGCTATGCTGGTTTGTCTGATTTTGCGCTGTACTATATCGGCGGTATCATCAAGCATGCAAAAGCATTGAATGCGATCACTAACCCAGGCACCAACTCTTACAAGCGTTTGGTTCCAGGTTATGAAGCTCCAGTGAAACTGGCTTACTCTGCACGTAACCGTTCTGCTTCGATCCGTATTCCTTACGTTGCCAATCCAAAAGGCCGCCGTATTGAAACACGTTTCCCTGATCCACTGGCTAACCCATACCTGTGCTTTGCGGCACTGATGATGGCAGGTTTGGACGGCGTACAGAACAAGATCCATCCTGGTGAAGCTGCCAGCAAAGATCTGTACCATTTGCCACCAGAGGAAGATGCATTGATCCCGACAGTCTGCGCATCTTTGGAAGAAGCACTGGAAGCATTGAACAAAGACCGCGAGTTCCTGACACGCGGTGGTGTATTCAGCGACAGCATGATCGACGCCTACATTGATTTGAAAATGCAAGAAGTGCAACGCTTCCGCATGACAACTCATCCAGTTGAATTCGATATGTATTACTCTCTGTAATTCTGAGTAAATGCACAAAAAAGCGGGGGTAACCCCGCTTTTTTTGTTACAAATGCTAATTTCTCTGTAATTGTGTTGCAGCGCTGCATGACATACACTATCAGTCTGTTAATGATTATTGCTTTCCTATGAACCGACTCTTGTCAGGCCTTATTCTCTTTATTGGTGCGCAGACGCTTGCCTATGCGCAGGGCGATGTATTCCTGTGTGTGGACGATAATGGTAAAAAAGAATACAAAAACACAGGCGCTGTCAAAGGTTGCAAAAAGGTCGAATTGCAAGGCATTACCGTTGTCCCTGCGCCTGCATTGCCTGCTCCAGGCAAGAAGCCACAGGGTAAACCGGCTAGCAGCCCCAGCGATTTCCCCAAGGTAGATGACAGCACTCAAAAAGCCAGGGACTCGGACCGCAAGCAGATTTTGCAGGATGAATTAAAGACGGAAGAGCAGAAGCTGGCAAATCTGAAGAAAGAATACAATAATGGTGAGCCTGAGCGTCGTGGTGATGAAAGAAATTATGCCAAATATCAGGAACGCACCAATTTGATGAAAGAAGACATCGCCCGCACCGAAAAAAACATAGAAGCACTGAAACGTGAAATTGCCAACGCAAAATAAGTTGCCAGTGTGAAAATGCAAAATGCTGTTCGGGCATGATGTTTGCGTAAAGGTCGCTCTGTGCGGCCTTTTTTTATGGACAAGTTGTGAAAACTCCACTTACCTCGTTTGCTGGCCTGGATTTGCTGACATCAGCCGTGATTGTGCTGGATGCAGAAAGCAGCATTTTATTTGCCAATGCAGCTGCTGAAAACCTGCTCGACTCTTCCTTCAAGTCGCTCACGCATTTGAAGCTGACTGATTTATTCCTGAATGGGCAGGAATTGACTGCCGTTTTTCATCAGGCGGTAGCCCATCAATTTGCTGACAAGCGCCAGGATCTTACACTGGAGCGGGCAGGGCGTGAGCCTTTGCATGTACACAGTATCGTAACAGCCCTTGATAATCCTGAGACCCCGGTCCTGATAGAGTTGCGCGAAAACGTGCAACAACTCAAGCTCGACAGGGAAGAGCGCATGCTGGACCAGAGCAAGGCCAACAAAGAGCTGATCCGCAATCTTGCCCATGAAATCAAGAATCCCCTCGGTGGAATACGCGGCGCAGCACAATTACTGGAGCTGGAATTACCCGAGCGCCACCTACGTGAATTGCGCGAATATACCCAGGTCATTATCAAGGAAGCTGACCGGCTGCAGACCCTGGTGGACCGTTTGCTGGCTCCGCATCGCCTGCCACATATTGTCGGGGATGTGAATATCCATGAAGTGTGTGAGCGCGTGCGCAGTCTGATCGTGGCAGAGTTTCCACAAGGCCTGAGCATCAAGCGCGACTATGATTTATCGATCCCTGAATTTCGTGGCGACAAAGAACAGTTAATACAGACAGTTTTGAACATCGCCCACAATGCGGCGCAAGCACTGAGCGAGCGTATCAGGCAGGGTGATGCCGTGCTGACTTTCAAGTCGCGCGTGGTACGCCAGATTACTTTGGCCAAGGTACGCTACAGGCTGGCATTAGACTTGCATATCATCGATAACGGTCCGGGCATCCCACCTGAGATTCGCAATCGCATTTTCTATCCTCTGGTATCGGGCAAGGAAGGCGGTAGCGGTCTGGGCTTGACGCTGGCACAAACTTTCGTTGAACAACATATGGGTGTCATCGAATGTGAGAGCCGGCCGGGATGTACGGATTTCCGGATACTGATACCACTACCTTAAATAAAGGTGTGGCAAAGTGGCTGCACCAAAAGTGCTCCTTCTATCGATATGCTTAACACAGACTGCAAAACGACAATATGAAACCAATCTGGATAGTGGATGACGACGATTCAATTCGCTGGGTGCTGGAAAAGGCGCTGGCGAGAGAAAATCTGGTAACGCGCAGCTTCACCAATGCAAGAGATGCAATGAACGCCTTGCAAAGCGATACGCCGCAGGTGCTGGTGTCTGATATACGCATGCACGGCGCTTCTGGCCTTGAACTTTTGCAAACTGTCAAAGCCAAGTACCCAGGTTTACCGGTAATAATCATGACGGCGTTTTCTGACCTGGAATCAGCAGTAGCTGCTTTTCAAGGCGGAGCGTTTGAGTACATGGCCAAGCCTTTTGATCTCGACAAGGCAGTTGAGCTGATACGTCGCGCGCTTGATGAAAGCCTGCGCGAATCCAGTGTAGAGCAAAGCATGTCTGAAACGCCGGAAATACTTGGTCAGGCACCAGCCATGCAAGATGTGTTTCGCGCCATTGGTCGTTTGTCGCAATCCAATGTGACAGTGATGATCACGGGGGAATCAGGTAGCGGTAAAGAGCTGGTGGCGCGCGCCTTGCATAAGCACAGCCCACGCGCATCACAGCCTTTCATTGCCTTGAATACCGCAGCCATCCCCAAGGATTTGCTGGAATCAGAATTGTTTGGTCATGAGCGTGGCGCCTTTACTGGCGCACAAACCACACGTCGTGGCCGTTTCGAGCAGGCAGAGGGCGGCACCTTGTTCCTCGATGAAATTGGTGACATGCCTTTTGATTTGCAGACGCGTCTGTTACGGGTGTTATCGGATGGCCATTTCTATCGCGTTGGCGGACATCAGCCAATGAAGGCGAATGTGCGCGTGATCGCTGCGACTCACCAAAATCTGGAAACCCGGGTGAAAGACGGCTTGTTCCGCGAAGATTTGTATCATCGCCTGAACGTCATCCGCCTGCGCTTACCCAGCTTGCGTGAGCGCCGTGAAGATATCCCGTTGCTGACCAAATACTTCTTGAACCAGAGCGCCAAACAACTGGGTGTGGATGTCAAGCGCATGTCCGAGCCTGCATTGCAATTTTTGTCTAGCCTGGATTTTCCCGGTAATGTCCGCCAATTGGAAAATCTGTGTAACTGGATCACTGTCATGGCGCCGGGGCAAACGGTAGAAATGCCCGACTTGCCGCAAGACCTGGTACCGGCTACTGTAGGTGCGGTACAAGCGTCAGTTGCTATTAGCGGTCATGATGCACCAGTCAGTAACCATGAAAATCTGCCAAATGCGACACTAGCTAATGGCAGCTCAGTGCCTGATAAATCAGCGTACCGTAGCGGCGAAAGCTGGGTCTCTCTGCTGGAGGCGGAGGCGACAGCGATGTTGGCTGAAGGTCAGTCAGAAGTCATTGACAAGCTGGGTCGCTGTTTTGAATCCGTCGTCATCAAAGCAGCGTTACGCCATACTCATGGCCGCAAGAATGATGCGGCGATACGTTTGGGTATAGGTAGAAATACCATAACGCGCAAGATTCAGGAACTGGGGATAGACGGGGTGAAGGACGAATAGTTTTTTTATATGTATGGCAAGAATAACGGCTGCCAAATCTTGCATTGGCAGCCATTATTTTTTAAATGCGATACCACAAGGCAAAGGTCAACAGGCAAAAGAAAGCAGCAACAATGTCATCCCACATGACACCAAAACCACCTTTCAGGTGGCGGTCAAAATAACCTATCGGTGGTGGTTTGACCATGTCAAAAAAACGAAAGCCTATGAATGCCCATAACTGGGTTTGCCAGTTGGCAGGCACGATGAAAATCAATACCAGCCAAAAGGCGATGATCTCGTCCCAGACCATGCTGCCGTGGTCAGCGACACCCAGGTTTTTACCCGTGACATCGCAAGCCCAGACGCCAACCGCAAAGCCAACCACAATGATGATGGCCCAATTGGTCGTCGTAAACACATCTGGCCAGCGGGTAGAAAATACATAAAAACTCAACCACGCAAACAGGGTGCCCGAGGTGCCTGGCATGACAGGTGACAAGCCACTGCCAAAGCCTTGCGCCAGGATGTGCGCAGGGTGGCGTAACATGAAACGCCAGTCTGGTTTCTGGATGATGGTCGTCTGCTTGTTTTCTGTGGTAGTCATGGATGGGCGAAGTGATCAAAGGATTTATATTGCAGGGAGACTGCCTGGCCCTGTTCATCCAGCAAACGCAAGCCAGTCTCTGCCACGATCTGGCCTATATGTGTGACGGTGGTGCTGGCTTGTGCGGCGGCAGTCTGCACATCTTGCCTGCAACTTGCTGGAGCGGTGAAACACAATTCATAGTCGTCTCCACCATTCAGGGTAAATTGCCTGCGTAAATCTCGAGACTGCTTATGCAATACGGGGCCAGCAGGTAAACGATCGACGAATAAAGTGGCACCGACTGACGATTTTTCCAGAATATGACCAAGGTCGCCGGCCAGGCCATCAGAAATATCCAATGCCGCATGGGCGATGCCACGCAAGGCCATGCCCAATGCAATACGCGGGATGGGCTGGTGCATACGTGTTGCCGCCAATTGATGTTCGGATGTTGAAAGCCTGACTTCATTCCAATAGCCAGCCAATGCCAGCCGTGCATCACCCAAAGTGCCGGATACCCAGATGTCATCACCAGCTTTGGCCGCATCGCGGCGCAGGGCAGTGCCTGGTGGCAGCTCGCCAAAAATTGTGATGCAGATGTTCAATGGCCCCTTGGTGGTGTCGCCACCGATCAGGTGACAGCCGTGTTCATCTGCCAGGGCTAGCAAACCGCGTGAAAATTCTGCCAGCCAGCCAGGATTTGCTTCGGGGAGTGATAGAGCCAGGGTAAACGCCATTGGAGCAGCACCCATGGCCGCCAGGTCGGACAAATTTACAGCCAAGCATTTATGACCTAAGGTGTACGGGTCTGCATCCGGGAAAAAGTGACGGCCAGATACCAGCATGTCGCTGGAAATGGCCAACTGCATGCCTGGGCTGGGATTGAGCAGGGCACAATCATCCCCTATGCCCAGGGCGATGCGGCTGTCTAGAATACTGTGTCGCGCAAAATAGCGCTTGATGAGATCGAATTCGGAAAGCATGGGCGCATTGTACCTAAGGTGGCTCAGGATTCAAGATAAACCCCCCGACACCGTTGGTGCTATGCGCTTTGTTTAATCATATGGGTCTGGCTACCTGTGCTTCCGATAGCTCAGCGATGAGCGCATTTCTCGATTTGGCATCTTGCGGCGCAAGGGCAAAACCATGCATTTTCTTGTTCTCATCAAAGTAGCGGCTTGTCGTGACACCTTCCGTGCACACCGATTCCCAGCTACCTGATTTGCTCACGGCAATCGCAGGCGGGATCAGTGCGACCGGATAACTAGGCGTCTTGACCAGGACGGCGGCTGGTTTCATGTCTATGCTAGTCAATTTCCCTGTCAGACTTTGCGCTATTGCCCGCGCTGCAGTCATGATGGGTGCAACATATGGCATCAAGCTATGGCTGCCATCTGCTTGCTTGTACTGAGCACAATCACCTAAGGAAAATATGCCAGGCACACTGGTTTGACCATGCTCATCAATGATAATGCCGCGATCAGTTTGCAATTGAGCTGCCTGCGCCAGGCGTATATCGGCACGCAATCCTACGGCTGACAAGACCACATCGGTATCAAAAACCTCGTCATTGGATAGCCTTACTTGCAGAGCATTGCCTTGCTTGGCTATCTGGGTGGCGGTTGTGCCCAATTTTAATTTCACACCTTTACTTTCAAGCGCCGCATGCAAGCCTGAAGAAATAGCTGCCGGTGCCAAAGCTGCCAGGGGCAACGGGTTAGGGTCTATCAAGATGACTTCATGTCCCGCATTGGCCAGGTCATCGCTGAATTCACAGCCTATCAAGCCAGCACCCAGAATGGTGACCCTGGCCTTGTCGCCGGCTAGTGCCAGTTTGTTGCGAAACACGGCATAGTCAGCCAGGTTGTTGACAAACAAAACCTGATCAGCCGCGTTGCCATCAATGAGCAGGCGTATCGCCTGCGCGCCAAGCGCCAGCACCAGTTGAGAATATTCAAAATCACCCATCTTGGTGTGTATGGTTTGCGCCTGCGTATTGATGCTGCTGACTACAGTACCGGTCAGGATATTTGCATTTAACTCCGCAGCCATCTGGTCCACCGTTTTACTTTTTAATTGTTGCGGCTGCTTTCCCATTGCAAAGGCATTCGACAGCATAGGCTTGGAATAAAAGCCGCCATCATCGCCAGTGACGATCAGCAAGGGCGTCGTTTTATCGAGCTTGCGAAATTCTCTGGCGACCGTATAACCAGCCAGGCCGGAACCGATGATGGCGATGGGTTTCATGGCTACCTCAGATTTCTATCATGTCAAAATCAGCTTTGGCGACGCCGCAATCAGGGCATTCCCATTCGGCAGGAATGTCATCCCAGCGTGTGCCAGCGGCGATGCCTTCTTCTGGCAAACCTTTGGATTCTTCATAAATAAAACCGCATACGATGCATTGGTAAGTTTTCATAGTGTCTTCTGTATGTTGATTGAACGGATTTCTTGTTGTGCTTAAGCCTGATTGGCTTCCAATACCGCCCGATAATGATTGGCATGGCGCTCTTCGACCTTTGCCAGCGCAGCAAAGCGTTTAGCAGCGATTTCTAAAGTCCGCTTAAAGTTTTCAGCGTGTTCCTTAGATTCTGCGATTTGCTCATCGTATTCAGCGACAGCAGCCTGGTTGCCTTCTTCCACAGCGAGATGGCGGAATTTTGGGTACATTTCTGTGTATTCATAGGTCTCACCTTCGATAGCAATTTCCAGGGCGCGTTGTGGCGTCAATTGTGTTTTTGGGTATAACAAGTCAAGATGGCCAAAGGCATGCATGACTTCCTGATCAGCGGTTGCTTCAAATGCTTCGGCAATTTCGATTGCGCCGGCTTCACGTGCCAGTTTGGCGAAATAGCGGTATTTGATATGGGCCATGGATTCGCCAGCAAAAGCGGATTCAAGGTTCTGGATGGTGACGGATGGGTTTGCCTGGGTGCTCATAATGCTCTCCTTGGTTATTTGCGGTGTTGTTTGCAATTGCTATCAACGTGAGATAGATAATAGATTTTAATAATTTATTTGAAAAGACAATTGATTCTATTGATTTGATAGTTAACAGCTATGTTTGTCTGCCTAACAGAATAAATTGCATTTGGTTATGCTAGAAAAGCATAAGAGTCGTACAAATACGTATAAAGTTAGAGGGTTCCCTCTGCTAGAATCTCTACCAGTAAGATTTCCGTAAGCAAAAAAATAGAAAGAAGGTCAAGCACATGGATTCGTCAGATCAAAAAGAGCAAATACGTCAACAATTGCGTCAGGCAGCGCTGGAATATCATGAATTTCCTACTCCTGGCAAAATCAGTGTCACAGCTACCAAGCAACTGACAAATCAACGTGATCTGGCTTTGGCGTATTCCCCAGGCGTTGCTGCGCCTTGTGAAGAAATCGTCGCGGATCCGACTGCTGCATTCAAATACACGGCGCGTGGCAATCTGGTGGGCGTTATCACAAATGGCACGGCGGTGCTTGGCCTGGGTAATATCGGTCCACTGGCATCCAAGCCAGTGATGGAAGGCAAGGGCGTCCTATTCAAGAAGTTTGCCGGTATCGATGTATTCGATATAGAAATCAGCGAATCTGATCCTGACAAGCTGGTTGATATCATCGCCTCGCTTGAGCCAACCTTTGGCGGTATCAATCTGGAAGATATCAAGGCGCCGGAGTGCTTCTATATAGAACGCAAACTGCGTGAGCGCATGAAGATACCCGTCTTTCATGATGACCAGCATGGAACGGCGATCATCGTCGGTGCGGCTATCCTGAACGGCTTGAAAGTGGTCGGTAAAACCATCAAAAATACCAAGCTGGTAGTATCTGGTGCAGGTGCTGCGGCGCTGGCCTGTCTGGACTTGATCGTTGATCTGGGCTTCCCGCTGGAAAATATCTTTGTCACCGATCTGGCAGGTGTGGTTTATAAAGGCCGTGTCGAACTGATGGACCCGGACAAAGAGCGTTTTGCCCAGGAAACCTCGGCTCGCAGCTTACGCGATGTGATGCCAGATGCAGATATCTTCCTGGGTTTGTCCGCTGCCGGTGTGCTCAAGCAGGATATGGTCAAGCTGATGGCACCAAATCCTTTGATTCTGGCTTTGGCCAACCCTACGCCAGAAATCTTGCCTGAAGAAGTCTAGGCTGTGCGTGATGATGCCATCATGGCGACTGGCCGTTCTGACTTCCCGAATCAAGTTAACAATGTTTTGTGTTTCCCCTATATTTTCCGTGGTGCTCTGGATTGCGGTGCAACCACCATCACGCGTGAAATGGAAATCGCAGTGGTGCATGCGATCGCTGAACTGGCCCAGGCTGAACAGTCGGATGTAGTTGCTTCTGCATACGGCATCAGCAATTTGTCCTTTGGCCCTGAATACCTGATACCGAAACCATTTGATCCTCGATTGATGATTAAGATCGCGCCTGCGGTTGCGCTGGCTGCAGAGCAGTGTGGGGTGGCGGTGCGTCCCATCAAGGATATGCAGGCATATGTAGAAAGACTGCAGCAATTCGTCTATCACAGTGGTACTTTCATGAAGCCATTGTTCCAGATCGCCAAAAAAGCACCGGCAGATCGCAAGCGTATTGTCTACGCAGAGGGCGAAGAAGAAAAAGTCCTGCGTGCGGTGCAGGTCATTGTTGATGAGAAACTGGCGGCACCAATCTTGGTCGGACGTCCACACATTCTTGATCAACGTATAGAGAAATTTGGTTTGCGCATCAAGGCCGGGGTGGATTTTCAAGTTATCAATCCTGAGCATGATGATCGCTATCGTGATTACTGGCAGACTTATCACCAGATGACTGCCCGCAAGGGAGTGACAGAACAATACGCTAAACTGGAAATGCGCCGCCGTCATTCATTGATCGGTGCCATGATGATCCATAAAGGCGATGCAGATGGCATGATCTGCGGCACCTTTGGTACAACTGGCTTGCATTTGAATTACATCAACCAGGTGTTGGGCAAACGTGATGGTGTGAATGTCTATGCCGCCATGAATGGCCTGGTGTTGCCAGACCGTCAGATAGTGCTGGTCGATACCCACGTTAATGAAAACCCGACGGCAGAACAGATTGCCGAAATCACCATCCTGGCAGCGGAAGAAATGCGTCGCTTCGGCTTGTTGCCTAAAGCAGCCTTGTTGTCGCATTCGAATTTTGGTTCCAGCAATAGCGAATCTGCACAAAAAATGCGTGCTGCTCTGGCGATTATCCAGCGTGATGCGCCAGATCTTGAAGTTGATGGCGAAATGCATGGCGACACTGCGCTTGATACCAGCTATCGCAAGAAAATGATGCCTGACTCGACCTTGAAGAGCGATGCCAATCTGCTGGTCATGCCGAATATTGACGCAGCCAATATCGCCTACAATCTGCTGAAAACAACAGCGGGCAATAATGTAGCTATTGGTCCTATCTTGCTGGGTTGCGCCAAGCCGGTACATATCCTGACACCATCGGCCACAGTGCGCCGTATCGTCAATATGACGGCCTTGTGTGTGGTGGATGCGGTAGCGCAGCGTTAATCCTCGTAGTATGTGAAAAGCCAGCCTTGTTGATCAGGCTGGCTTTTTTTTCGAGGGAATTTATGTATCCTGTTTGACAGGTACGCGCCCGGTCGGCACAACATTCGACGCATGCAGACAATGGCCATGCTGGTCATCAAAAAACATATGTGGCTTGAAGGCTGCCAGCACGGCAGATTTATTGACGCCGCCCATAAAGAAGGTTTCATCGATTGCGATATTCCAGGCGCGAAGCGTACGTATCACTCGTTCATGCGCTGGCGAGGCGCGGGCAGTCACCAGGGCCGTACGTAAAGGGAAGGCTCGGCCGTCCGGTGTTTTGAAATTATTCTGCAAATACGACAGGGCCACCAGTAACCTTGCAAACGGTCCTTGTGGCAAAGGCTTTCTGGCGTTTTCTCTTTCGTGTTCTTCAAAAGCTTCCACGCCATGTTCCTGATAAATGCGTTCGGATTCATCCGAAAAAATCACGGCATCACCATCAAACGCAATGCGAATCTGTTCCGGGTCCGCAGCATTGTCGGGCAAGCGATATAGCATTGCCGATGCCACGCCAGAATTGATGGCAGCTTGCACGTCGTCTTCATGCAGGGATAAAAACAGACTGACATTGAACGCCAGCAGGTAGGGGGCCAAAGGTGCACCGCCAGACAAGGCCGCACGTGTAATATCCAGACCATAGTGCGCGATCGAATTGAAGATGCGCAAGGATGTCTCAGACGAATTACGCGACATGATGACCACTTCTACCAGTCTGTGTCCGGGCGTCAGCGCATTCAGCTTTAGTAAGGCTTTGACCAGGCCAAAGCCGGCTCCAGGTTTTAATATGCTGTTTTCTTCTTGCAATTGATGCTGGCGATAGGCGTCCAGCCCTTGTTCCTGAAACAGCGTTTCCTCTGCTTCCAGATCAAATAAGGCACGTGATGAAATTCCTATGACTAAGAGATTGTCTAGCGAAAATGGCATATCGGATTGTTTGTCTTGTTATTCGGTGATGGGGTAAGTTGCGCTCTGTTTACTTCGCCTGGCGAAATGTCAGATTGATTCTCTGTGTTCCCAGCAGTGGATGTGCTGCTTCCTTGATTGGAGCGACACCATGGTAACGCAATCTTGCAGGGCCACCCCAGACAACTACGTCGCCATGCGCCAAATGATAGCGCTGGACGGGATCTGTGCGCTGCATGCCACCAAAAAGAAATGTCGCTGGTATCCCCAATGAAAAAGATACGATGGGCGCGCCAAAGTTCTTTTCATCCTTGTCCTGATGCAGGCTCAGGCGCGACCCGACTTGATATTGATTGATCAGGCAGCTATCAGGCTTGAAATCGGGAAAGCCAGCTTCTTGTGCCGCTTGCACAGCGATTGAGAAAAAACTGTCTGGCATGGATGGCCAGTGCTTGCCATTATCAGGATCGTAAGTGCTATAGCGATATCCATTACTATCAGATACCCATCCTACTTCGCCACAACAAGTCATGGCGACGGACATGCGATGACCATTGGGAGTGAGTAACTGCCGGAAGGGATGCTTGATCATTATTTGCCGTATCCCATCCAGCAAAGTGATTTCATGTAGCACAGAAAAATGCCTCAGTATCAGCGCCCCCTCGCAGATGTCTTCAGTCCAGGGCTGTAAGTCACTGGCGTCATCAAATAGTGAATAGTTCATTGATTGGTTCTTGCTTGCTCATGTTGATCGCTCGTGCTCATATACATAAGCGTAATTCATTTTTTGTAAGTTTGGCGGTGAAAGCAAACTTCTCTTGCAAAGAGCCCCGTAAGTTTGCTATAGTTCGCCTCCCGCTGAAGAGCGGGGCTGAAGAAAGTGAAGTAATTCTTGGTTTGAGCGAAAGAAATGACGCGGAAAGCCTGGTCTGTAAATAGCCTGAAGTAGTTGGGA
>Ga0187844_10001551_pt1 | contig 17384 bp, 15 predicted proteins | sample SpaLakP09_SKY_50_FD_134517 | JGI IMG/M metagenome (GOLD analysis project Ga0187844, IMG submission 134517) | Oligotrophic lake water microbial communities from Sparkling Lake, Wisconsin, USA - SP09_SKY_50 | ecosystem: Environmental > Aquatic > Freshwater > Lake | place: USA: Sparkling Lake...
CTTCCAGCGTTGGCAGAAGCTGAGCCCCGAACAGCGCGACCGGCTGCGGACTCGCCGGGACGATTTTCGCAAGATGCCTCCCGAGCAACAGCAGCGCGTTCGCGAGCGTCTTCGCGAATGGCGGGCGCTGCCTCAGGAAGAGCGATCCCGTATCCGACAGCGTTTCCGTGAGTACCGGGCCGACCCGCAAGCTTTCGAGCGCGAATGCGGAGGAAAGGATGCTCAGCGTCGCCTCGACTGTGTGGGGCCGCCTCGTGCGCGGAAGCCGGCTCCTTGAGCCCGCGTCGCTGCCAAGGTGCGGCCGCCAAGTACGCCTGGCGACCGGGTGAAGGTGGCCAAGGAGGGTCTGCATAGGTCTTCGGGCGGCGCAGTCGGGGCAAAGCCCCTCCTACAGGATCAGCGACTTGTAGGAGGAGCTCTGCCCCGACAGGACCCTATGCAGAGGATCCCTAACGTCGCGTCGCGTTCAGATGGAACTCGATCGGCGGCGGAGGAGGCGGAACGAGCGCGGCGGGATCGATCTGGCGTGTGGCCAGCGCACGGACGATGGCCTGCTCGCGGGACGTGACGCCGAGGCGCAGGCAGGCGCGACGAAGTCCATCGTCGACGGTCCGCGCATGCAGACCCAAGCTGCGGGCGATGGATTTGACGCCCATTCCCTGCATCAGCAGAAACAGGATCTGGCGCTGCTTGTCCGTCAGGGTCGTGGACGGCGGGCCCGGCAGCCGCAACAGCAGGGGGCGAAGACTCGAGAAGGCGGTCCACTGGAAGCGATACGTGGCGGCGTACATCGCCCAGCGTTCTTCGATGTCCGTCGTCAGTGCGGCGCCGGCCAGCGTCAGATGGGCGGATTCTCCATTTGAACAGTGCAGTGGCACCGTGAAGCCATCGACCAGACCGTGAAACGCGGCGTCCTCGAGATAGCGCCTGACTTCCGTGTTCTGCCGATCGATCACGTCCCAGGCGAATGGCTCGTTCGCATTGTCGAGCAGCGCGAGAACCGGATCGATCTTGGCGTAATTGCATCTGCGATAACGATCGATCCACATGCGCGACAGGTTCGTGAACTCCACTCGCACGTAGTCGTTCGATTGCCTCCGCGCCTGTATGCACAGTCTGAAGTAAGGCAGGCCGAACGATTCGGAGAATGTCTGCAGCTGACGCTGCGCGGACTCGACGCTGTCCCACGGCGACGGCACCACATCTCTTGTTTCGTGTTCCGACTCCTCGCCAGTCGTGTCTGCCGAAGAACTCGCGCTGCGCCTGCGGTGCTGATTCGAGCGATATGAGCGCTCCGCTGCGCTTCCACTCTTGTGGCGAGTTCTCACGATGGTCTCTCCGGTGATCCCTTCGCTCGCTTATTTCGCTGCGAGTATCGAGAGACGGAGTTTCGGAAGTTCGCCGGGGGTTGGCAATTGTGCAAACCCACAGGATTCAAAAGTTATTTTCGAGACGCGGCGGGTTGCTATCCGGACTGAATTCGCAGGCACCAATCGCGCAGTTCCCCGGGATACTTCAAATCTTCGATGTCGCCGCCCAGTAGCGCTCGCACGATGGCCTGTTCGCGGGTCGCAGCGCCGAGCTTTCGCATCGCGCCACCAAGGTGATATTCGACGGTCCGCGAATGAAGTTCCAGCTTCTTCGCAATGTCGCGAATGGACCAGCCCTGCGAGATCAGCGAGAGCGCATCTCTCTGTTTCGAGCTCAAGGGCGTCGCAGTCGGTCCGCCATCGTGCTGGAGATAAGTCCCAAATATTTCGTCGAGCAATTCGACGGTGAATGACCACGCATGCTCGAAGACCAGTTTCTTGGCGGCCGCGCTCAGCGGGCGTTCGATTCCGCCAAGGCCGATCACCGCGTGCTGACCTCGCGGTCCGTGGACGGGCACGGTGTATCCGTATTGAAGGCCGAAGCGGGTCGCCTGCTTCCAGAACACCTTGTCCTTGGTTCCCGCCGCCTGGATTTCATCCCATGCAAACGGTTTGATGCTGGTGAGCAACAGAGCTGCGACCGGATCGATCCGAAGATAGCCATTGCTGTCGTACAGGTGCAGCCACTCGCGCGGATAGTTGGTCAACGCGAACTGCACGGAGCGACCTTCGGCTCGCGTCAGGCGCAGCCCGAACACGAAGTATCGGAAGCCTTCCTGGGTGGCGAAGTCGGCGCAACGATTCGCCCACGGATCGATGAAGGCGGACTGGCTGTCCGGCGCTGGCCTGACATTGGAGCGCAGTCGCGGGACCGACCGGCTCGAAGCCTTCGATGCGGTAACGCTAGACAAGGGCATGCCCCGGGCGCCGACGCTCCCGCAGAACATTCAAGCCGGAGTGCGAAGCAGTATCCACTTCGAGAAACGTTCCCCGGCCCGAAGCGCCCAACCTCGTGCGCATCCACATAGGCTGCCTCCCCAATGACGTCCTATCGAGCGTTGGTGGCAGAAAAAGAGAAAGAGCCGATCTCTGCCATCAAGTCCTTGTAGTAGTAGCGCGGTGGGATGCCAAGATCAAGCGACCCGTCGGTGGGTGGCGCGCCTAATTTCCCGGCAGGTCGCGATCCGAAACGATGCTTTGCATGCGCACGATCGCGTCGGCGGATATCGCAACGTGAAAACCGGAAATATCTTGTCCCGAGATGCTGCGCAGTGGAACGCACGCTCTCTGTCTTTCGCCGATGAAGAGCGGCGAGGACACGATGTCGAATATCACGCGATCGAGAACAGGCGTGACGAGGCGGTGGCACCAGACGGTTCTGATCTTCAACAGGTTGGCGTCCTGGAGATTGATCTCCGACGTTCCCGAGTCGTCTGCGAGACGCGCTGTCTCTCGTGGCCGCAGACGCAAGTTGTCGTTCGGCAGAACCGCCTGCCAGCTCTGCGAAGTCTGACCTTCGAATCGAGCCCATTGCGGTCTGCGGAACAGGTCGGCGGTCCGTCGTGTCGGGCTGACGATCTGAACACCCGTCCCCGGTGGCCCGAGCAGGACCGCCGCCCGCTGGCGGGCAAGCGCAAGGTCCGCAGCGGATCGGCCCGATCCCATCAGCATCGGGGTCATCCCGTTCGCAAGCTCCCCATTCATTGCGTCGATCCTCGCGTGATGAAGACTCCCCGCGCGGGCTGCCGCGAACGTGGCGGTGTTGAGGACATGCTTGGCCCGGTAGATGCGCGTCGTCTCGAAGAGGCCAAGGAATAGCGCGGCGAACAACAGGAAGACGGCAAGGAACTCGATGCTGCTGTTCCCCCGGCTATCCATCATCGGCCTCTGGGTGGCGCCTCGTGGCCGGCGAGCATCAGGGCGCGGTGCAGGTCCTCGATGCGGGATCGTTGCGGACTCGCCGAGGGCAATAGCTCACTGGCGGTCTCGAGCGTCTTGATGGACTGCCGCAGTTCAAGCAGGGCCAGGTTGTGCCAGAGGCGGCCGTCCTCGGGACTGAATCTAAGTCCCTGCTTGTAGCTGTACGTCGCGGCTTCGAGCTGGGATTGCCGGGCGTAGATGTTGCCGAGTTGCAGCCAGACTTCGGGAAGTCGGGGATGCGATGTGGCCAGATCGCGATACAGGCTTTCGGCGTCGATGAGGCGAGCTTCCCGGAGCGCCAGGTCTGCCCGGTCCAGCTTGGATCGGAGCGAAGACGGTTCTTCGCGTACGGGCTCGCTCCGGGGTTGCGTGGAACACGACGCGCACGTCATCGAACATGCGATCGCGAGTGCAACGGATAGTTGTTTCATCGACCAACCTCCAGGCGATCCCCGATACCGAGATGAAGTGCCGCCGCTGCTCCTTCACGCAGCTCGACGACTTGATGCGCGTCTGCGCAGATCGAAACCCGCGACGGTGCCACGGCGGGGCAGATGCGAAGAATCCGTCCATCCCGGGACAGATGCAGCACATCGATGGGAAAGCGCATCCCGAACGTATGGATCGCAGAGCAGGGATTGAACCACCACGCGTCCCGAAGGCGAGGCGTCTTGTGCCCCAGCAGGCCGCGTAAGCGCTCGATGAACGTCGAAGGCACGAACACGCGGGTGAAGATCAGCCGGCCGTCCTGATCGTATGCGCATGGAAACGCGGGCTCGGTCCTGTTCATCCGATCACACGTGATGGAGCATTTTCATGGCGATGGGAAATCCCAGGATGACGAACGTCGTGGGGAAGATGAACGCCACCAGTGGGAAGATCAGTTTCACCGGCGCTTCCATAGCGAGTCTCTCGGCGCGTTGGAAGCGGTCGACCCGCTGCTGTTCCGCTTGCACCCTGAGGGTGCTGCCGATGCTGCCGCCGCTACGGTCCGCCTGTGCGATGGCGGCAATGACGCAGGTCATCTGCGGCATGTCGAGACGAACGGACATGGCGTCGAGCGCCTCGATGCGTCCGGCGCCGGCGGTGATGTCCCGCGTGACACGTTCGAACTCCTGGCTCAGAAGGCCACGTGGCCCGTTGACGGTTGCTTGAACGAGGGCACTGGAAAGACTCAGGCCGGCTTCGAGCGCCATCGTGATGAAGTCGAGATAGGTCGGCAGCAGACGAGCGATGGATCGTTCGCGCCGACGGCGGTGATCCCGGAGTTTGAGATAGGGCACGCAATAACCGAACGCGAGGGCCACCAGGGCGTAAGCGACGGACGAATCGCCGACCCAGCCGAGGGCGCCGGTGAATACGAGCGCAAACGACAGCGCGCTCACGATGCGGAGCGCGACGAACTGCTCGGCACTCATGTGGTAGCTCATCCCGGCGCGCACGAGCTGGGCCTGGACGCGCTCCAGATAATCGACGGTGCACAGACGGCTGAAGTAGTACGAGAAGAACAGGACGAGCGGCCACAAGATCCGAAGCCCGAGGGGAAGCGGATCCATGTACACGCGATCCTGGGCTGGAATGACGCTTCGAAATCCCAGAAGGGCGGAGAACACGAGAACGCATGCCAGTGCCGCCATGAGCGGGATCAGCGGCGCGATCACGCGGACGTCCTGCTCTGCAGCAGGTGGCGATAAGCACTAGACATCGATGTTCACGATGCGCTGGATGAAGTGATATCCGACCGCTTCCAGCAGCACGATGAGCGTGATCGTGGCCCAGCCGTACCAGGCGCTGAACAGGAACTGCATGGCGCGGGGTTCCAGTTGATTCAGCGCGATCACGAGGAAGACGGGCAGGCCGGTCATGACGAGTCCCTGGAGCCGTCCCTGTGCCGTGAGGCTCTGGATCTTGCCTTCCATCTGCAGGCGCTTGCGCAGGGTGTCGGAGATGCGCTCCAGCGTCTCGGCGAGATTGCCGCCAATCTCGCGGGAGATCTTCATCGCGGCCGTCAGCAACTGGATCTCGACCTCGGGTAGTCGGCGATGCAGATTGTCCATGGCCTCCGCGTGCGGGATACCGATGCGAAGCTCCCGCAGCACGAGCGCGAGTTCCTGGCCGAGCGGAGCCTGCTGGTGTGAGATCACCGTCTCCAGGGCCTGCGTGAAGCTCAGGCCGGATCGCAGATTGGTCGACAGGGAAAGCAGCGTGTCCGGTAATTGGGAAACCGCCGCGCGCAGTCGCCGCCGACGCAGCGTGGTGTAGACGAGCGGAGGCGAGGCTCCCACCACGACAGCGGTCAGCGCTGCCAGGAACAGTCCGCCGCCTGATATCGCGACGACGCCGAAAACCAGGATCAGCAGTACCAGGTTGGCCGCGAAGAGCGCGCGCGGATCGACGAACAGGAACATCTCGGACAGGTTGCGCTCCGCAGTGTCCTGAAAAGAGGTCTGGTATTGGCGCCACGTAATGCGGCAAACGTGGCCAAGATAAAGAGCCATGCCAGCCGCAAGGCTGGCCATCAGAGCGATAAGGGTTGGCGGCGCGATCGTCATCGTGTTCAAGGCTTGAAGTGCTGTGCTGGCCGTCGATGGACGAGATGGGGGAAGGCCTGTGCTTCGAATCCAGTCTCGATCCGGGCTCTGGCCTCGCCAAGCGTGCGGACACGTATCGAGGTTGGTCGTACCGCGCCGCGCGATGGTCAGGCGGGTGCCTGAAAAATGCCGAGATCAAGTCGTGCGCCGCGCTTGCGCAGGTCTTCGTAGAACTCGGGGATCAGCCCGGTCGCGACGAAATGGCCTCGCACGCGGTGATCGGCGTCATGGCCGCTTTGCACGAATCTGAAGATTTCGCCCAATTGCAGCCGGCCGTTTTCCATCCCGGTGATCTCGGAGATGTTCGTCACCTTGCGGGCGCCGCACGAGAACCGGGTCTGCTGGACGATCAGATGGATGGCGGACGCGATCTGCTCGCGGATGGCGATGACCGGCAGGTCCATGCCGGTCATCATCACCATGACTTCGAGCCGGGAGATGCAGTCTCTCGGATTGTTCGCGTGCGCCGTCGTCAGCGATCCATCGTGACCCGTGTTCATGGCCTGGAGCATGTCCAGCGCTTCTCCGCCACGGCATTCACCGACGACGATCCGGTCCGGCCGCATGCGCAGCGAATTGCGGACGAGGTCGCGGATCGTCACGGCGCCGCGACCTTCCTGATTCGGCGGCCGGGCCTCCAGAGACACGAGGTTGGGCTGATACAGGCGCAACTCTGCGGCATCCTCGATGGTGACGATGCGTTCCTGTTCCGGGATGAAGTTGGACAGCACGTTGAGAAGCGTCGTCTTGCCGGAGCCGGTTCCGCCCGAGATGAGAATGTTGCGCTTGTACCGGACCGCGAGATCGAGGAACGCGACCATCGCGTCGCTCATCGAGCCGAAGGCGACCAGCCGATCTGCGGTCAGCCGTTCCTTCATGAATTTGCGGATCGTCACGCACGGACCCTTGAGCGCCAATGGAGGAATGATCGCGTTGACCCGCGAACCGTCCTTCAGCCGCGCGTCGACCATGGGCGAGCCTTCGTCGATGCGCCGGCCCAGCGGAGCCACGATGCGCTCGATCGTGGATTGCACCGCCTTGTCGTCGGTGAACGCGACGTCGGATCGCTGCAAGCGTCCTTCGCACTCGAAGAAGATTTCGCGTGCGCCATTCACCATGATCTCGCTGACGTCGTCGCGTGCGAGCAAGGGTTCGAGCGGCCCGAGCCCGACCGCCTCGGCAACCACCTGGAGCGTGAGGGCAGCACGGTCGAGCGTTGCTGGGAAGTCCTTGGATGCGTCGAGGATCTCGCTCACCAGGCGGCTCGTGGTCTCCCGCAACTCCGCGTCCGTCATCGCGCTGACGTTGATGCGGCGCAGGTCGATCTGCTCGTGCAGCGTCTGCCGCAGACGGACACGCCAGCTGTGCATCAACGACGTGTCAGCCGACGGCGACGGGATGTTGCGGGCGCTGGCTCCGGAGGGGAGGGAGGATTCCTTCGGTTCGCGAGCCTCCTTGGAGGCGACGGAAGCATCGGACGGGTCGACGAAGGTTGCCGCGGACGATGTTCGCGTCGCCGACGCTGCACGCGGGACGACCTTCAGACGGTAGTCGTGGATCTGGATCTCGTCGTCGGCCAGCAAGGGTCCGTAGGTTCGGACCGGCCGACCGTTGACGCGGGTGCCGATGCGGCTCTGCAGGTCGTGCACGAAGATGCCGTGCTTCTCCTCGTTCAAGCGGGCGTGACGGCCTTCGACGCGCCAGTCCTGCAGGACCACCGCGTTCCCGCTGGACTTGCCGATCTCGCACGTCGATTCCGCTATGTAGACATCGGCCACGCGCATGCCGCGCAGCGTGCTCACGGTGACCTGGAACATGAGGCGAGTCCTCCAACGGAAGCGGCACGACGGATGCGCCGTGTCGTGCAGAGAGTGTGAGGACCGAAAAATTGGAGCGGCAATACTGCGTACACGGCGGCGACGCCGAGGCGGCGCGCGGGGCCGTGGGCGATACTAGCGGCGGAGACGGCCGGCTCGCGGGCGTCCCGATATGTTCTGAAGGGCATGCATTCATCACGTCGACGCGGGCTCCGCCAATGAGCGTCGCGCAGTCCAGCTTCGATCGCGCCGGCCTCATTGCGCTCTGTGTAGCCGCTTTCGTCAGCATGTCGGCGATGCGTCTCTGCGACCCGTTGCTTCCCGCCTTCGCGGCCGCCTTCGCGGTCACGACCGGAGAAGCAGCGCGCACCGTGTCGGCGTTCGCCGTGGCGTACGGCTCGATGCAGCTCCTGTTCGGTCCGCTCGGCGACCGTTACGGCAAATTTCGCGTGATCGCCGTGGCGGTCACGGTGTGCACGGCGGGAAATCTCCTCGCATCGTTCTCGGACAACCTGCAGGGCCTCGTCATCGCACGCGTGCTGTCGGGCGCTACGGCGGCCGGTGTGATTCCCCTGTCACTGGCGTGGGTCGGGGACTCGGTGACCTACGATCGGCGGCAGGAAGTCCTCGGACATCTGATGGTCGCCACCTTGCTCGGCGGCGCGTTCGGTCAATGGATGTCGGGCGTGATGGCCGACACGGTCGGCTGGCGCTGGGCGTTCGGAATGATGGCGGCGATGTTTGCGCTGACCGGGGCGCAGCTCCTGCGCATGTCGGCCGGGCGGATGCCGGTCGCAGGCGCGGCCAACACCGGTGCTGGATTTTTCCGCAATGTGCAGACGGTCCTCGGACTGCGTTGGGCGCGGTGGATCCTGGGACTGACGGCGTTGGAAGGAGCCTTTGCGTTCTCCGTCTTTGCGTTTGTGCCCGCCTATCTGCATGGCGAGTTCGGAATGTCCCTGAACCGCGCGGCCGCGGTTGCGGCTCTCTTCGCGGGCGGAGGCCTCGCGTACGCATTCCAGGCGAGACGGATGGTGGCGTGGCTCGGAGAGCCTGGACTTGCGCTAGGAGGCGCGGGATTGATGGGCGCGTGCCTGGTCGGAATGGCCTGCATGTCGTCGTGGGTACTGGCGTTACCGGGTTGTCTGCTCGCCGGCCTGGGGTTCGCGATGCTGCACGCGACGCTTCAGACCCACGCGACGCAGATGGCGCCTGCGATCCGGGGGACGGCGACCGCCCTCTTCGGGGCCTGCATTTTTCTTGGCCAATCGATTGGAATTCTCGCCGCCGCCTTCGTCGTCGATCACGGCGGTTATCGCCCCGTGTTTGCGATCGCAGGGCTTGTGATCGCGATCACGGGGGGCGTGTTTGCACGCTCCCTCCGCTCAAGGTGATGCGTTAGCGTGGTGACCTGCCCGGATTGACAAGCCGGGACTGAAATTCGCCCGGGTTGCCCAAAATCGTCACTTTCCGATGCGTACGTACGATCCGCCTGTCATCTCTCGAGATCAAGCAAGTGTGCCGTTGACTCAGGCACTTGCGACGCCTGTGCTTCCGTTTTGCGATGTGCGCCTGGCTACGCTGGACATGGGCACGCTTCTGGCCATGGAAGGTTTCGACATTCCTTCCAACTGGCCTGGTCCGGCGCATTCCATGGTTCGCCTTCTGCCCCGCATTCGAACGGATTTACTCCCGCCGCCGCAGGCCTTGCCGCAGGTGCTGGCGGAGTTTTCCACCGAGCCCAATCCGGGCGATCCGGCGGAAGGACGCTGGACACGGCTTCGCATCACGCAGACCGGCGGCGAGTACTTGTGCGAGAAGACGCGCGGGCCGGATCCGATCGAAGAGCGGTCCGCCACCGTGCCGAGTCTGGAGAGCGCCAAGGCGTTCTTCGGCGGCGGATGGGTGGTGAAGGAATTGTTCGCCAAGCTCGATCCCCAACGGTTTCCTCGCTGGCCCTGACAGCGCGCTGGAAGCTGGTTGAGACAGGTCGAGGCCTTTCGTCTGTACTGAGCCGCGAGCTGGCGCGTTTCGGCTCCAATAGAGATGCCGCGTCGTTTGCGTTCGCACCCTCCCGACTCACCTCGGTCGCGCCCCTCGTCTGCTGGCTTCCACAGGGGAGTCGGTGCTTCTTCAGACCGGCTGCGACTGGCTACCTACGTCCGCCCCGCTTCTTGGAGAAGGAAACATGGAGCACATCGTGGTGGCGGCCGCGGTTCTGTCGCTTGCGGCGTGTACACCATTGCATCAGCGCTGACGCGCGGTTCCGCAGCGATTTGTCGTTGAGACGACCCCAGCGTCTTCTGCAACAGCGCGGCTGAAGACGCCGCGTCCCCAGCGTTCGGTCGGTCTCGAAGCCGCCGGCTCCAGACCGAGGGCACCCCGGACCGGCTCGAAGAATTAATCGTGATTGGCATTGAGGCGGTTCGTTCGCTTGGCTATACTGCGCGCCCTTTCGAGGGGCTATAGCTCAGCTGGGAGAGCGCTTGCATGGCATGCAAGAGGTCGTCGGTTCGATCCCGACTAGCTCCACCAAAGTTTCAAGCAGCACCGCCACTGCGATGTGCACGGCACCGTTACAGATGCCATCGCGTCCGCCTCGTTCCCATCGTCTAGAGGCCTAGGACACCTCCCTTTCACGGAGGTAACCGGGGTTCGAATCCCCGTAGGAACGCCATATTGGCATCACCGGATATACCGGGAGATGCTAGAAGCCCTGAGAAATCAGGGCTTTTTCTTTGTCCGTCCTCCCGGCATATCACGCGACTACTGCCAGTACCCGCAACGTTTGGCAGTGACTGCTGGGGCTGGAAACGCAAGACTCAGCCGAGCACTGAATCCCGCCGTGCCGAAGCGAATTGAACCTCCGTCGCTTCCCCCTGTGGTCTGGCGACGCTAGGAAGTGCTATGGAATGCCATGGCCAAAGCACTGTTTGAAGTTTCCTCAGGGCGTCGACGATCGTCGTCTCGACGCGATCCACGGGTGTTCCGAGCGTTCATTCCGGAAGAGATCCACATCCACGTCGAACACACGGCCGATGTTTTCTGCGGTAAGCACCTCGCGCGCGTCGCCAATCGAATCGACTTCACCGTGTTTCATCAGCAGCACGCGGTCCGCGTACCGTGACGCGAGATTGAGGTCATGCAGCGCCAGCGCGATGCCCGCGCCACGGGAAGCGAAACCGCGTATGGCGGTGAGTACCTCGTGCTGATGCGCAAGGTCCAGGCTGGCGGTGGGCTCGTCGAGGAGAAGGAATTGCGCTCCGCGCCGGGCCGGCTCCCAGATCTGAGCAAACACCCGGGCCAACTGGACGCGGGCGCGTTCGCCGCCGGACAAGCTCGTGTAGGGGCGCGCGGCGAACTTCTCCACGCCCGCCGCGCGCATGGCGTGGTCGACGATTTGTTTTTCCTTGTCCGACGTGCCGCCGTTCCATGGGTATCGGCCGAGCCGCACCACTTCCTGGACCTCGAAGGCGAAGCGAAGCGAGTCGGCCTGAGGAAGCACTGCACGCTGTCGCGCGAGTTCGACGGCAGTCCATTGGTCCAGAGCGCGACCGTTGAGTTCGACGCTTCCGCTGGTCGGGGAGAGCTCGCGCGCCAACACGCGTAAAAGCGTGCTCTTCCCGGCGCCGTTGGGCCCGAGGATGGCCAGCACTTCGCCAGCTGCCAGCTGCAGATCGACGTCCCGCAGGACGGTTCGACCATCGAGTACGCAGGAAACTTGTTCGGCAACCAGCATCACCAGGCCTCCGCGCGACCGCGCAGGTGGATCAGCAGGCCGAGGAAGAAGGGCCCCCCGATCAGCGCAGTCAGGATTCCGACCGGAGTTTCTGCAGGCGCCAGCAGGGTTCGCGAGGCGATATCGGCAAAAGCGAGGAGGGCCGCCCCGCCTAGGGCCGAAGCCGGAATCAGCAAGCGATGATCGGGGCCGAGCGTCAGGCGCAGCAGGTGCGGAACGATCAGGCCGACGAAGCCGATGATGCCGGTGAGGGCGACGCAGGTCGCGACCGCAACGACGATAAGAAGTGTCAGGCGGCGCCTCAGCGCGGCGACGTTCACCCCCAGATGCATGGCTTCGGATTCACCGAGCAATAGGGCGTTGAGGGCGCGCGCGTCCCGCGGTAGCAGGACCAGCACTGCGGTAAGGATCGGTCCCGCCACCGACAATTCGGTCCAGCCGCTTTTCGAAAGAGAGCCGAAGAGCCAGAACATGGCCTCGCGTAGCGCCGCATCTCCCGCGAGCTGCGTCAGCAATCCGATCCCCGCCCCGGCAATGGCGTTGATCGCCAGACCCGCGAGCAGCAGCGTCGAACTGCGGGTGTAGCCCGCGGAACTCGCCAGTCGCTCCGCGAGCGCGGCAGCGATCAGGCCGCCGCAGAAAGCCGCGAGGGGAGTAGTAAAGGGAAGCCAAGGACCCGGTAGCGCGATGAACCGGCTACCGACGATCGTCGCGACGGCGCCAAGAGCAGCACCGCTGGCGACACCGACCAGCCCCGGGTCCGCGAGAGGGTTGCGAAACAAGCCCTGCATGGCGGTGCCGGCGCAGGCCAGCGAAGCGCCGACGAGTAGCGCCAGAAGGACGCGCGGCAAGCGCAGATCGCGAACGACGGCGATCGTGGTGGGATCCGCCGGCGATTCTGCTAGCCCGAACGTGCCGAAGATGTCGGCCAGCGAGACATGGATCGCACCCGTCGATAGGCCGAGTGCGGCAGCCACGCAGATCAGCACTGCGAGGCCGCAAAAAACGATCAAGGCGCGGGACAAGGGGGCTGGGTGTGCGTCTGGCATGCCGCATTGTGCCGCGAGCTGGCGTCCGGTCTCCGGGCCAGCTTCCGTGCGACGAGGAGAGCCCTCGTCACACGGCCTCGAGATTTACTTGTTGAGGATCAGCTTGTCATTGCGCGTCAGGCGCAGACGGTACTCTTGCCCCTGATGCTCGATGATCAGTTCGTGTGACGAACGGAACAGATCCTCGCTGCGGAGCCGCGGCAGCTGCGGGCGGGAAGAGACGGAAGGACGGATGACGGAAAGCGTGGCGGTCTGCATGAGGGGCTCCACAGCTGGACGGTGAGCAACGGCGCGAGTTGAATGATAATGATTCGCAACTGCCAGTCAAGCGTCGGTTGGTTCGTCCGTTCGCGACCGTGCCGAATGACCGTGATCACGCTGCAGGGAGATGCCCGGCCCGAGCATGGCGGTCGCTCGGCAATGATTGGAGTCGCGCGAGGAAGCCGAAAATTGCGATGCCGCTGATATACTCCGCGGCCGCGTTGCCTCCTGCGAAAGTGGCGGAATTGGTAGACGTCCGGGATTTAGGTTCCCGTGCCGCAAGGCGTGCGAGTTCGAGTCTCGCCTTTCGCACCAGGCCTGCATCCGCGGCGCAACGTGGACAACAACAAATCGCGAGATCCCTCGGTCTTCGGCAGCTGACCCCTCAAAGGTCGCCACCGATGATGAGAATCTTTGGTCGTCAGGCACTTACAAAAGAAAATTCATGGACGTCAATCTCGAAACCCCCGGCGGGCTCCTGCGCCAGATGCGCGTCACCATTCCGGCGGATCGCGTCTCGAAGGCGGTGGATGAACGGCTGCGCAACATGTCTCAGCGCGCCAAGCTTCCCGGCTTCCGTCCCGGCAAGGCGCCTTTGAAGGTGATCCAGCAGCAGTTCGGCCCTACTGCGCGTATGGATGCGGTTTCGGATCTCGTGCAGCGCAGCTATCCCGAAGCACTGGTGAAGGTCGGCGTCCGCCCGGCGGGGCAGCCCCAGATCAGTGTCACGACCGAGAAGCCCGGCGAACCGCTCGAATACGTCGCCAGCTTCGAGGTGTTTCCGGAAATTCAGCTTTCGGGCCTGGATTCGCTCGAAATCGAGCAGCCGGTCGTCGAAGTGACGGAAGCGGACGTCGAGCGCCTCGTGCTGAATCTGCGCAAGGGGCGCAGGACGCTCAATACCGTGACGCGTGCGGCGGCAACTGGCGACATGGTCAAGCTGGACTTCGACGGCAAGTTCAATGGCGAGAGCTTCCAGGGCGGCAAGGGCGACGGCGTTGAGATCGAGCTCGGCGCCGGCCAGTTTCTGGCTGACCTCGAGAACGGCGTCGTCGGACATGCCGCAGGGGACGAGTTCGAGGTTCCGGTCGATTTTCCGGCCGATTACCGCGCCGAGGAGTTGAAAGGAAAGACGGCGCAGTTCGCGGTGAAGCTGCACGAGGTAAAGGAAGTCGTGCTGCCGGTTGTCGACGACGCCGAGTTCCTGGCCGCGCACAAGGTCGATTCCGTTGACGCGCTGCACGCCAAGGCGCGCGAAGCGCTCGAGAACGAGCGCGAGAAGGCGATCCAGCGACGCAAGAAGAATCAGGTCATGGAGCAGCTGGCAACGACCCATCCGATCGAGGTGCCCAAGAGCTTGATCGAGCAGGAAGTGCCGAACCTGCGCCAGCAGGCCGCCCAGCGCATGAACATGCAGAACGTCCCGCCGGAGAAGCTTGCAGAAATGCTGCCGGCTCAGCTGTTCGCGGCGGGCGCGAGTCGCAAGGTGGCCCTCGGCTTGCTGCTGGGAGAGCTGATCAAGCAGCGGGAGGTCAAGCTCGATGCGACGAAGGTCGATGAGGCCCTCGACGCGATGGCGCGTGATTTCGAGCAGCCCGAGCAGGTCAAGATGTATTACCGCTCGCGGCCGGAGATGATGGAAGGCCTGCGCGCCATGGTGCTGGAAGACCAGGTCGTGGACATCCTCCTCGACGGCGCCCGCAAGGTGGATAAGCCGATGTCGCTGGAGCAGCTCTTGAATCCTCAGGCGCAGGCCTGAGGATTGACTCCGGGGAAGGTCGCTTTTCGCGGCCAGCCAACAACAAACCGATCGCCAACCCAATGACCGACATTCGCAGCCGCGCCTCGACACTCGTCCCGATGGTGGTGGAGCAGACCGCCCGCGGCGAGCGTGCGTTCGATATTTATTCGCGCCTGCTCAAGGAACGTGTCGTCTTCGTTGTCGGCCCGATCGACGACTACATGGCCAACCTGGTGGTAGCCCAGTTGCTTTTCCTCGAATCCGAGAACCCGGACAAGGACATCCACCTGTACATCAACTCGCCCGGTGGCGTCATCACGTCGGGCCTGTCGATTTACGACACGATGAAGTTCATCAAGCCCGACGTGGCGACGATGTGCATCGGTCAGGCAGCCAGCATGGGTGCTTTCCTGTTGTCCGCAGGCGCGAAGGGCAAGCGCTACTCGCTGCCTCACTCGCGCATCATGATTCATCAGCCCTCCGGCGGTGCCCAGGGCCAGGCGACCGACATCGAGATCCAGGCTCGCGAGATCCTGTTCCTGCGTGAGCGCCTCAACAAGTTGATGGCCGAGCACACCGGCCAGCCGATTGAGCGCATCTCGAAGGACGTCGAACGCGACTATTTCATGAGCGCCGAGATGGCCAAGGAGTACGGTCTGATCGACCAGATTCTCGACAAGCGCGTACCGGTCGTTGCCACCCCCTGAACAGGTCGTCGGAAACGTTTTGCGTAACGGCAACGCCGTGATATACAAGGCCATCCGAGCCAATTCGGCTCGGGCAGAGGACCCATTTGATGAGCGCTGATCTGCGCGGCGGTTCCCATAACGGGCGAGTTCTGTACTGCTCTTTCTGCGGCAAGTCCGAGCATGAAGTGCGCAAGCTCATCGCCGGACCCTCGGTGTACATCTGCGACGAGTGCGTCGACCTGTGCAACGACATCATCCGCGAGGAAGTGCATGCCAAGCCCCAGACCAAGGGGCTGCCCAAGCCGCAGGAGATCCGCGCGGTCCTGGACGAATACGTCATCGGGCAGGAGCAGGCCAAGAAGGTCCTCTCCGTTGCGGTGTACAACCACTACAAGCGCCTGTCCGTAAAAGGATCCCAGGACGGCGTTGAACTCTCCAAGTCGAACATCCTGCTGATCGGGCCGACCGGCTCCGGCAAGACGCTGCTGGCCGAAACGCTGGCGCGGCTGCTCGACGTGCCTTTCGCCATCGCGGATGCCACGACGCTGACGGAAGCCGGCTACGTCGGCGAGGACGTCGAGAACATCATTCAGCGCCTGCTGCAGAAGTGCGAATACGACATCGAGAAGGCGCAGCGCGGCATTGTCTACATCGACGAAATCGACAAGATCGCCCGCAAGTCCGAGAACCCGTCGATCACGCGTGACGTTTCGGGCGAGGGCGTGCAGCAGGCCCTGCTCAAGCTGATCGAGGGCACGATCGCGCAGGTTCCGCCGCAGGGTGGCCGCAAGCATCCGCAGCAGGAGTTCCTGCAGGTCAACACGGCCGGGATCCTGTTCATCGTGGGCGGCGCATTTGCCGGCCTCGATAGGGTGATCCAGAACCGCACGGAAAAGGCCGGCATCGGTTTCTCGGCTGACGTGAAGTCGAAGACCGACGTCACGCAGATCAACAAGCTGCTGTCGCAGATCGAGCCGGACGATCTCATCCGCTTCGGTCTGATCCCCGAGTTCGTCGGTCGCCTCCCGGTGGCCGCGGTGCTCGAGGAGTTGGACGAGCCTGCGTTGATGCAGATCCTCAAGGAGCCGAAGAACGCGCTGATCAAGCAGTACGGCAAGCTGTTCCAGATGGAAGGCGTGCAACTCGAGTTCCGTGAGGATGCTCTGCGCGCAGTCTCGAAGAAGGCCAAGGAGCGCAAGACCGGCGCTCGTGGGCTGCGCACGATTCTCGAAAACATCCTCCTCGACGTGATGTACGACCTGCCATCGATGCAGAACGTGAGCAAGGTGGTTGTCGACGAGGCCGTCGTACTCGGGGAGTCGAAGCCGTTCATCGTCTACGAGAACGTCGAGAACCGGCGCGAAGTGAAGAACACCGCGTAAGCCAGGCGTCGCCGTGATCCCAGAAAAGAGGCCCCGCTCCTGCGGGGCCTCTTTTTTGCTGTGTCCTTGAAAGGCAGCCAAAGAACCGCATCTGCGATAATCGTGCACATTATTTGTGCACCTGACCGGAAACGAAAAACGTGCCTACTTCATCCGAGAAGCTGACGCCTGTCCTGCCGCTACGCGACGTGGTCGTGTATCCGCACATGGCGATACCGCTGTTTGTCGGGCGCGAGAAGTCGATCAAGGCGCTCGCCGCCGGCATGCAGGACGACAAACGCATCCTGCTCGTCGCGCAGCGCACGGCGGATACGGACGATCCGGGCTCCGAAGACGTCTACTCGGTCGGCACGCTCGCCAGCATCCTGCAGATGCTCAAGCTCCCCGACGGCACCGTGAAGGTGCTGGTCGAGGGCCAGCAGCGGGCGGCCATCTTGCGCGTGGACATGAGCGGCCCGTACGTGTCCGCCGAATGCACCCCCCTGCCGCCCGATGAAGCTGGCGACGGCAAGGAAGTCGAGGCCCTGTCGCGCTCCACGCTCGCCCAGTTTGAGCAGTACGTCAAGCTCAACAAGAAGGTGCCAGCGGAACTGCTGCCGTCACTGGCGAGCATGGACAACCCCGGCCGTCTCGCGGATTCCATTGCAGCGCACCTGAACCTCAAGCTCGAAGACAAGCAGCAGGTGCTCGAGATCGCCGATCCGAAGGCGCGTCTGGAGCATGTGCTGGCGCAGCTGGAGAGCGAGATCGATGTCCTGCAGATCGAGAAGAAGATACGCGGGCGCGTGAAGCAGCAGATGGAGAAGAACCAGCGCGAGTACTACC
>Ga0187844_10001552_pt1 | contig 17378 bp, 10 predicted proteins | sample SpaLakP09_SKY_50_FD_134517 | JGI IMG/M metagenome (GOLD analysis project Ga0187844, IMG submission 134517) | Oligotrophic lake water microbial communities from Sparkling Lake, Wisconsin, USA - SP09_SKY_50 | ecosystem: Environmental > Aquatic > Freshwater > Lake | place: USA: Sparkling Lake...
GGGTTTGCGGTCCAGGAAGCCGCTGATGTAGGCCCCGGCATCGATGAGCTTATCAAGGTCGATGCCCGTCTCGATGCCCATGCCCTGCAGCATGTAGACCACGTCCTCGGTCGCCACATTGCCCGTGGCGCCCTTGGCATAGGGGCAGCCGCCCAGCCCGGCCACAGACGACTGGTAGTTCCACACACCCAGCTCCAGCGCGGCCAGCGTGTTGGACAGCGCCTGGCCGTAGGTGTCGTGGAAGTGGCCCGACACCTCGTCGATGCCAAAGTGCTGCAGCGTGGCCTCGATGGCGCGCTGCACCTTGCGCGGCGTGCCCACGCCGATGGTGTCGGCCACGTCCACGCGCTGCACGCCAATGCCTTTGAGCAGGCCTGCCAGATACGCCACACGCTCGGGCGCAATCTCGCCTTCGTACGGGCAGCCCACGGTGCAGCTCATCGCGCCCCGCACGCGGATGCCAGCGGCCAGCGCGGCCTGCACCACGGGCGCAAAACGTTCGATGCTCTCGGCAATGCTGCAGTTGATGTTGCGCTGGCTGAAGGCCTCGCTGGCCGAGCCGAAGACGACGATCTCGTCGGGCTTGTCCAGCACGGCCGCCTCAAAGCCCTTGAGGTTGGGCGTGAGCACCGAATACGCCACGCCGCTCTGGCGGGTGATGCCGGCCATCACTTCGTGGTTGTCGGCCATCTGCGGCACCCATTTGGGAGACACGTAGCTGGTGACCTCGATCTCTTTCAGGCCCGCCTGCTGCAGGCGGTGCACCAGCTCGATCTTGACGGCGGCGGGCACCGGCGTCTTTTCGTTTTGCAGGCCGTCGCGGGGGCCCACATCAATGAGGCGCACGCGGGAGGGGATGGAGGAGGTCATGGGAATCCTGATGCAAAAAAGGCGCGGGTTCAGTACCCCCGCGCCGGGTTGACGATGCCCGCCACCGCCTCACCCCGCTGCAGCGCGGCGATCTTGCGCGCAATCTGGGCAATGCTCTCGTCGCGCAGCGTGCGCGCCGAGGTGTGCGGGGTGAGGGTGATGCGCGGCTGGTTCCAGAACGCATGGCCAGCGGGCAGCGGCTCGGTGCGGAACACGTCAAGCGTGGCGCCCGCCACCTGGCCGCTGTCGATGGCGGCCAGCAGGTCGTCGTCCACCAGGTGCGCGCCGCGCGCCACGTTGATCACGTAGGCGCCGGGCAGCAGGCGGGCCAGCGTGTTCTTGTTGATGATGTCGGCCGTCTCGGGTGTGAGCGGCAGCAGGTTGACCAGCACCCGGCTCGCGGCCAGGAAGTCGTTGAACTGCTCTGCACCGCTGAAGGCCCGCACGCCCTCGATGGCCTTGGGGCTGCGGCTCCAGCCGTTGATGGGGAAGTCAAACTGCGCCAGCGCCTTGGCCACGCGCTCACCCAGCACGCCCAGACCCATCACACCGACGGGGAAGTCGCTGCGCAGGCGCGGCTTGCGGTAGCCCCAGCGGCCCGCCGCCATGTCGGCCTCGTAGCCATCGAACTCGCGGAAGTGGCGGATGACCGCGTGGCATACATACTCGGCCCTGCACGGCCATGCCCGCGTCATCGAGCCGCACCACCAGCGCACTTGGGGGCAGGTGCAGCTTGAGGAGCGCGTCCACGCCTGCGCCGATGTTGAACAGGGCCTTGAGCCCCGGCTGCTCGTCCATGAACTGCTGGGGCGGTGCCCAGACCACGGCGCAATCGGCCTGCGGTGCGCCGGGTTGCCACACGGAAATGTCAGCGCCGGGCAGCGCGGCGGCCAGGCCCTGCAGCCAGGGCTCGGCCTTGGTGTCGGTACAGCAAAAGGTGATTTTCATGGCGGCTTAGGGTAACGGCATTGCACCCTGCGCGCTGTCACGCGCGGGGTGCCCCCGCCAAGCTCATGCCTTCTCGGCGACCACCAGCTTGAGCAGCTCTGCCCCTTCGGTCACCTGGTCGCCAGGCACGTAGAGCAGCTCCTGCACCACACCATCCGCCGGTGCAGCAATGGTGTGCTCCATCTTCATGGCTTCCATCACCGCCAGGGGCTGACCCCTGGCCACCGTGTCGCCCGCCTTCACGGCAAACGACACCACCTTGCCGGGCATGGGGGCCGTCAGGCGCCCGCCTTCGGCCGCCACCTCGCCCGCATGGGCCAGCAGGTCGATGGCGGTGATCTGCGTAGCGCCCAGCGGGGTAAAGACATGGTCCACCTCGCCCTGCGCATACACGGCAGCGCGGGTGCGCTGGCCTGCAAACTGCAGCTCGATGCCATCGGCCTGCGGGGCAAACACCAGCGGCCCGGCCACGGCGGTTTCGCCCTCGCCCACCGTCAGGTGCAGACTGCCACCGCGCTCGTACGTGAGCCAGGCCTTGGCATGCTCGCCGCCAAACTCGAACTCAAAGCGGCGCTGCACCACGCCATGGGTGTGGAAGCCGTCGCGGCGGCTGAACGGGTCCACGCCTTCGCTCGCGCGCTCCTTCAGCAGCGTTTGCGCCACCGCAGCGGCGGCGGCCAGCGGCAGGCCGACGGGCTCCTGGTGGAACAGCACGGTCTGCTCGCGCGGGATCAGCGCGGTGTCGAGCTTGGCTTGTGCAAACGCATCCGTCTTCGCCACGCGGCGCAGGAACTGCACATTGGTCGCCAGGCCCACGATGTGGGTCTGCGCCAGCGCGTCATCGAGCCGCGCCAGCGCCTGTTCGCGCGTGTCGCCATGCACGATGAGCTTGGCCACCATGGAGTCGTAAAACGGGCTGATCGCATCGCCCTGGCGCACACCGGAATCGACGCGCACCGCGCCGCGTTCAAACGTCACGCAATCGGGCAGCGCATACACATTGAGCGCGCCCGTGGCGGGCAGGAAGTTGTTGTCGGGGTTCTCGGCGCAGATGCGCGCCTCGATGGCGTGGCCGGTGATGCGCAGGTCTTGCTGATTCAGCGGCAGCGGCTCGCCAGAGGCCACGCGCAGCTGCCACTCCACCAGGTCCAGGCCGGTGATGGCCTCGGTCACGGGGTGCTCCACCTGCAGGCGGGTGTTCATCTCCATGAAGTAGAACTTCATCTGGTCGGGCCGCTCGTAACCGCCGGGCTGCTCCACGATGAACTCCACCGTGCCCGCGCCCACGTAGTTCACGGCCTTGGCGGCGGCCACGGCGGCCTCGCCCATTTGCTGCCGCAGTGCCTGCGTCATGCCGGGGGCGGGGGCTTCTTCCAGCACCTTCTGGTGGCGGCGCTGCACCGAGCAGTCGCGCTCGAACAGGTAGACGCAGTTGCCATGCGTGTCGCCAAACACCTGAATCTCGATGTGGCGGGGGCGCTGCACGTATTTCTCCACCAGCACTGCATCGTCGCCAAAGCTGTTGATGGCCTCGCGCTTGCACGATTCGAGCGCGGCGGCGAAGTCCTCGCTCTTGTCCACCGCACGCATGCCCTTGCCACCGCCGCCCGCGCTGGCCTTGATGAGCACGGGGTAGCCAATGCGGTCGGCCTCGCGCTGCAGCAGGGCCGGGTCCTGGTCGCTGCCGTGGTAGCCGGGCACCAGGGGCACACCGGCCTTTTCCATGAGTTGCTTGGACTCGGCCTTGAGCCCCATGTCCTTGATGGCCGAAGCGGGTGGGCCAATGAACACCAGGCCCGCTGCCGCGCAAGCCTGTGCGAAGTCTTCGTTTTCGCTCAGGAAGCCGTAGCCGGGGTGGATAGCCTGCGCGCCCGTGGCCTTGGCGGCCTCGATGATGCGCTCCCAGCGCAGGTAGCTGTCCTTGGGCGCGCTGCCGCCGATGTGCACGGCTTCGTCGCACACGGCGACATGTTTGGCGTTGGCGTCGGCGTCGGAATACACGGCGACGGTTTTCACGCCCAGACGCTGGGCCGTGGCGGCGACGCGGCAGGCGATTTCGCCTCGGTTTGCAATCAAAATTTTCTTGAACATGGCTTCCTCGCTCTACCTGCTGGACTGATTTAAATAGGGACTCGACGGCTCGTGGATCTGAATGGGGACGGGGATCCGACTTTTTTCGGCCATCAGGAAGCGTTCGATCTGGGCGACAAGATCCTGTGACCACCACGACTGGTCCAAGCGCAGCTCCGCACCCCGCAGATCGGTGCTCCACAACTCACGCTGGCCATTGCTTCCGCGCACTGACAACTCACGGACCTGCCCCAGCTCCAACACAACGGATTCGCGCATGAAGTGGGGTGTCACAAGCAGCGCGTCGCGCGTAAAGCGAACCACGGGCCTCGGGCGGAGCCCTCGATAGAAAATGATGAACAGACCGACAACAAACAACGCGAGCGACGCATATCGAAGAACGGGATCGCTCCAGTAGCGGAAAACACCGCCTCCACCAAAGAGCAGCGTCGGGAAAAGCGTCAACCACACCGGCCAAGCAGCTTCATACAAGCCGTCGTCCCGCAACTGGTACTGAGGAATCATGTGGCTCCTTCTGCGGACAACATCACGGCGTTGCCCCCGGCACTCGGGCACCTGACGAGCCCGTGAGCTTGCGCACCACGGCGCGCAGAAACTTGAACAGCACCACCAGCAGCAGCACCGACACGGCCACCATCACCACCAGAGCCACACCAAAGGCCACCGGGTACTGCGTGGCCAGCCACACCACGGCCACGACCAGGCCGTCTTCAAAGAACGACAGCCCCCAGTTGGAAAACGGCTCGGGCGATGTGTTGACCGCCGCCCGTGTGGTCATCTTGGTGGCCAGCGCGGTGGCCGAGAGCGAGCCGCCCAGCAGCCCCGCCAGCACGGCCAGGGTGGCGTTGTCGGCACCAAACACGCCAAAGGCCAGGGCCGCGCCCGCAGGCACGCGGATGAAGGCGTGCACGGCGTCCCAGGCGCTGTCCACCCACGGCACCTTGTCGGCAAAAAACTCCACCAGCAGCATGAAGCCGCTGACCAGCAGCACCAGCGGGTGCTGCAACACAGCCAGGCCCGGGGGCAGCGGCATCCAGCCCAGCACGCCCATCATCCCCACCAGGAACACCACGGCATACAACCGGAACCCGCTGGCCCAGCCCAATGCGGCGGCCAGGGCCATCAGGCTGGGCATGTCGAGCTTGGCGGTCGCCGTGGCCGCAGCATCGCCCACGACGCGCGCGGTGCCGCCATCCATATGCAGCCCCAGCGTGTGGAGCCACTGCACGATGTTGAACCAGAGGGTGTCCATGGCCTGTAGGTACCGATCGATCAGCCCAACCAGTTGGGCTTGCGCTTGTTCAGGAAGGACTGGACGCCTTCCTTGCCTTCGTCGCTGGCGCGGATGTCGGCAATGCCCTGCACGGTGGCTGCGATCAGGCCCGCGTTGATTTCGCGCTCGGCGACTTGAAGCACCAGCTTCTTGCAGGCGCGCACGGCGTTGGGGCTGGCGCTGGTGAGCGCCTTGAGCAGCTCGTCCACCTTGGCATCGAGCTGGTCAGCCGCCACCACGGTGTGCACAAAACCGATGCGCAGCGCATCAAACGCATCAAAGCGCTCGGCCGTGAGGAAGTAGCGGTGCGCGGCCCGCGCGCCCATGGCACGGATCACATAGGGGCTGATGGTGGCGGGGATGAGCCCCAGCTTCACCTCGCTGAGGCAAAAGCCTGCCGTGTCCACGGCCACAGCCATGTCGCACGCGGCCACCAGGCCCATGCCGCCTGCGTACACATCGCCCTGCACGCGCGCCACCGTGGGCTTGGGGCACTCGTAGATCACGCGCAGCATCTCGGCCAGCTTGCCCGCGTCGGCGATGTTCTCGTCACGCGTGTAGTCGGCCATGCGGCGCATCCAGTTGAGGTTGGCGCCCGCGCAGAACGCGGGGCCCTCGGCGGCAAGTACCACGGCGCGCACATCGGGGCGGCTGCCCACGTCGGTGAAGGCGGCGGTGATTTCGGCGATGACTTCGTCGCTGAAGGCGTTGCGCACCTCGGGCTGGGTGAGCGTGATGCGCGCCACGGCGCCGGCCTGGGTGATGGAGAGGTTCTGGCTGCTCATGGCTGGGACGGGTTTTGCAAAAAGTAGACAAGGTCCAGCTCGGGGCTGGGGTGGCCCAGGGCGGTCAAGGCCGCCGTGATCTGGCCCCGGTGGTGTGTGCCGTGGTTGAACACATGGGCCAGCGTGGCTGCAAACGGCAGCGATGCGGCCGTGCCGCGCATGGTGGTGTAGTCGAGCGTTCCGTCCCACCGGTCGGGCGAAAACGATGCGATCAGCGGTGCCCAGCGGGCTGCGCCCTCGCCCAGGCGGGCGTCCAGCTGCGCGCGGTCGGGCTCCACCTCGGCATCCAGCGCCACCGTGGGCGAGCGGCCTTCGGCAAACCGCACAAACCACAGCAGATGCTCGCCCACCAGCAGGTGGTTGAGCGTGCCGTGGATGCTTTTGAAGAACAGGCCCACATCGCGCCGGTAGTCATCTTCCGGCAGCGCCCGCACAGCGCCCAGCAGGCGCGCCGTGGCCCACACGTTGTAGCGTGCGAGCAGGTCGAAGTGCGCGGTCCAGCCTGTACTCATGGCGCAGCGCGGGTGGCCAGCACCCGGCTCCAAAAAACATCAAGCGCAGCCAATGACTTGGCACGGGCTTCAGGGTTACCGCCCTGGTGTACACCTTCCGGCGAGGTCCCGTTGGGCACATCGGCGCGCAGGCGCACCGGGGCGGTGCCGTCAAAGCCGTGGTAGCTGTTGTCGTACACCTGCACCGTGATGTCGCCGCCACCGCTGCGCGCCTGCAGGCTGCGTGCAAAGTCCACGCAGGGCTGGGCCGGTGTCCAGTCGTCCAGGGCGCCCAGCAGCATCAGCAGCGGAGCCGCCTCCAGCACCGCCTGGCGCTTGGCCAGCGGGCCACAGCCGGGGTAGAAAACGGCCGCACCGGCGATGGCAGGCTCGCCCGGTTCGGGGCGGGTGTGGCGTTGCTCCAGCAGATTCAGGGTGGTGGTCGCCCCGTTGGACCACCCCAGCACCCCGATGTGCCGCGCATCCACCTGCGGCTGGGCCGCCAGCCAGGCCAGCGCAGCGCGCGCATCCTGCACACGCTGGGCCACGTCCACGCTGCGATCGCGGTAACGGGTTTGGCAGATGTCGCGCAGGCCGCGCGAACCGAAGCTGTCGGGCATCAGCACGGCGTAGCCTGCGGCGTGCAGCCGCTCGGCCATCTCACGGTAACGCTCGGCCAGAACACCCCCCTTGGCGTACAGCCCACCACAGCCATGCAGCGCAAGCACCGCCGGGCGACGCTCCGCACCCTCGGCGGGCAGCCAGTGCGCGTGCAATACCACGCCGGAGGGCAGCGGCGGCAGGTCCACACGCTGCGGCGCAGGTGCGGCATGCGCAGCAGCCATGGCGAACCCAACGGCCATGCACAACCCGTAGAAATAGCGGAAAACGTAACCCATGATCTGGCGCCCCTGCTATTTCCGGCCACCGGGTGGCGCAAAGCCATGGCTGTCGAGAAACTCCGACACCAGCGGCTGCCACACCTGGGGGAACTGGTTGAACAGAAGGTGTCCATCGTCCCCATGGGGCGGCACTTGCACGAACTTCGCGGTGCCCCCCGCCTGCACAAAGGCCGCATGCCACTCGCGCGGCAACTTGCCACCGAAGAACTGGTCGTTCTCGGCATAGATCCAGAGCATCGGCACGCGAGCCTGCACCCCGTAGTCCCGGTAGACCTTCTCCAGGCGCGCGGAAGAACAGGGATTTTGTGGCCGCCCCACCGGGTCGCCCCCGGAGCCACCCGCGAAGTTGATGGCCGCGCCCAGACCCGACGGGTTCATCGCCGCGAGCGCCACGGTGGAGGCCCCGCCAAAGGACTGCCCTACGGCCAGCACGCTGTCGGGCGCCACGTCCGGGCGCTGGCGTACTGCGGCCAACACTGCCAGCGACTGGTCTGCAGCGGCTGCAAAACCTGGCGCGAAGTTGCGGCTGTTGCAGGCCCCCGTGTCTTCCACATCGGGCCCACCAGACACCCCATAGCCCACGCGTGTGGGCACAGCAACCACAAAGCCACGCTGCACAAAATAGCGCGACGCATCGACAAAACGCGCGCGCCCCAGACGCGCACGCGCTTCTGCGCTGGTGGCCCGGCCGTGGTTGAGGATGGCGATGGGCGCCGGGCGCGGGTTGGCATCGTCAGAGAACACCGTCACGCGAATGTTTTGCGCCGCCTCCTTGCCCCAGGCGTCACGCACGCGCACGGGCACATCGATCTGCTCCTCCAGCAGGCGCGCCGACGCAGCGCCAGGCGCGACCAGAAACAAGCTGGCAACGAGGCAACACAACGAGGTTTGGCGGCGCATGGCAGGCACTCCTGGATAGTGACGACTACATCCGGAAGATGCCGAACTTGGTGTCTTCGATCGGCGCATTGCGCGTGGCCGACAGGCCCAGCGCCAGCACACGGCGGGTATCAGCCGGGTCGATCACGCCGTCGTCCCACAGGCGGGCGGTGGCGTAGTAGGGGTGGCCCTGGTCTTCATACTGGCGGCGGATAGGCGCCTTGAAGGCTTCTTCTTCCTCCATGCTCCACTGGCCGCCCTTGGCTTCGATGCCGTCGCGCTTGACGGTGGCCAGCACGCTGGCGGCCTGCTCGCCGCCCATGACGCTGATGCGCGCGTTGGGCCACATCCAGAGGAAGCGGGGGCTGTACGCGCGGCCACACATGCCGTAGTTGCCCGCGCCAAAGCTGCCGCCGATGATGATGGTGAACTTGGGCACGCTGGCCGTGGCCACGGCCAGCGTGCCCAAGTTCACCATCATCATCGGCGGCAGCTTTGGCGCGGGCAACTACGGCATGTGTGGCCGCGCGTACAGCCCCCGCTTCCTCTGGATGTGGCCCAACGCGCGCATCAGCGTCATGGGCGGCGAGCAGGCCGCCAGCGTGCTGGCCACCGTCAAGCGCGACGGCATCGAAGCCAAGGGCGGCCAGTGGAGCATGGAGGAAGAAGAAGCCTTCAAGGCGCCTATCCGCCGCCAGTATGAAGACCAGGGCCACCCCTACTACGCCACCGCCCGCCTGTGGGACGACGGCGTGATCGACCCGGCTGATACCCGCCGTGTGCTGGCGCTGGGCCTGTCGGCCACGCGCAATGCGCCGATCGAAGACACCAAGTTCGGCATCTTCCGGATGTAGTCGTCACTATCCAGGAGTGCCTGCCATGCGCCGCCAAACCTCGTTGTGTTGCCTCGTTGCCAGCTTGTTTCTGGTCGCGCCTGGCGCTGCGTCGGCGCGCCTGCTGGAGGAGCAGATCGATGTGCCCGTGCGCGTGCGTGACGCCTGGGGCAAGGAGGCGGCGCAAAACATTCGCGTGACGGTGTTCTCTGACGATGCCAACCCGCGCCCGGCGCCCATCGCCATCCTCAACCACGGCCGGGCCACCAGCGCAGAAGCGCGTGCGCGTCTGGGGCGCGCGCGTTTTGTCGATGCGTCGCGCTATTTTGTGCAGCGTGGCTTTGTGGTTGCTGTGCCCACACGCGTGGGCTATGGGGTGTCTGGTGGGCCCGATGTGGAAGACACGGGGGCCTGCAACAGCCGCAACTTCGCGCCAGGTTTTGCAGCCGCTGCAGACCAGTCGCTGGCAGTGTTGGCCGCAGTACGCCAGCGCCCGGACGTGGCGCCCGACAGCGTGCTGGCCGTAGGGCAGTCCTTTGGCGGGGCCTCCACCGTGGCGCTCGCGGCGATGAACCCGTCGGGTCTGGGCGCGGCCATCAACTTCGCGGGTGGCTCCGGGGGCGACCCGGTGGGGCGGCCACAAAATCCCTGTTCTTCCGCGCGCCTGGAGAAGGTCTACCGGGACTACGGGGTGCAGGCTCGCGTGCCGATGCTCTGGATCTATGCCGAGAACGACCAGTTCTTCGGTGGCAAGTTGCCGCGCGAGTGGCATGCGGCCTTTGTGCAGGCGGGGGGCACCGCGAAGTTCGTGCAAGTGCCGCCCCATGGGGACGATGGACACCTTCTGTTCAACCAGTTCCCCCAGGTGTGGCAGCCGCTGGTGTCGGAGTTTCTCGACAGCCATGGCTTTGCGCCACCCGGTGGCCGGAAATAGCAGGGGCGCCAGATCATGGGTTACGTTTTCCGCTATTTCTACGGGTTGTGCATGGCCGTTGGGTTCGCCATGGCTGCTGCGCATGCCGCACCTGCGCCGCAGCGTGTGGACCTGCCGCCGCTGCCCTCCGGCGTGGTATTGCACGCGCACTGGCTGCCCGCCGAGGGTGCGGAGCGTCGCCCGGCGGTGCTTGCGCTGCATGGCTGTGGTGGGCTGTACGCCAAGGGGGGTGTTCTGGCCGAGCGTTACCGTGAGATGGCCGAGCGGCTGCACGCCGCAGGCTACGCCGTGCTGATGCCCGACAGCTTCGGTTCGCGCGGCCTGCGCGACATCTGCCAAACCCGTTACCGCGATCGCAGCGTGGACGTGGCCCAGCGTGTGCAGGATGCGCGCGCTGCGCTGGCCTGGCTGGCGGCCCAGCCGCAGGTGGATGCGCGGCACATCGGGGTGCTGGGGTGGTCCAACGGGGCGACCACCACCCTGAATCTGCTGGAGCAACGCCACACCCGCCCCGAACCGGGCGAGCCTGCCATCGCCGGTGCGGCCGTTTTCTACCCCGGCTGTGGCCCGCTGGCCAAGCGCCAGGCGGTGCTGGAGGCGGCTCCGCTGCTGATGCTGCTGGGCGCCCTGGACGACTGGACACCGGCCCAGCCCTGCGTGGACTTTGCACGCAGCCTGCAGGCGCGCAGCGGTGGCGGCGACATCACGGTGCAGGTGTACGACAACAGCTACCACGGCTTTGACGGCACCGCCCCGGTGCGCCTGCGCGCCGATGTGCCCAACGGGACCTCGCCGGAAGGTGTACACCAGGGCGGTAACCCTGAAGCCCGTGCCAAGTCATTGGCTGCGCTTGATGTTTTTTGGAGCCGGGTGCTGGCCACCCGCGCTGCGCCATGAGTACAGGCTGGACCGCGCACTTCGACCTGCTCGCACGCTACAACGTGTGGGCCACGGCGCGCCTGCTGGGCGCTGTGCGGGCGCTGCCGGAAGATGACTACCGGCGCGATGTGGGCCTGTTCTTCAAAAGCATCCACGGCACGCTCAACCACCTGCTGGTGGGCGAGCATCTGCTGTGGTTTGTGCGGTTTGCCGAAGGCCGCTCGCCCACGGTGGCGCTGGATGCCGAGGTGGAGCCCGACCGCGCGCAGCTGGACGCCCGCCTGGGCGAGGGCGCAGCCCGCTGGGCACCGCTGATCGCATCGTTTTCGCCCGACCGGTGGGACGGAACGCTCGACTACACCACCATGCGCGGCACGGCCGCATCGCTGCCGTTTGCAGCCACGCTGGCCCATGTGTTCAACCACGGCACACACCACCGGGGCCAGATCACGGCGGCCTTGACCGCCCTGGGCCACCCCAGCCCCGAGCTGGACCTTGTCTACTTTTTGCAAAACCCGTCCCAGCCATGAGCAGCCAGAACCTCTCCATCACCCAGGCCGGCGCCGTGGCGCGCATCACGCTCACCCAGCCCGAGGTGCGCAACGCCTTCAGCGACGAAGTCATCGCCGAAATCACCGCCGCCTTCACCGACGTGGGCAGCCGCCCCGATGTGCGCGCCGTGGTACTTGCCGCCGAGGGCCCCGCGTTCTGCGCGGGCGCCAACCTCAACTGGATGCGCCGCATGGCCGACTACACGCGTGACGAGAACATCGCCGACGCGGGCAAGCTGGCCGAGATGCTGCGCGTGATCTACGAGTGCCCCAAGCCCACGGTGGCGCGCGTGCAGGGCGATGTGTACGCAGGCGGCATGGGCCTGGTGGCCGCGTGCGACATGGCTGTGGCCGTGGACACGGCAGGCTTTTGCCTCAGCGAGGTGAAGCTGGGGCTCATCCCCGCCACCATCAGCCCCTATGTGATCCGTGCCATGGGCGCGCGGGCCGCGCACCGCTACTTCCTCACGGCCGAGCGCTTTGATGCGTTTGATGCGCTGCGCATCGGTTTTGTGCACACCGTGGTGGCGGCTGACCAGCTCGATGCCAAGGTGGACGAGCTGCTCAAGGCGCTCACCAGCGCCAGCCCCAACGCCGTGCGCGCCTGCAAGAAGCTGGTGCTTCAAGTCGCCGAGCGCGAAATCAACGCGGGCCTGATCGCAGCCACCGTGCAGGGCATTGCCGACATCCGCGCCAGCGACGAAGGCAAGGAAGGCGTCCAGTCCTTCCTGAACAAGCGCAAGCCCAACTGGTTGGGCTGATCGATCGGTACCTACAGGCCATGGACACCCTCTGGTTCAACATCGTGCAGTGGCTCCACACGCTGGGGCTGCATATGGATGGCGGCACCGCGCGCGTCGTGGGCGATGCTGCGGCCACGGCGACCGCCAAGCTCGACATGCCCAGCCTGATGGCCCTGGCCGCCGCATTGGGCTGGGCCAGCGGGTTCCGGTTGTATGCCGTGGTGTTCCTGGTGGGGATGATGGGCGTGCTGGGCTGGATGCCGCTGCCCCCGGGCCTGGCTGTGTTGCAGCACCCGCTGGTGCTGCTGGTCAGCGGCTTCATGCTGCTGGTGGAGTTTTTTGCCGACAAGGTGCCGTGGGTGGACAGCGCCTGGGACGCCGTGCACGCCTTCATCCGCGTGCCTGCGGGCGCGGCCCTGGCCTTTGGCGTGTTTGGTGCCGACAACGCCACCCTGGCCGTGCTGGCGGGGCTGCTGGGCGGCTCGCTCTCGGCCACCGCGCTGGCCACCAAGATGACCACACGGGCGGCGGTCAACACATCGCCCGAGCCGTTTTCCAACTGGGGGCTGTCGTTCTTTGAAGACGGCCTGGTCGTGGCCGTGGTGTGGCTGGCCACGCAGTACCCGGTGGCCTTTGGTGTGGCTCTGGTGGTGATGGTGGCCGTGTCGGTGCTGCTGCTGGTGGTGCTGTTCAAGTTTCTGCGCGCCGTGGTGCGCAAGCTCACGGGCTCGTCAGGTGCCCGAGTGCCGGGGGCAACGCCGTGATGTTGTCCGCAGAAGGAGCCACATGATTCCTCAGTACCAGTTGCGGGACGACGGCTTGTATGAAGCTGCTTGGCCGGTGTGGTTGACGCTTTTCCCGACGCTGCTCTTTGGTGGAGGCGGTGTTTTCCGCTACTGGAGCGATCCCGTTCTTCGATATGCGTCGCTCGCGTTGTTTGTTGTCGGTCTGTTCATCATTTTCTATCGAGGGCTCCGCCCGAGGCCCGTGGTTCGCTTTACGCGCGACGCGCTGCTTGTGACACCCCACTTCATGCGCGAATCCGTTGTGTTGGAGCTGGGGCAGGTCCGTGAGTTGTCAGTGCGCGGAAGCAATGGCCAGCGTGAGTTGTGGAGCACCGATCTGCGGGGTGCGGAGCTGCGCTTGGACCAGTCGTGGTGGTCACAGGATCTTGTCGCCCAGATCGAACGCTTCCTGATGGCCGAAAAAAGTCGGATCCCCGTCCCCATTCAGATCCACGAGCCGTCGAGTCCCTATTTAAATCAGTCCAGCAGGTAGAGCGAGGAAGCCATGTTCAAGAAAATTTTGATTGCAAACCGAGGCGAAATCGCCTGCCGCGTCGCCGCCACGGCCCAGCGTCTGGGCGTGAAAACCGTCGCCGTGTATTCCGACGCCGACGCCAACGCCAAACATGTCGCCGTGTGCGACGAAGCCGTGCACATCGGCGGCAGCGCGCCCAAGGACAGCTACCTGCGCTGGGAGCGCATCATCGAGGCCGCCAAGGCCACGGGCGCGCAGGCTATCCACCCCGGCTACGGCTTCCTGAGCGAAAACGAAGACTTCGCACAGGCTTGCGCGGCAGCGGGCCTGGTGTTCATTGGCCCACCCGCTTCGGCCATCAAGGACATGGGGCTCAAGGCCGAGTCCAAGCAACTCATGGAAAAGGCCGGTGTGCCCCTGGTGCCCGGCTACCACGGCAGCGACCAGGACCCGGCCCTGCTGCAGCGCGAGGCCGACCGCATTGGCTACCCCGTGCTCATCAAGGCCAGCGCGGGCGGCGGTGGCAAGGGCATGCGTGCGGTGGACAAGAGCGAGGACTTCGCCGCCGCGCTCGAATCGTGCAAGCGCGAGGCCATCAACAGCTTTGGCGACGATGCAGTGCTGGTGGAGAAATACGTGCAGCGCCCCCGCCACATCGAGATTCAGGTGTTTGGCGACACGCATGGCAACTGCGTCTACCTGTTCGAGCGCGACTGCTCGGTGCAGCGCCGCCACCAGAAGGTGCTGGAAGAAGCCCCCGCCCCCGGCATGACGCAGGCACTGCGGCAGCAAATGGGCGAGGCCGCCGTGGCCGCCGCCAAGGCCGTGAACTACGTGGGCGCGGGCACGGTGGAGTTCATCGTGGAGCAGCCCGGCGGTTACGAGCGGCCCGACCAGATGAAGTTCTACTTCATGGAGATGAACACCCGCCTGCAGGTGGAGCACCCCGTGACCGAGGCCATCACCGGCCTGGACCTGGTGGAGTGGCAGCTGCGCGTGGCCTCTGGCGAGCCGCTGCCGCTGAATCAGCAAGACCTGCGCATCACCGGCCACGCCATCGAGGCGCGCATCTGCGCCGAGAACCCCGACAACAACTTCCTGCCCGCCACGGGCGCGCTCAATGTGTATGCGCTGCCCGATTGCGTGACGTTTGAACGCGGCGCGGTGCGCGTCGATTCCGGTGTGCGCCAGGGCGATGCGATCAGCCCGTTTTACGACTCCATGGTGGCCAAGCTCATCGTGCATGGCGACACGCGCGAACAGGCGCTGGCGCGGCTCGATGACGCGCTGGCGCAGACCCACATCGTGGGCCTGGCGACCAATGTGCAGTTCCTGCGCCGCGTGGCGAAGACGGATGCGTTTGCACAAGCCAAGCTCGACACCGCGCTGATCCCGCGCGAGCAGACCGTGCTGTTCCACCAGGAGCCCGTCGGCCTGCCGCTGGCCGCCGCCGCTGCGGTGGCGCAAACGCTGCTGAAGGAGCGCGCGAGCGAAGGCGTGGACCCGTTCAGCCGCCGCGACGGCTTCCACACCCATGGCGTGGTGCAGCGCCGCTTTGAGTTCGAGTTTGGCGGCGAGCATGCCAAGGCCTGGCTCACGTACGAGCGCGGTGGCAGTCTGCACCTGACGGTGGGCGAGGGCGAAACCGCCGTGGCCGGGCCGCTGGTGTTTGCCCCGCAGGCCGATGGCATCGAGCTGCAGTTTGCAGGCCAGCGCACCCGCGCTGCCGTGTATGCGCAGGGCGAGGTGGACCATGTCTTTACCCCGCTGGGCGCTACGCAGATCACCGCCATCGACCTGCTGGCCCATGCGGGCGAGGTGGCGGCCGAAGGCGGGCGCCTGACGGCCCCCATGCCCGGCAAGGTGGTGTCGTTTGCCGTGAAGGCGGGCGACACGGTGGCCAGGGGTCAGCCCCTGGCGGTGATGGAAGCCATGAAGATGGAGCACACCATTGCTGCACCGGCGGATGGTGTGGTGCAGGAGCTGCTCTACGTGCCTGGCGACCAGGTGACCGAAGGGGCAGAGCTGCTCAAGCTGGTGGTCGCCGAGAAGGCATGAGCTTGGCGGGGGCACCCCGCGCGTGACAGCGCGCAGGGTGCAATGCCGTTACCCTAAGCCGCCATGAAAATCACCTTTTGCTGTACCGACACCAAGGCCGAGCCCTGGCTGCAGGGCCTGGCCGCCGCGCTGCCCGGCGCTGACATTTCCGTGTGGCAACCCGGCGCACCGCAGGCCGATTGCGCCGTGGTCTGGGCACCGCCCCAGCAGTTCATGGACGAGCAGCCGGGGCTCAAGGCCCTGTTCAACATCGGCGCAGGCGTGGACGCGCTCCTCAAGCTGCACCTGCCCCCAAGTGCGCTGGTGGTGCGGCTCGATGACGCGGGCATGGCCGTGCAGGGCCGAGTATGTATGCCACGCGGTCATCCGCCACTTCCGCGAGTTCGATGGCTACGAGGCCGACATGGCGGCGGGCCGCTGGGGCTACCGCAAGCCGCGCCTGCGCAGCGACTTCCCCGTCGGTGTGATGGGTCTGGGCGTGCTGGGTGAGCGCGTGGCCAAGGCGCTGGCGCAGTTTGACTTCCCCATCAACGGCTGGAGCCGCAGCCCCAAGGCCATCGAGGGCGTGCGGGCCTTCAGCGGTGCAGAGCAGTTCAACGACTTCCTGGCCGCGAGCCGGGTGCTGGTCAACCTGCTGCCGCTCACACCCGAGACGGCCGACATCATCAACAAGAACACGCTGGCCCGCCTGCTGCCCGGCGCCTACGTGATCAACGTGGCGCGCGGCGCGCACCTGGTGGACGACGACCTGCTGGCCGCCATCGACAGCGGCCAGGTGGCGGGCGCCACGCTTGACGTGTTCCGCACCGAGCCGCTGCCCGCTGGCCATGCGTTCTGGAACCAGCCGCGCATCACCCTCACCCCGCACACCTCGGCGCGCACGCTGCGCGACGAGAGCATTGCCCAGATTGCGCGCAAGATCGCCGCGCTGCAGCGGGGTGAGGCGGTGGCGGGCATCGTCAACCCGGCGCGGGGGTACTGAACCCGCGCCTTTTTTGCATCAGGATTCCCATGACCTCCTCCATCCCCTCCCGCGTGCGCCTCATTGATGTGGGCCCCCGCGACGGCCTGCAAAACGAAAAGACGCCGGTGCCCGCCGCCGTCAAGATCGAGCTGGTGCACCGCCTGCAGCAGGCGGGCCTGAAAGAGATCGAGGTCACCAGCTACGTGTCTCCCAAATGGGTGCCGCAGATGGCCGACAACCACGAAGTGATGGCCGGCATCACCCGCCAGAGCGGCGTGGCGTATTCGGTGCTCACGCCCAACCTCAAGGGCTTTGAGGCGGCCGTGCTGGACAAGCCCGACGAGATCGTCGTCTTCGGCTCGGCCAGCGAGGCCTTCAGCCAGCGCAACATCAACTGCAGCATTGCCGAGAGCATCGAACGTTTTGCGCCCGTGGTGCAGGCCGCGCTGGCCGCTGGCATCCGCGTGCGGGGCGCGATGAGCTGCACCGTGGGCTGCCCGTACGAAGGCGAGATTGCGCCCGAGCGTGTGGCGTATCTGGCAGGCCTGCTCAAAGGCATTGGCGTGCAGCGCGTGGACGTGGCCGACACCATCGGCGTGGGCACGCCGCGCAAGGTGCAGCGCGCCATCGAGGCCACGCTGCAGCACTTTGGCATCGACGAGGTGTCGGGCCACTTCCACGACACCTACGGCCAGGCGCTGTCCAACACGCTGGCCGCGCTGGAGCTGGGTGTGTGGAACTACCAGTCGTCTGTGGCCGGGCTGGGCGGCTGCCCCTATGCCAAGGGCGCCACGGGCAATGTGGCGACCGAGGACGTGGTCTACATGCTGCAGGGCATGGGCATCGAGACGGGCATCGACCTTGATAAGCTCATCGATGCCGGGGCCTACATCAGCGGCTTCCTGGACCGCAAACCC
>Ga0187844_10001553_pt1 | contig 17365 bp, 16 predicted proteins | sample SpaLakP09_SKY_50_FD_134517 | JGI IMG/M metagenome (GOLD analysis project Ga0187844, IMG submission 134517) | Oligotrophic lake water microbial communities from Sparkling Lake, Wisconsin, USA - SP09_SKY_50 | ecosystem: Environmental > Aquatic > Freshwater > Lake | place: USA: Sparkling Lake...
CGTGCCGCTGGCCGGCCAGGCCCGCTACCTGCGGCTGCTGATGGTGGGCACCACCAACCCGATGCAGAGCCGGCTGGACAACGGCGAGGTCGTCGTGACCTACGCCGACGGCGGCCAGGCGCGGCTGGCGCTGCACAACCCGACGAGCTGGTGGCCGGTGGAGAAGGACTACCTCATCGACGACTACCAGTTCCGCTCGCCCGGCGCCCGGCCCCTGCGCGTCGACCTGAAGACCGCCCAGGTGCGCGTGCCAGACGGCCGGGAGCGGCGCATTCCCGGTGGTTCGGCCACCGTGCTGGGTCTGGCGCTGGACCCAACCCGCACACTGCAGTCAGTGACCGTGCGCGCGTTGGCGCAGGACGTCGTCATCGGCGTCATCGCCGCGACACTGACCCGCTGAACCAGACTTCTGCAAGGCTCCCTGATGACCAACTCCCGCCGCACCTGGCTCCAGCAGCAACTGATGCAAGCAGGCTTGCTGCGCTACGGCGCACCGCTGCTGGCCCTGCCCGCCATCCCGGTGCAGGCCCAGGCGCCCGCGCCGAAGCCGCTGCGCCTCTGGTACCGCCGCCCCGCCGACGAATGGACCCAGGCGCTGCCCGTGGGCAACGGGCGCCTGGGCGCGATGGTGTTCGGCGGCACGCACACCGAGCGGCTGCAGCTCAACGAGAACAGCTTCTTCTCCGGCGGCCCCTACGACACCACCAACCCGCTGGCGCGCGAGGGGCTGCCCAAGGTACGCGAGCTGGTGTTTGCCGGCCGCTACGCCGAGGCCGAGAAGCTGGCCAACGAGACGCTGCTCGGTCGACCCTCCAGCCAGATGAGCTACCAGCCGCTGGCTGAGCTGCTGCTGGTCTTCCCCGGCCTGGACGGCGTGCGCGGCTACGAGCGCAGCCTGGACCTGGACGAGGCCGTGGCCACGACAAAGTTCCGCGCCGGCAGCGCAACGCTGACACGCGAGGTCTACGCGTCCGCAGCCGACCAGCTCATCGTGGTGCGCCTGACGGCCGACAAGCCCCGGTGGATCACCTCCGACATCACGCTGACCGCGCCGCACCAGCAGCGCAGCGGCGGTGACGGCAAGCACACGCTGTGGGTCGCCGGCACCAGCCCCACGGTGGCGGGCGTGGAAGGGCGGCTGCCGTTCGAATGCCGCCTGCAGGTCATCGCACGCGGCGGCAAGGTCAGCGCGCGCGACGGCGGCCTGCAGGTGCAGGGCGCCGACGAGGTCTTCATCCTCATCGCCGGCGCGACCGGCTACAAGCGCTTCGACGACATCTCGGCCGACCCCGCGGCCCTCAACCAGCAGACACTGGCGGCGGCCGTCACGCGCGGCCCCGAGGCGCTGCGCGCCGCCCACCGCGAAGACCATCAACGCCTGTTCCACCGCGTCGCCATCGACCTCGGTGCCGGCCCCAACGGCGCACTGCCGACGGACGAGCGCATCGCCCGTTTCGCCGAAGGCCAGGACCCTGGCCTTGCGTCGCTCTACCTGCAGTACGGCCGCTACCTGCTGTTGGCCAGCTCGCGGCCCGGCTCGCGCTTCCCGGCCAATCTGCAAGGCCTGTGGAACGAGAAGACCAATCCGTCCTGGGGGTCCAAATGGACCATCAACATCAACACGGAGATGAACTACTGGCCTGCGGAGGTCTGCAACATCGGCGAAACCATTGAGCCGCTGTTCTGCATGGTGGAGGACCTGGCCGTTACCGGCGCGGGCGTCGCAAGGAAGATGTTCGACGCACCGGGCTGGGTGGCCTTCCACAACACCGACGGCTGGCGCGTGGCCGCACCGACCGACGGCGCCAGGTGGGGCCTGTGGCCCATGGGGGGCGTGTGGCTGGTGAACACGCTGTGGCAGAGCTGGCTGTTCAGGCGTGACCCTGCCTTCCTGAAGCGCCTGTACCCGCTGATGAAGGGCGCCGCCGAGTTCCAGCTGGCCACGCTGGTGGAGGACCCGAAGAGTGGCTTCATGGTCACGAACCCCAGCGTGTCGCCGGAGAACAGCCATCCGCACGGCTCGTCCGTCTGCGCCGGCCCGGCGATGGACAGCCAGTTGCTGCGCGACCTGTTCGCCCACGCCGCCGAAGCCGCGCGCGAGCTGCGCACCGACCGACCCTTCGAGCGCGCCTGCACGGCCATGCGTGACCGCCTGCCGCCCGACCGCATCGGCAAGGCCGGCCAGCTGCAGGAATGGATGGAGGACTGGGACATGGAGGCGCCCGAGCTGCAGCACCGCCATGTGTCGCATCTGTACGCCCTGTACCCGTCGGACCAGATCACGCCCGAGGACACCCCGGCCCTGGCCGCCGCCGCGCGCAACGTGCTGGAGCGCCGTGGCGACGACACCACCGGATGGGGCATAGGCTGGCGCATCAACCTGTTCACGCGGTTGAAGGACGGCGAGCACGCGCACACGGTGCTCAAGCGCCTGCTGCACCCCAGCCGCAGCTACCCCAACCTGTTCGACGCCCACCCGCCCTTCCAGATCGACGGCAACTTCGGCGGTGCGGCCGGCATCGCCGAGATGCTGCTGCAAAGCCATCGCGGCCGCATCGAGCTGCTGCCGGCGCTGCCTTCGGCCTGGCCTGGCGGCTCCGTCAGCGGCCTGCGTGCGCGCGGCGGCTTCGAGCTGTCGATGACCTGGCAGGGTGGCGAGGTGCAAACGCTGACACTGCGCAACCTCGCCGGTCCCAGCAGCACCGAGCTGCGCTGGCGCGGCGGGAAGCTGCCGCTGACGCTCGCTACCGGCCAGACCCTGCGCTTCGAGCGCCGCAACGGCCAACTGCAACGCATGGAGAACTTCGCTTGACCCCGCTCATCTCGCGCCGGGCGGCCCTGGCCGCTGCACTGCTGGCGCCCGCACTGCCGGCCTTCGCACAAGGCCCGGCAGCCGCTGCAGCCGCGCCGCTGCCCTGGCCCAACCCGCTGGTCGCGCAACGCGCCGACCCGCAGATCATTCGCCACGGCGAGTGGTACTACCTGATGGCCACCGTGTCCGCCTACGACCTGCTGGAACTGCGCCGCGCAAAGAGCATCGCCGGCCTGGCCACGGCCGAGGCCAAGGTCGTCTGGCGCAAGCACGACAACGGCCCCATGAGCCGCCACATCTGGGCACCGGAGCTGGCCTTCCTGGACGGCCGCTGGTACATCCACTTCAGCGCCGGCGAGGCGAAGGAGCCGTGGAAGATCCGCCTGTGGACGCTGGAGAACGCGTCACCAGACCCCATGCAAGGCGAGTGGACCGAGCGCGGCCAGGTCAAGACGGCGTGGGAGACCTTCACGCTGGACGCCACCGTCTTTGAGCACCGCGGCAAGCGCTACATGGCCTGGGCCCAGACCGACCCGGGCAAGAAGAACCACAGCATCGACATCTTCATCTCTCGCATGAAGACCCCCACCGAGCTGGAGGGCCCGCAGGTGCGGCTCAGCCAGCCCGACTACGCGTGGGAGAAGGTCCGCCACCAGGTCAACGAGGCGCCGGCCGTGCTCATCAACGGCGGCCGCGTCTTCATGACCTACTCGGCAGCTGGCACCGGCGCCGAGTACTGCCTGGGCCTGCTGTGGGCCGACGAGAACGCGGACCTGCTCGACCCGAAAAGCTGGCGCAAGTCGCCCGGCCCGGTCTTCATCAGCAGCCCCGAGCACAGCCAATACGGCCCGGGCCACAACAGCTTCCTCGTCGAGCCTGACGGCACGGTGCTGAACGTCTTCCACGCCCGCAACTACCGCGACATCGTCGGCGACCCGCTGAGGGACACCGGCCGGGCCACGCGTGTGCAGCCGCTGCGCTTCACGGCCGACGGCATGCCCGACTTCGGCCTGCCGCTGAAGGAGAAGCCATGACCGTCATCGCCTTGACGGACGGCGCAGCCAACGTCTTCGACGGTGCCGCGCCCGAACGCATCTGCCGCCGCCCCACACGCGCCGAGCTGCACGCTTATCTCTCGCCCACACCCGCCCGCGGCCGCGCCCTTGTCTATGCCGGCGGCGGCTATCTGCAGCTGATGCACGACAAGGAAGGCGTCGAGATCGCGCAATGGCTGAACGCGCTGGGGCTGGACGCCTATGTGCTGGTCCACCGCCTGCCCGGCCAGGACGGCCACGCCTTCGACATCGCGCTACAGGACGGCCTGCGCGCGCTGGGCCACCTTGCCACACTGCCCACCCTGCCGCTTCTGCACGTGGGCCTGTCCTCCGGCGGCCATCTGGCCGGCGTGATGGCCTGCCAGCGCGAGTCTGCAGGCGCCGTCATCGCCTACGCACCGCTGAACGCCAACCACCGCGACCACAAGTTCCCGGCCGGCAAGCCCGACTTCCCGCCGCCCGAGAAGCAGGCCTTCTACGACGCCTGGCCCATCGGCATCGCCAGCGAGCCGCACGGCCTGCCCAAGTGCCCGGTGTTCCTGGTCTATGCACTGCATGACGCAGTGGTGCCGGTTCAGCACGCGCTGAATCTCATCGTCGCGGCGCAGCAGCACGAGCTGGACGTGGAGGCCCACGTCTTCCCGCAGGCCGAACACGGATTTGCCCTGCGCGGGCTGGACGGCACGCACGGCCAGTGGCCGGCGCTGGCGGCGAGGTGGATCGGCGCCCGACTCGACTGATGCAGCTACCCTCGCACGCTTGTCAGTACACAAATGAAGCATGCTGGAAGCAATCAACACCTGGGGCGACTACAAGGCCAAGGTCCGCGAGTTCGATGCCGTGCTGGAGCATGCCAAGGCGACGTCGGCGGCGCTGGCCGGCTTCGTCGCACCCTCTGCGCAAGTGGCCTACGGCGGGCTGATCTTCATCAAGCTGGTGGCCCACTGCGCCGCGCTGCGCAGCCTGGCGGCGGAGTCAGGCCAGCGCACCTCCAAGGACTTGCAGGACGTGCCGTCCATGAGCGCGCTGGCCCGCTGCGCGGTGGAGGCCCACGACGCCTTCGAGTACATCGCCGGGCACGACCTGACGGACTCGGAGCGCGGCTTTCGCATCCAGCTCTGGGAACTGCACGACGCCAGCCGGCGGCTGAAGATGTTCGGCGACATGGGCTCGGCGGACCCGCGCGCCGACGCCATCCGCGCCGACGTCGCACGGCGCCAGGCCGCATTCGAGGGCCACGTCTTCTTCGACTCGCTGCACGCCGACCTGCAGGCCGCGCTGCGCCAACGCATGGCCAAGGGCGACCCACCGGCATTCCATCTCGGCCAACGCCAGCGCTGCGCCCAGAGCGGCGTGAATGCCGACTGGCACAACGCCGTCACGCTGCAGCTCTCGCAGCAGGTGCACACGCTGCCGTCCTCCGCGCAACTGCCCCAGGAGGTGCAGCCGGGCACCACCGAGGCGCTGCGCCTGATGGTGTTGCCGCTGCTGTTTGCGCTGCCCTTCCTGGCCCGCGTCACGCAGGCCACGGCGCTGCTCATTCCCGAGCGGGCGCCGGAGCCGCCCAGCCGCACGGCCCGCACGATGGCGTGGTGGCGAGCGATGGCCGAGCAGGGCATCCAGGGCAGAGCCTGAGCGCCTGCACCCTCAACGGAGCAGCTCAGGCGCCACGTTCGGGCCGAGCGCCGGGCCGCTCCCAAGCCGGCCCGCGATGGCGATGTGCTTGCGGCTCCATGCCGCAAGCATCGCCGTCCCCTCGGGGGACCGACCAGGCGCGCCCGCGTTCAGCGGCGCGGGACTGGGCGAGGGGCTGTTTCACTGCTGCACGTTGACGATCACCCGCCGGTAACGCGTCAGCCTCGGGCTGCCATGGTCCGTCACCGCCAGGATGATGTGCAGGCTGCCCGTGCCCGGCGGCATCACGCGTTGGGTGGGCACGACGAAGGACGCCTGCGCCTGGTCGAAGCCCTTGATGTCCAGCGGCTGGCCCGAGCGGAGGCCCGAGAGGGTGAACGTGCCAACCTCGCAGTAGCAGAACCATTCATAGGACAGCGCGTCGCCGTCGGGGTCGCTGCTGCCGGCTGCACTGAGCTGCACCGTGTCGCCGCGCTTCACGTCGATGACGTCGGCGTGCGCGAGCTTCGCCACCGGCGGGTGGTTGGCCTTGGCGTAGGGCTGGGTCGTCCAGTTCATGCGCGCGGCAAAGTCGTTCTGAACCGCCGCGCGCCAGCGCCACAGCGTGGCATGGTTGCTGGTGTGCCATTGGCCGTCCACGCCCTTGACCTCGTCCACGGCGTCAGTCCACATCGGCCGGGTCTCGGCCTGCTGGTGCCACTTCTGCAGGCGCGGTGTGTAGAACTCGTAGCGGCCGCCCCAGCCGCCCCAGTCGGGGCGTTCCGGCACGTTCAGGCCGTTGGCGATGAGGCCCAGAAAGCTGGGCGTGTCGCCTTCCATCATGTATTCGACATGCGGGTACTGGGCGCCCAGCGGGCCCTTGTTGCGGCGGATGTTGCGATCCAGCCAGGGGTTGTCGACGAGGCTGAAATCGGCCCCGCCGAACCGGCCATGCACCTGGTCGCCGCCCATCGCAGCCCAGGTCGCATGGTGGTAGGCGCCACCGGCGTGCAGCCCCGGGCTGGCGATGTAGAAGAGCCCAGGGAAGCTCTGGCGTATCCAGGGGCCGGAGTCGTCCTGGTCTGAGATGGTGTAGACGCGCAGCTTGGCGACAAAGCTCGCCAGCGCCTCGGGCGAGCGCGTGGCCCTCACCTTCCACAGCGCCTGGGCCAGCACGTTGGGGCCACCCCAGACGGGCACCCACAGCGGCCGCGGGTCGGCGCGGTCGGCGGCGGCAATCAGGGCGTCGGAACCGGGCGAATCCATGCCCTCGCCCACCACCTTCATGCCGAAGTCGGGCCGACCCTCGGAGACGACGGCCAGCAGTTGCTCTGCGCTCGGGTAGCCCGGCTCATGCAGCAGCAGGTTGCCTTGCACCTTGCCGTAGGCCTCGACGATCTCGCGGATGCGCCACGCGGCGGTCTTCTGGCGCTGGTGGACGGACGTGGTGGCCACCAGGCCCTCGATGTCGAACTGGTTGGCATACGTCAGCAGCCGCACCAGCGACTGCGCATCGTCCGGCTCGTTCTCGATGTCGGTCAGCACGAAGAGCCGGGTCTTGTCCGCGGCCAGCGCCGGGTTGGTGAGCAGGACAAGCAGGCAGAGAAGAACGCGCAAGCAGTTGAGCATTTGGTGGGCCCGTCAATACGACGCCAGTATCCCCGTCGCCCGTAGCATCGCGCCCATGCCACGCCTCCTGAAAAACCTCATGCTGTGGGCCGCCTGGCTGCCGTTGGCGGCGCTGGCCCAGGGCAGCGCCCCGGCGCCTTCGCCCCAAGGCGCCGGCATCAGCCCTGACACCCAACTCAGCGTCCGCTTCGCCAGCCCGCCGACCGTGGGCAGCGCGGGCCTGATCCGCATCCATGACGCCGACAACGGCCAGCTGGTGGACACGCTGGACCTGGCCATCCCCGCCTCACCCAACCGCCGCATGACGCCGGCCGAAGCCACGGCCCACGCGGCGCAGAACACCTACCATTCCACCCGCATCGCCGGCCGCGACTGGCACTTCCGCCCAGTCATCCTGCGCGGCAACGTGGCGACCATCTACCCTCACCACGGCGTGCTGAGCTACGGCAAGCGCTACCGCGTGACGGTGGACGCTGGCGTTCTGCAACCCACGGCGATCAGCTGGACCTTCGCCACCCGCGCCGCGCCCCCGCCGGCCGACAGCACGCGCCTGGTGGTGGCTGCCGACGGCAGCGGCGACTTCGCGACCGTGCAGGGCGCCATCGACTTCGTGCCCGACAAGCCGGCCAAGCGCATCACCGTCTTCATCCGCAACGGCGTTTACGAAGAGATCGTGTCGCTGGCCGGCAAGAGCAAGCTCATCCTGCGCGGCGAACACCGCGACAAGGTGCAGGTGGGCTATGCCAACAACAGCGCCTTCAACCCGGGCGGCCGCGCGCGCTGGGCCTTCTCCATCGTCGACGGGCAGGACATCCAGCTGTCCAGCTTCACGATCAACAACCACGCCATCGGCCAGGCCGAGGCGCTGATGACGCGCGGCGAGCGCATCGTGCTGAGCGACATGACGCTCAACGGCAGCGGCGACGCGCTGACCACCTACGGCACGCTCTACCTGCAAGACAGCAAGCTCAGCGGCCACGGCGACACCATCCTGGGCTATGCGGCGGCGTTCTTCCTGCGCACGGAGCTGGTGTCCATCGGCCCGTTCAGCTGGACGCGCACGCCGGCCGGCCAGCATGGCAATGTGTTCGTCGACTGCACCTTCAGGGCCAACGATGCGCCGCCGCCCTGGTCGACAGCCGCGTCCGCCCCGGTGGCCGACGCGGCTGCCGTGTTCGCCCGCCTGCCGCGCAACAACTCGGCCACTCGCACGGCCAACAACTTCCCGCATGCGGAGATGGTGCTCATCGACTCGCGGCTGCAGGGCATCGCGCCCGAGGGCTGGGGGCCCATCGAAGAGGCGCCCGGCTTTGACAGCTCGCAGGTGCGCTTCTGGGAGTTCAACTCGCGTGACCTGCAGGGCCGGCCCGTCGATGTGTCCAGGCGCCACCCGGTGTCGCGGCAACTGACGATGGACAAGGACGCCGCGACGATTGCGAACTACCGCCGGCCCGAGTTCGTGCTGGGCGGCTGGCAACCGGTGGTGATCGAGGAGGCGATGCGATGAGGTTCTGGCGACTGCTGGCAGCCCTGCTGCTGGCCCTGGCAAGCGCGGCCGCACCGGCCGCCAGCGTCGAGCAATGGGGCGTGTTCGAGATCGAGCTGAAAGGACCGGCCGACGGCAACCCCTTTGTTGACGTGCAGCTCTCGGCCCGCTTCAGCGACGGCGCGCAGACCATCGAGGTCGAGGGCTTCTACGACGGTGACGGCGTCTATCGCCTGCGCTTCATGCCGCCATGCGCGGGCCGCTGGACCTGGGTGACCCACAGCAACCGCTGGCCGCTCACGAACAAGCAGGGCGAGTTCACCGCCACGCCGCCCAAGCCCGGCAACCACGGGCCGGTGGGCGTGCGCCACCAGCACCACTTCGGCTACGCGGACGGCACACCCTACAAGCCCGTCGGCACGACGATGTACAGCTGGGCACACCGCGGCAATGCGCTGGAGGAGCAGACGCTGAAAGCCCTGGCCGCCGCGCCATTCAACAAGGTGCGCATGCTGGTGTTTCCGCAGACGGCGGGCATCGACAAACATCCGCCGGAGTTCTGGCCTTTCGCTGGCAGTCCGCCGCAGAACTGGGACTACGCCCGCTTCAATCCCGCCTTCTTCCGCCACCTGGAGCAGCGCGTGGGCCAGCTCCGCGAGCTGGGCATCGAGGCCGACCTGATCCTGCACCACCCCTACGACGACAAGCGCGAATGGGGCTTCGCCACGATGACGCGCGAGCAGGACGACCGCTACGCCCGCTACCTCGTTGCGCGGCTGGCGGCCTACCGCAATGTGTGGTGGTCGCTGGCCAACGAGTTCGACTTCATCCGCACCAAGACCGATGACGCCTGGCGCCATCTGGGCGAGCTGCTGCAGCGCATAGACCCGTATGCCCACCTGCGCTCCATCCACAACGGCAAGCGCATCTACAACCAGGCCGAGGAGTGGATCACCCACGTCAGCATGCAGCACGGCATGGCAGCAAGCGAGGCCAGCCGGGCAGTGCTGTTCCGCGAGGCCTGGCGCAAGCCGGTGGTCTTCGACGAGCTGAAGTACGAAGGCCGCCACGACCGCCGCTGGGCGCAGCTGACCGGGCAGCAGATGGTGCATGCCTTCTGGGCCACGACCATCGCCGGCAGCTACGGCGGGCACAGCGAGTTCATCCCTGATGCTGACGGCCTGATCTGGCTGGCACAGGGCGTGGCGTTGCGCGGCGAGAGCCCGCCACGGCTGGCCTTCCTGAAGCAGATCCTCGACGCCGCGCCCGCCGAGGGCATCGACCCCATCGACGCCTTCGACGACCTCTTCATCGCCGGCCAGCCCGGCCGCTACTACCTCGTCTACTTCGGCCAGCAGGCGCCGACCGAATGGTCGCCCAAGCTCTACCTGACCGGCCTGCGCGACGGCCAGCGCTTCAAGGCGGAGGTCATCGACACCTGGGCGATGACCATCACGCCGGTCAAGGAGCCACTGCAGTTCAAGCCGCAGGGCCGCTACGACTTCGTGGCGAACAATTCGATCAAGCTGCCAGGCAGGCCCGGCATCGCGCTGCGCCTGACCGCGCTAGACACGCCCGCCGGCACCGCCGCCCGGCCCGCACACGACGACTGACCTCATGCGAACCACCACCGCCCTCGCTGCCGCCCTGCTGCTCACTGCCTGCGCGACGCCCCCTTCGGTGCCGCCCTCGCCACCCGCTTTCCCCGGTGCCGAAGGCGAAGGCGCCATCTCGCTGGGCGGGCGCGGTGGCCGGGCCATCTACGTGACCACGCTGGCCGACAGCGGCCCCGGCTCGCTGCGCGCCGCCGTCGAGGCCACGGGCCCGCGCACCGTCGTGTTCGCCGTGTCCGGCACCATCGCGCTGAAGACGCCGCTGCAGATCAAGAACGGCCGCATCACCATCGCCGGCCAGACCGCCCCCGGCGACGGCATCACGCTGCGCGACCAGCCGCTGATGGTCGACACCGACGACGTGGTCGTGCGCTTCATCCGCTCCCGCCTGGGCGACGCAGCCGGCGCCGATGACGACGCCATCAGCGTGGGCTCGGGCCAGCGCATCATCCTGGACCACGTGTCCGGCAGCTGGTCCACCGACGAGGTGCTGTCCGTTTCCGTTGCCCGCCCCGACCTGGGTCGACCTGCCTACCAGCACGTCACCGTGCAGTGGAGCCTGATCGCCGAATCGCTGAACTGCAACGTGCCCAAGAAGGGCACCTGCCACGGCTTCGGCAGCCTGCTGCGCGGCGCGCATGGCACGCGGCTGTCCATGCACCACAACCTGTGGGCGCATCACCAGGACCGCATGCCCCGCCCGGGCAACTACCTCAGCCCGCAGGCCGACCCGGTGGGCGGCTTCTACGACCTGCGCGCCAACGTCTTCTACAACTGGGGCACCGAGCGCGCCGGCTACAACCTGGACAAGAGCGGCGAGCGCGCCAGCTACAACTTCGTCGGCAACGTCTACCTGCGCGGGCCCAGCTCCAAGGGCTCGTTCGCCTTCGAGGAAAGCAACCCCGGCTCGCGCGCCTTCTTTGCCGGCAACAGCATGAACGGCCAGGTACCCGCCGACCCGTGGACGCTGGTGCGCGCCCATGCTCAGAACCTGCCCGGTGGGCTGCCCGCCGGCTACAAGCTCGCCGCCGCCCTGCCCTTCGCGCCGGTCAGCGTGGATGCGCCAGACAAGACGCTGGACCGCGTGCTGGCCAGCGCGGGCGCGTCACTGGTGCGCGACGCGGTGGACGAGCGCTTCATCGCCGACGTACGCCTGCGCCGCGGCAAGCTCATCAACAGCCAGACCGAAGTGGGCGGCTGGCCGGCGCTGAAGAGCGCACCCGCGCCGCTGGACAGCGATGGCGACGGCATGCCGGATGCGTGGGAGAAGGCGCAGGGGCTGAACCCACAGGATGCATCGGACGCAGCGCGGCTCGATCCGGCGTCGGGCTACACGAACCTGGAGCGCTATCTGAACGGGTTGGTGGCGCACCTCATCAACTGACGATGACGGTTTCCCAATCAGGCATTCGAGACATGCGCTTCCACCTCCGCCATGCCGTCGTGCTTGCGGTGCTCCTCGGCAGCTTCATGCACTGCATGGCCTGCTCGTCGCCAGGCCCTCATTCGAAGGAAGAGCTGGTTCGCGATGCCGAGACCATCGTGCTCGCGAAAGTGGTGGCTGGAACGCTCGAACACTTCGGCAACCCAGATTGGCCCTCGATCGAGATGACGCAATTCCTCGACCAGCGGGGGCCAGGACCGCAGGTGACTTTTGAGGTTGTCCGCACACTGAAGGGAACCCCGCCGGCCCATCGATTCGCGCTCGTGGGGTCGCTCAAATACTTCGGCCCGAACCAGGAAAAGCCACCCTACGACTTGGCGAGGCCCGGCGCCCAACACGGGATGTGTTTCGCGTTCGACTACAGGCTCGGAGGTACCTTCCTGCTGCTGCTGAAGAACGGCAGCCCGCATTGGTCGGCGGTCAGGCCGACCAATGAGGAAGTGTTCGGCATGAGGGACCGATGGCTCGTCTGGGTAGAGACGCAGGTCGCGCGAGATGCGAAGGCTCGGTCAGGACGCTAGGCCAGGTCGCTTCAAGTGATAGGTCAGCGCCGCCGCAATGCAAAAGCCCAGCGCATCCACCGGCACCTTTTGCTCCAGCTCCAGCACCAGGGCCCTGTTCCCCTCGAACCGAAAGTCATTCGGGAACATCTGCCGAAACGACTCGACCAGCGTCGTCTGGCAGTTGAAGTAGACAGCGTACTGAGCCGGCGTCTTGGGCTTCCAGTCGATGCGCACCGTGCTGCCCGCCTTGTTGACGGTGACGTAGGCCGGCTCGCCCCACTTCAAGGTTTCTTCTATGTCGCCGACCCGGGGGGTTTGTGCGGCGGTCTTCAGCACCAGCTCCCTGAGCGCCAGCATGCGGCGCCGCACATCGGCCGGGTAGGCCTCGAACATGGCCTGAACCTCGGGGTTACGGAATGGCGTCATCGCGCTCAGCCGGCATCGCCTGGTGGTGCGAACTGCGCCACGACCTGCAGCTCTGTCAGCATCGGCGTCTCGTTGGCGAAGTCGTAATAGCCAGGCTTGCAGTCGACATAGATCTGGCTGGCCAGCTCGAAGTCATCCGACTCGAAGACGCCGGCCGGCACGAAGTGCTCGCCTGTTGCGAGCAGTTTGTAGAACAGGTGGGTGCCGCAGTGCTTGCAGAACGCCCGCTCGGCCCAGGCTGACGAGGCATAGACGCCGATGTGCTCCTGGCCCTCAAACTGGACGTCAGCGCCGCAATGCACTGCCAGCAGCGGGCCGCCGCCCCAGCGCCGGCAGAAGCCGCAATGACAAGCGCCGATCTCTCGCGTATCGGGCGACGTGAAGCGGACGGCGCCGCACAGGCAGTGACCTTGCATGGAGGGTCTCCAGGAAGCCAGGAAAAGTGCGGGCATTCTTGCGCCGCCGCTGCACCGCCCGTGCCTGGATCTGTCAGCAGCTGCGCCGCAGGCTCAGCGCCCATCCAGCTGCGTATCCGGCCAGGCCGGCCCCGGCTGCGGCGCCGGGGCCGGCCCACTGCGCCACAACCACCATTCCAGCCACAGCGCCTGCGGCAGCCAGGAGGTCCAGGCCAGCGCGGTGTAGAAGGCCTCCACGGGCACGCCAAAGGCCGAGCCCGCGAGGATCTGCAGGCGCAGCGTGATGCCGCCGGCCGTCAGCACAAAGCTGCGCAACATCCAGCGCCGGTGCGCAGCCACGCGGCGGGCGCGGATGTGGATGAGGGCTACGGCCGTGCTCGCCAGCCACAGCAGGCCCAGCAGCGCGAATCCCACCTGGGCCAGCAGGCCGCCGTCAGCCTGCAGTGCCAGCGGCAGCGCCGCCAGGCCGCCCACCAGCAGGCAGCTCGCATAAGCCCAGCCGATGGCGCGGTGCAGCCGCGGGCGCTGCTCGCGCAGCCGCGTGACGAACTGCCAGGGGCCCAGCATCAAGGCCAGCCCGGCGCTCACGGCGTGCAGCACCAGCAGCTCGCGCTGCGCGACGAGATTCATCAGCGGTGGCGCAAAGGGCTGGCCCGGCAAGCCGTAGCGCAGCGCCATGAATCCCGTGGCGGACGCCGTCAACAGCAACAGCGCAAGGCCGACCCGGCGGGCGATTGGAGAGGGGTGTGCGGTGTTCATGCCGCTCAATCTAGGCGGCATGAATGAGTTGGAACTTAGGGCAGGTGAACTCGCGCGACCAGACCTGACTGCCCGTCGTCCCGACCGCGCAGCTCGATGCGCAGCCCATGCCTGAGCCCCGCCTGCCGGGCGATGGCCAGGCCCAGGCCGCTGCCGCCCGCAGGCGCGTCAGGCATGCGGAAGAAGCGGTCGAACACGCGCTCGCGCATGGACGCCGGCAGGCCGGGGCCGCTGTCCTGCACGTCCACCCAGCGCGCCCCGCCCTCGCCTGCGGCCAGCGTCAACTCGACCTCACTGCCCGGCGGCGCATGGCGCAGGGCGTTGTCGATGAGGTTGTCGAACAGGCTGCGCAGGTCGCCCTCGACAGCGCTCAGCATCAGCGGGCCTTCAACGCGGTCGACAAAGCCGACCTCGACGCCACGCCGGTCCGCCACGGCCATGGCCTGCCCGATGCTGGCGCGCAGCAGCGCGCGCAGGTCCAGCAGCACGCCGTCGCCGGCTGTACGCGCCGCTTCCTGGCGCGACAGGCTGAGCATCTGCTCCACAAGGTGCTCGGCGCGATGCATGCCCTGCTGCAGCTGCTGGAACTCGGCCTGCGCGCCGGCCATGTGCGGGCGCAGGTTCTCCAGCTGCAGGTTGAGCGCGGTCAGCGGCGTGCGCAGCTCATGCGCCGCGTCCTGCACGAAGCGTCGCTGGGTGAGCAGCGCGCCACGCAGCCGCCCGAGCAGCGCCTCGAAGGCCCCCACCAGCGGCGTGATCTCGCAAGGCACGTCGGGCGCGAGCTCGCCCGTGCTGTGTTCGTCCCGCTGTGCCAGTTGCAGCGCCACGCCGCGCAGCCGTCGCGAGGTCCGGCTGATGACCATGCCCAACACCAGCAGCGACACCGGCAACAGCAGCAGCCCCGACAGGCTGGCCAGCACCGCGCGCCCGCCCACCTCCTGTTCACGAAAGCTCTGGCTCTGCAGCACCTGGGCGCGCAGTTCGCCCGCGCCATTGGGCGGAGCGGTGTAGGCAAACCATGCCTCGCCACCGGCGCTGAGCGTGTGCCAGCCGGGCTCGGCCTGCAGGGGCACCTCCAGCGCCGGCCAGGAGCTGGCGCGCCGCGCCGGGTCTCGCGCGCACCAGAGCTGCACGATGAAGCCACCGGCTTCGTAGACCTCGGGACCGGTCGCCTGCAACGGCGTGAGCAGGCCCTCGCAGGAACGCGCGGCGTGTGAGTGCGCGAGGGCCTTCATCTGCTCGTCCATGAAGGCGTAGACGACTTGGCCGTAGCTCCAGTAGAAGGCGCCGCCGATGGCGGCCGTCGTCAGCAGGTGCAGCGGCAGCAGCCACAACACCAGCTGCAGATGCAGCGAGATCGGTCGCGTCATGCGGGATCAACCAGTGCCACCCGCCAGCCCAGCCCGCGCACGTTGCGGATGGTGTCGGCTCCAAGCTTGCGGCGCATGCCGTGGATGAGCACGTCGATCATGTTGCTGCCCACCTCCTCGCCCCAGCCGTAGATGCGCTGCTCCAGTTGCTCGCGCGACAGGATGGCGCCGGGGCGCTCCAGCAGCGCGCGCAACAGTGCGAACTCGCGCGCCGTCAGCGTCTCGCGCTGGCCGTCGCGCAGCGCCTCGCGGGTGTTCAGGTCCAGCTGCAGCGCCGCGCCCAGGCCCAGCAGCGACTGGGCCGCGCCGCTGGCCCGGCGCAGCAGCGCCCGCATGCGCGCCTGCAGCTCGCCAAACTCGAAGGGCTTGACGAGGTAGTCGTCGGCGCCCAGGTCCAGGCCTGCAATGCGGTCCTCCACGCCGTCGCGAGCGGTGAGCACCAGCACCGGCGTCAGCTCGCCCTTGGCACGCAGTTGGCGCAGCAGGCTCAGGCCGTCCAGCCGGGGCAGGCCCAGGTCCAGCAGCACGCAGGCATAGCCGCCATCGGCCAGCGCCGCACGGGCGGGCTCACCGTCGCGCACCCAGTCCACCGACCAGCCGGCGCGGGCCAGCGCCTGGGTCAGGCTCTTGCCGATCATCTCGTCGTCTTCCACCAGCAGTGCGCGCATGCGCGGCAGCTTAAACGTGCTGACTTAAGCCACCGTGAGGATGGCAAGGCCTGGAGCGTCGACAGCCTAAGCCGGCGCTAATTCACGGCTTCTAGTCTGCGCGGCGTTCCACCCCACCCCAAGGAAGTTGTCCATGCAAGCCCACGCCCTTCGCCTTGTCGCCGCGCTGCTGATCGCCCCGCCGGCCCTGGCCCAGAACAACCCGCCGGACGGCGGGCAGCCCGCTTCGCTGACCATCGCCGGCATCGGCGCTGGCGCCGTGCGCGAGCCCTACCGCGGCGTGGGCACCAAGGCCCGCGTGCTGCCGCTGCTGATCTACGAGAACGACTGGGTGTCGGTCGCGCTGCCCACCGTGGACGTGAAGCTGGGCAGCACCGGCCCGGTCAGCTGGCGGCTGCGCACGCGCCTGGGCTTCGACGGCTACAAGGCCAAGGACTCCGACTTCCTGCGCGGCATGGAGCGCCGCAAGGAGAGCCTGTGGCTGGGCGGCGCGGCCATCTGGGACAGCGAACTGGGCGAGCTGTCGCTGGAGGCCGTGGGCGACGCCCTGGGCAACAGCAAGGGGCGCATCTTCTCGCTTCAGTACGAGAAGCGCTTGGACTTCGGCGACCTCGCCGTCACGCCCCGCGTGGGCCTGCGCGGCGTGGACAAGAAGTACGTGGACTACTACTTCGGCGTGCGCGCCCCGGAGGCCACGGCGCTGCGGCCGGTCTATGTGGGCGACTCGGCGACGCAGACCGAGGTGGGCCTGCGGTTGACCTATGCGACCGGCACGAACGAGATGCTTTTCGCCGACGTGTCGGGCATGAAGCTGGGCCGCCCGGTGGAGAACAGCCCGCTGGTGGAGCGGCGCTACCAAGCGAGCGTGTTTGCGGGGTGGTTGTATCGTTTCTGATCGCCAAGGAGGTCCGTATGCCAACCATGTTTCCATCCCTCATCCGCGAAGCCAACCAGGCCGTGATGGCGCAGGGCCGACATGAAGCCATCGCCGACTTCTTCGCCGCGGGCTACGTGGTGCACGTCGCTGGCCAGAAGGTGAGCGGCCATGGCGCGGTCGCGGGCATCATCGATGCGCTGCGCCACGCGGTGCCCGACCTGACGGTGGACGTGGAGATCCTCGTCGAGGGCGATGACCGCATCGCCTGGCTGCGCACCTGTCGAGGCACCCAGTCGGGCGCGTTCAAGGGTTTCCCAGCCAGCGGCAAGACGCTGGAGTGGCGAGACATGGTGGTCAGCCGCTTCCAAGGCGGGCTGATTGCCGAGGAATGGGTGGTGACAGACCTGGCGGAGAGGTTGTTGCTGGCGCGAAAGGGCTGAGCGGCGGGCGGGTCGAGGCCCGCCATGGGGTTGCATGCGGCGACGGCAGAGATGGTTGACGCTGCACTCGCATGGTGGTCCTTCGAGGGTTGGTGTTGGCTCGGTACATTGCCGGGAGTCCGCGCCGGCAGCCGGGTAACTTTCTTCTGCGGGGCTGTTTGGACCGGAGACATGGGTAACACCCGTGCCAGGACATGGGTAACACCTTCTCAAGGGTCCACCGGCGGCTCGCGCAGGTCGAACTGGGTGAACC
>Ga0187844_10001556_pt1 | contig 17332 bp, 11 predicted proteins | sample SpaLakP09_SKY_50_FD_134517 | JGI IMG/M metagenome (GOLD analysis project Ga0187844, IMG submission 134517) | Oligotrophic lake water microbial communities from Sparkling Lake, Wisconsin, USA - SP09_SKY_50 | ecosystem: Environmental > Aquatic > Freshwater > Lake | place: USA: Sparkling Lake...
CACCCGTCCTACACACCCCGCCAGCGGGTCTCTGCGGAGCATCTGACGCTGAGCCAGGACATCCGCTCCGAGCTGCAGACCGACCCCAGCACCGGCAACCGCCACCTGCGCCTGCAGGCCTTGCCGGGGGAGCTGGAAATCAAGTACGAAGCCATCATGGAGCTGGCCCACCGCCAGGACCGGCCGGCCGACCTGCATGAGGTGCCGGTGCACCGGCTGCCGCTGGACGTGCTGCGCTACATCTACCCCAGCCGCTACTGCCAATCGGACCGGCTGATCAAACTCGCCACGGCCGAGTTCGGTGGCATCCCTGCCGGCTACGGGCGGGTGCAAGCCATCGCAAGGTGGATCCAGGAGCGCGTGTCGTTCGCGTCGAACACCTCCAACTCCACCACCTCGGCGGTCGACACGCTGATCGAGCGCGTCGGCGTCTGCCGCGACTTCACCCACCTCATGGTGGCGCTGTGCCGCGCACTCAACATCCCGGCCCGCTTCGCAACCGGCACGGACTACGGCGCCGACCCGGTCCTGGGCCCGCCCGACTTCCATGCCTACGCTGAGGTCTACCTGGGAGACCGTTGGTACATCTTCGACCCCTCGGGCACCGCCATCCCGATGGGCTTCGTGCGCTTCGGCACCGGCCGCGACGCGGCGGACGTGGCCTTCGCCACCATCTTCGGGCCTGTGAGCTCCTGGGCCCCATTCATACGCACGAACGCCATCACCGACGGCAGCGCCGGACTGGTGCTGCCGCACCACTGCGCGATGGCACTGTCCACCGACGGTGGCCTCGAGTGAACTTGAAGGCGCCGGCCTGCCTCAGCTGGTGACCTGCGGAGCGATCGCTCTTTGCCAACGGTGCAGTAGGCGCAGTCAGCGCCCATTTGTGCTGCTCCAGAATCTTTGCCTTCACGTCATGACAAGGACCAGGACTGGAACCCAACTGAATGCGGGCTTCTAAGTGAGTGCCGGCAAAGCGCGGTATGGCGTCCAGAGCCCTACGGACGATCCCTGGCAGCGTCCATTTATCGAAATTCTCGAAATACGAACAGGATTAGGAATCCGCGCTTCCTATCCAGAGTTCTCTCCAGAATCTTTGTCACCGCCCGGCACTTAATCCGTTGTCACCTCAATGGGCCTGCCTTTCGCGGAGCAGGATTTCGTTGACAGCAGTCCACGTCTGTTCTCCGCCCTTGGCGTTCCAGTAGCGTCGGTTCGCACGCTTCGCCGCAAGTTCCACTTTGGCATCTTGAGCTTCCGGGACTGTGTATTCCTGGCCAATCAGTTTGCCCTGCGCACCAGACACGATGATGTCGTTGTAGTTCAGTTCGCCCAGCGCCAAGGCCAGACTCTTCGCGAACGATGCACTGAAGCCGAAGTCGTCGTTCGGATAGGGGCCTCCTCCGTAGCAACTGTTCAGCTTGATGAGGATGTGATTGGTGGGCAAACCGTCGCTCTTCAGCATCTGGGCAAGCTGCACGGCTGTGATGAATGCCCAGCGCGATTTGCTACTGTTGAAGCTTGCGAGGAGGTTTTCGTCGCCGAGGGCGGGCATGGGCTTGTTCATGCCGTGACCCTCGATGGCCAGCGTGTCGGCTCGTTTGACAATCGCCAAGCTCCGAATCCGCTCAGTGTTCTCTACCGCCAGTGTCTCGGAGTTGATTTGCTTCTCCGGGTACTCCTTCTTGGTCTCGAACCCAAACTTCGCCTCGTTACCAGCGAGCGGGGTCACGGTCGTCTCCCTACCCTCTTTGGCCGGTTTGTGCGTCAGGGTCGCCTTTCCATCTGGATTCTTGGCGTAAATGTCGGTGGACTTTTTCTCCCAGACACCGTGTTTGTACTTGAGCTCGATGTCGACGCGGAACTTGGGGTCGATCTTGCCAGGGTAGATCATGACGTTCGCATTCGGCCTCTTCATCTCGCGGTCGTCAGCGCTGCTGTATTTGTACTTATCCCTGTAGTGCTCCAGCGTTTTGCTGCTCGCCAAGTTTTGCGAGTTCCACTCGTCGTAAAACGGCTTGAAGGGCACGTAGAGATAGGTCTTCTTCATTTGTCGATTACGCAGATTCGAGTGACCGTACAAGTGGGAGGCATCCAGTCCGATGCCGCCCGCCCAAGACTACGCTGAAAAAGTCGGCGAGGTTGAACCACTGCTGCACGGAGTACATGCGCGGCATGCGCTCCAGCCCGATGGGTGCCGCCCCTCGCCGGCCTTTGGGCGGTGCGGATCATTGACTTCGCGCGGCTTGACCCAAGGCACGATGGAGTTCATGGTCTGCAGCAACACGTCGCGCCGGGTCGGTCTGCGATACCGCTCGAACTCGCCGCCCTGATCGGCTGCCGCTGCGAGTTTGGCTTGCCTCATGCCTGCATGATCCCGAAGCGGCGCCTGCCTTGCCACCAGATCAACCCGGAAGGTGGGACTGAATCAGCGTCGCCCTAAGCCCGGGCGAGTCCACCGAGGGCTACCGCTGTCGGCATCGACGGCGGAGCGGAAGTCACGGCCAGGTCCTGTGTTTCCATGGCGGAGCGCGTGCCGCCGCTTGGCGCCCAAAGCCGAAACTCACCCTGCTTCGGCAGCAGGCTAGCTGCCGTCGTTTTGCTCGCAGAACTGCCTTTTCACTGAATACTGAACTCTCAGGAGTTCATTGCACCCAACGTGGAGTCTCGAGTCTGGCTCGGCTCGCCGGCCAAGTGTGGCCGAAGGAGACAACGTGCGGCTGACCGGGAACGGGTAGTGTGGACCTGGCCTGCGGCGTCCGGCCCCGGGGGCCGCGCCCGCTCAGTACATCGTTTTCCGGTAAGCGTCCTCCAGCGCTTCGTCCAACTTGCGCATCTCGTCGCCCTCGGGGGCGCCGGTCGTGTCGTCCAAGATCATCTTGACGAGCGAAGGCATGTCGCTTCGCGGCTGCAGGTGGGCCGGGTCCCAAAGACGGGAGCGCCTGAAGGCCTTGGCGCAGTGCAGGAAGACCTCCTCCACGGTGACCACGATGGCGAGCTTGGGCACACGGCCATCCACGCTCAGGCCGCCCAGCAAGGCAGGCTCCGTCACCAGCCTCGCCTCCCCGTTCACGCGAAGCGTCTCGTCGAACCCAGGCACCATGAACAGGAGCCCTACGCTCGGGTTGGACAGGAGATTCACCAAGCTGTCGAGGCGGTTGTTGCCGGGCCGGTCGGGAATGGCGAGCGTGCGCTCGTCGAGGATGCGCACGAAGCCGGGCGGATCGCCCCGCGGGCTCACGTCGGCCCTGCCGTCACGGTCTTGCGTGCCGATGCAAACGAAGGGCGAACGACGGATGAAGGCCTGGGCGTGAGGGCCCAGGCGCGGCTGACACTTCTGGTTCGCCAGCGAGTGTGTCGGCTCGAACAGGCGCGCGAGGGCCGCTTCATCGGCGATGACGTAGGCGGGGTCGACCTGAAACGTGTTCACGTTTTCCTCCTCGAAAGAGATGCCCGTAGTACACCAGACAAACAAGGCACCCTCGACGGAAACTCACCGTCTCGGAGATCGATTGACCCGAGTCCCTGTTTGGCACCCCTGAGCACGGAGGAAGTTTTTATCTCCGTCGACGTCGAGACGGCTGGCCCGGTCCCTGGCGAATACAGCATGCTCACGCTGGGTGCCTGCTGCGTGGACGATCCGAGCAGGTAGTTCTCGTGCTCGTTCAAGCCGATCAGCAGTGTGGGCAATGAATTGCGTCGAATACATGGATCACGGCCTGGCAAGGCCCTCAAGCTCGCAGCATCACCGTCAAGGTCGAATACGTCGCCCTGGTACGCGGGGCGGGCAGGCCAAGCGCTGGAATTCCGTCGAATACAAGCGCGCACGAGGCTGACTGCAAGATCAGCAGCTGTGCCGTCTAGCTCAGTGATGAGGAGCATGAGCGAGTCGGTCAAGGAGCAGTCGAGCCGGCTGCCTTCAACACCTGGGTCCGGGCCTTTTCGGCATCCACGAACGAGCCGATGCCGCTGCAATCACGCGTCAGCAGTTCCAGCGAAATGTGGCCTCGGCTGGGCGAATTGGTCCAGTAGTAGCCCTCCAGCCGCTTATCGTCGGAGGTGAGCTGGAGGTCGCCATAGCCAATGGTGAACTTGTCCTCGCCACCTTGCATGCGCTTCATCTCAAAAACGTACTGAAGCTGCCCGATGAAAATCGGGCATCGACGAGACAGAAGAACAGGCAAATGGAGAGGAACGATGAAGCTGAAATCGGTATCTATCAAGAACTTCCGCTGCTATCAGGACGAGGTCACGGTGGCGTTCGAAGACCTCACGACGTTCATCGGAAAGAACGACATCGGCAAATCTTCGGTGCTTGAGGCACTCGAAATATTCTTCAATAACGACACCGTGAAGATCGAGTCGGGAGACGCCTGCATCTACGGTGCCGACAAAAGGATCACGATCACCTGCGAGTTCACGGAGGTCCCGGACACCATAACCCTGGACGCGGGCGCAGAGACCTCCCTCGCTGGCGAGTACCTCGTCTCGGCAGCCGGCACGCTGAAGATCCAGAAGACGTTCGACTGCAAGGGGACCAAGCCCAGCGAAGACGTCACCTTGCTGGCGCGCCATCCCACAGCGCCGGCGGTCAGCAATCTCCTCGACCTCAAGGAGAAGGACCTGCAGGCCATCGTCAAGGAGCGCAAGCTAGAGGTGGCGCTGAAGGGTAATCCGGGCATGCGCAGGGCAATCTGGGCTAGCGAGCCCAACCTCAAGCTCGACGAAGTCTCGATACCTCTCAGCAAAGGGAAGGAGGACGGCAAGAGGATCTGGGATCAGCTGCAGGCCTACTTACCCCTGTTCGCCCTATTTCAGAGCGACCGCGACAGCAAGGACTCGGACGGCGAGGTGCAGACGCCGATGATGGCCGCCGTGTCGCAGGCGATCGCGGAGGTTCAGGAAGAGATCGATGGCATCCAGAAGAAGGTTCGGGAGAAGGCGGAGGCCATCGCGCACAGCACACACCAGGCTCTCATGACGATCGATCCGAACCTGGCAAGCGAGCTGACGCCTCAATTCACGGCGCCGACACCAGCCAAATGGCGCGGCTTGTTCTCGGTCAACATGGAGACCGACGACGGCATTCCCCTTAACAAGCGCGGCAGCGGCATCCGTCGCCTCATCCTCGTCAGCTTCTTCAAGGCCGCGGCCGAGCGGCGGCTCGCCAGCGGCGACCGGTCACGCAGCGTGATCTATGCGATCGAGGAGCCTGAGACTGGGCAGCACCCCAACAACCAGAAGATCCTCATCGACTCGTTCAAGACCCTGGCAGATCAGGAGGCGTGCCAGGTCATTCTTACAACGCACAGCCCAGGCTTCGCCGCAGAGCTCCCCGTCGAGAGCATCCGGTACGTCACTCGCGGCGCCAACGCAAAGCCGGACATCCAGTCCGGGGTCGACGTCTTTGACCACGTGGCCACGGCGCTGGGTTTAGTTGCCGACAGCCGGGTGAAAGTGATCCTGTGTGTTGAGGGGCCAACGGACGTCACCGCGCTGAAGGCCTTGAGCCGGGCTCTCAACCAGGGGAATGCCATGCTGCCCGATCTGCACGTCGAACGGCGGGTCGCTTTTGCCGTGCTCGGTGGATCAACACTGCAGCATTGGGTGACCAACCACTACCTGCGTGAGCTGGGCAAGCCGGAAGTCCACATCTACGACAGCGATGTTGCCGCCTACGCGGCGTCGGTCGCCGCGGTGAATGCGCGCACGGATGGGTCCTGGGCCGCCCAAACCAACAAGCTGGAGATCGAGAACTACCTCCACGCAGACGCCATTCACGAGGCGTTCGGCGTTGTCGTCGGTGTACCGGACCAACTCGACGCCGCGGGCAACGCCGTGCCGCGGATGGTGTCCCTCGCCATTCATGCAGCCAATCCGGTGATGGCGCCCATGAAGGACTCCAACATCAAGAAGCGCCTGGCTGACCTTGCCTTCCCGCGGATGACTGCCCAACGCCTAGCAGCGCGAGATCCCGCCGGCGAGGTTTCGGGCTGGCTGCAGCGGATAGCCGCGATGCTTTGATCGCTGCGCCGCCAGCCATCAGCTGTCAGACGTCAACCGTCGACGTCATCGAAGATGCTTCGCTCCGAGGACCAGTCCTCGTCCGGCGGCGTGGCGCCGCTGATGTCGCGTGGCTCGACGGTCGCTATCGGAGGCTGGTCGGCCACCCAGTTGTCCGTGGTGATCTCGACGAGACTGACGGCGCTCGTGACGAAGTCATCTCCGGCAAACTGTTCCGCCAGCGTGGCCAGCACGGCCTTGAAGTAGGTCATGTGCTGGCCGGCGTCGCTTCCTTCCGAGAATTCGTCCCGCACCTCGTCCAGTCGCTCGTACAGCCGAGGCACCAGCTCCAGCTTCATCCGAGTGCGCAGGGCGTCCCTCTCTTGCTCGGTCAGCAGGGAGGTTACGTCCTCGTCGTTCATCGCAGCAGCATCCAGCCCCGAGACCGCGAGCTCGACGACGTGCTCTGCGAACTTCTGCCGGTGCGACTCCGGCAGCAGCCCGACGTCGTAAAGCCGCTTCGCTAGACGGACCTCCGGCGAGTAGCTCAGCTGGGACGAAGGATCGGCTGCGGCGTCCAGGGTCGAAGGTGAAGCGACGAGGTAGCGCTGAAGGAAGTCGGACGAGCACCGTGTGGCGAGGAACTGAGTGAGGCGACGCCGCATGAACCACGACGAGAGGTGCTTCGACTTGTAGCTCCTGGATTCTGAGGTCGACGTCAAACGTTCGATCACCAATTGGTACATAGACCGAGGCACAACAATCGCGCCCTGGATCTCGACTTCGCCGCACGTGATCTGCTCGATGAGCGATTCGGCGTCCGTGCCGTGCACGTAGACAGACAACAGCTCGGGATTCAACTTCAGCAGCCCGGCGTACGCGTCACCGATCGTCGGGTGCTTGTAGCGCCAGGCCAACTCGCCCTGCTCCCGGGTGAGAACGACAAAGCTGTCCCTGAGCGACTGGAGCGCGTCGAGGCACTTGCCCAGCGTGCTACCCAGGCGCTCGATGGCGTCGATCTCGGCGGCCGATGGGTCAACGGGGCTCACGAGGATGCCGTTGCGCATGTAGATGAGCGCCAGCGCCGCGCGGCAGTCCCTGTCCATGCCTCCGAGGATCTCTTCAAGCAGCTCGGATCGTCGCTCGACGAAGTCCGCCAGCCCGTGGCTGCTGACATGGAGGCGCGCGGTGTAGTGGGGATCCCCCAGGCGTCGGGCGATCTCGGGGATGAACCTCGGGTGCGCCGCCACGTCCTTCAGATGAGGCTTGAGCCTCCGCCGATATTCGGGCGTCTGGTTTCCTAGGCGGATGTGGTTGTAGACGATCTGCTCCCGCTCCTTCGTGGTCAGGCCCTGCACCTCAATGACCACGTGACTCTCGTTCAAGAGCGGGAACGCGCTCGCTTTCAAGTCGCGACGCGCAGCGTTGTAGATGTAGTCACGCGAGGTCATCACGATGCGTGAGCCCTGCTTCAGCATCGTCTTCGCGTGTGCGAACACCTGATTCCATCCGCTGGCCAGGCTGTACTCGTACTGCTGCATGCCGAAGGCGTCGTCGATCCAGAAGAACTGCGACGGCTCATGCGGGTTCCAGTGCTGAACGATTTGTTCGGGCCGTTCAACCTTCACGATGGATGCCTGCCATTGGTCCGCAGACGCCATGGCGAGCATGGAGGCGATAGTCGTCTTACCGGCCGCCGGCTCGCCGAGAAGCAGCACGAACCGGTGCTGGTCCAGCGCCGTGGCCGCCCGCTGATAGGACTGCGTGACGACCACCCTGGCAAGGTCGTCCCGCATGCTTTCCAGCACAGCCGTGGCCTGCGCGTAGGCCCGCTCGTCCAAGATTTGCGTCAGGTCGCCGAGACCATAGACGCGTGGGACTAGCATGCGTAGCTTCTTGCAGTCGGTGATCTGCTGCTCGATCCACGTCGAACCGAAGACCAGGAACTGCTTGACGCCCTGAGCCTTGAAGGCCACGGTCAACCGATCCTCCATGGTCCCGGACAACCCTGCGTTGGTCAGAAGGACGTAGACGTCGCATCGCCCTTGCCCGACCAGGCGGGCGGCCTTCTCCAGCTCCGACATGGCGTCGGATAGCTGCAGGTTGTGTCCCACGCGGTTGGTGAACTTGCACTGGATGACGAACTCACCGGTGAACGTCTCGCCCCCGCGCGGCGTCCAAGTGCCGCTGAAAGCGCCGTCCCGGCCACCGTCCCGGGAGTCCAGAAAGCCGTTTACGGTCTGGCCGAGAACCTCACGGGCAATGCTCAGGCAGAGCTGCTGGAAGCTGTGCCATCCCAAGGAGTGGAGATTAAACATCTCCCTATTCAAACAGAGGCGCAGCACAGCGCCCCTGCGACGAGATCGGGCACTCAGGCACCGAGTCGAAGATTTCAGCAGGCCACTATTAGTACAGGGCTTGCAGAGGTCGGCCGGGGAAGTCGCGCGGCCGCTCCACCTGCACACCTAACGCCGGTTGGCTGCTGTAGTTCGGGCCGAAGCTAGCCTGACATCGCTTACGGAACGCCGCGCTGAAAAGTTTCAACCCGCCGCGGGAAACGCCGCTCCTAGTTGCTTGGTGCGCTTCTCGTCGTCGCCATGCAAATATGTAGATGTCGTCGCTATCGAGGCATGACGCAGGTTGTCGCGCACCGTTGTCAGCTCCGCGCCCCGGTGCAGCGCGTGCGACGCGTGCGTGTGCCGCATCCAATGCGGGGAGGCAGTACGCAGCTTGGCTGACAAGGTTGGATTCGTCTCTTCGAGGAGAGTCGCCGCGAGTCTGAAGAACCGCCGGCAGATGGCCCACAGCCGAGTTGCGGAGATCGCGCCCTGGTCATCCGCAGCCGCGCGGCCGAGCAACGGTGTATCCGGCCGCCAACGGAACGGCGTGGAAGGAAGGCCCCTGGCGACCAGGTATCGCTCGAGCGACGCCATGGCCATCGGCGGCAGGGCAACCTGTCCCCGCTTTGAGCCCTTGCCAACGACCTGTAGCCAACTGCTGCCGTCATCTCCTACTGTGATCTGACGCAAGGTCGCGCTGACGAATTCGCCGCCTCTCAGGCCCGTTGAGTAGCAGAAGTCGAGCAAGAAGCGCAGCCGAATGGCAGCGGCCTTGTCCCACCCGTAGGACCATTCCAGCCCATCGGCGATCACTCGGACCAAGCTCCACTCAGCCTCAGTGAATGACCGCCCCGGGTCAAGTGGTCCGTCCTGACCACCGCCCCGAACCTTAAGGCCGGCAAAAGGGTTCGTCGTGAGGTATCGCTGCTCGCACAACCACCGAAACAGCGAGTTCAGCACCGTCAAGCTGATCTTGCAGAAAGACCACCAGCGAAGGGGCGCCACTCAGGAGACGACCTAGACCTGGACGGGCCGACCCAGCGCATATGTGGCGTCGGCCGTTTGAGGAAGCCGCGGTACGCCGTCGCGTCCTCTGCGGCCAACGATGACATCGGCTTTCCGCGCTCGACGATGGCCCACAGCAGCAGCCGCTCGGCCTCCTTGCGGTAGGCACGCTGCGTCGCCGCGCCCTCATGGCGCTCTAGCCACGCTGAGACCGCTTCGTAGTCGTTCTGTGCATTGAGCGCACAACTGACCAAAGAAGCTCGGAATCTGCCCGCCGAGCCGTCGAACTCTGAGGGCAACCTCAAACGCTCCCAGGGTTGGATCTCGCTCCTAACCTCCGGCCCGATCAGCGCCCGGGCGTGCTCGGTCAGCGCAGGGTGCTCGGCAAAGAACGCCGTCACCTTGCGCGCGCCTCGCGCGCCCAATCCTTCGATGTCCACCCACCACATCTTGCGCCGCGGGACGCGCACGGTCAGTTCGCCCAGCGTCCGGATTTTCTGAGCGTGAAGCGCCGCCGCGGTGCGCGCGCTGAACCACATCGCAACATCGTCAATCAGCCGAGGCGAGGGAACGGGGCTCGCCACGAGGTCGTCCACGGCCTCCGCCAAGTTCAGCGGGAGGTCCTGGGACGCAACGGAGCCCCGCTGGGTGCCTTCAAAGACCGCCTGCAGGTCCGGCCGCCGTCGGCGGACCGCCGCGTCGACGAGCTGCTGTCGCGTCGCGTTCAACAGCGCCCTGGACGACTGGCCGTCGGACTTCACCCGACCCAGGTAGCGGTGAACCGAATCGCGCGCCGACATTCCTTGCGCCCATGCGCGGATCGCCGCCAGCGCGTCAGCGCTGGGCAGATCGCCCTTTCCTGCGACCGCAGACTGTGCGTGAGCGGCGGACTTGGAATGGCCCATCGGGGTCTCCCCGCTTTTCCAAGCCTCCACTTTAGGCGAACAACAGAACTATTGCGCTAAGAACACTTATCGCAATACTGCCGTTTTAGCATCGCCACGCATAGTGACTCTGGGCTCATGCCAAGCGGTAAGCGACGTGCGCAACCTTGGCAGACCAGGCTACATGGGAACGAGCTCTTCGACCGAAGCTCTGCATACTGGCCAAGAACCGGGCGCTGGCTAGCATCGTGGCGGACATGATCCGGTTGCTGTGGTCGCCGGAGCAAATCGCGGGCTGGCTCCAGCATACTTATCCAACGACCAGAGCCTTCTCGTGCCGCCAACCCCAATCGGCGGCACGGCGACGCGGCTCACCGGGAAGCAAACAGCGAAGAGCGACAAGAGTCGTGGCCAGGTCGTCTACTCTGGATGATTCAATCGACCGAGGACATCACTCGGTGGACGGCGCTACTCCGGGAAAGCCGTTATCAGCGACTCCAACTGCTGCTTGCTGACGGCCATCATGAAGCCGTGCCGCAAGGTCGCTGGCATCTCGAAGCGGTTCCACTCCTTGACGCCCGAGTTGCCCCAGACCTCGATCCATGGCCCTTCCAACCGAGGCGCCATCGAGAGGCCGTAGCTGGTGCCGGCGTACTGCTCGTAGTACATGTACCAGTCCGCACCGTTGGGCGCGCGGATCAGCGTGGGCGCCTCGCGGAAAGCCGGGCTCAGCGGCGGGCCCGGCTCCGGATAAGGCCCGAGCAGATTGGCACCGCAACTGATGCGCACCGTCTTGCCGGTCGTCCAGTTGTATGACGGGAAGCGCTCGTCCTTGATGACCGCGCAATAGCCACCGGCCGGGTTGTCGACGATGAAGGTGTCGATGGTGGCCATGTCCCAGTCGAACAGGCGCTTGGGCACACCGCTGAAGCTGCGCAGGTCCTTGGACATGACGTACATCGTGCGCTGGCTAGCCCAGTAGCGCTCGGGGTCGTCCGGCGAGCCGGGCACGTTGGGCGTGTGCCAGGTCAGCAGGAACTGCTTCGTTGCCTTGTCGAAGAACAGCTTGGGCGCACCGATGCGCTGCAGCGGATGCGGCTGGCCCACCGACGCGGCGAGGTCGGGCTTGTAGGTACCGAACTTCGTCCACTTGACCAGGTCGTCCGACACCCAGAAGCGGATCTCCGGGTCCTCGTCGCTCTGGTTGCCGACAAGGTAGTAGCGGCCATCGCCGCCCTGCACGATGTAGGGGTGGCCGTGGTAGTCCTCGTTGACGGCCTTGCCCTTGTTCAGGCGCTTCCAGTGCAGGCCATCGGTGCTGACCGCGTAGTGCAGCACGCCGTAGCGGGCGTGCGTCATGTGGGCGAACAGGTAGCCGCCGGGGGCGGGAGTGGATGCTGTGGGTGCTGCATCGGCTGCATGGGCCAGGCCCGTGACGGCGATGAGCAACCCAGCGAGCCAGGTTTGCATTTTCATCGTTGAGTTTTCCCTTGAAATCAGGGGGCGAGCAACTGCCAGCGCTGGCAGTCTCCGCCGACCCATTCCCACTGCGCCACGTTGGCGCCGTTGGCGGTGGAGCAGGCGGCCACATCGAGGACGCGGCCGCTGTTCTTGTTGACGATGCGCACGAAGCCGGCGCCGACGTTCTCGATGCCCCACCGCTGCGCTGCGGCTCCGTTGCTCGTCCACTGGCGCACGTTGGCGCCCATCTGCAGCGAGGCGCCGTCGACTTCCATCTTCATGCCGCCGTTGACCGAGGTGAACTCGTAGAAACCGTCCGCCATCGGTGCAACGGCCCAGCGCTGGCAGTTGGCACCGCTGTAGGGCCACTGCTGCACATTGCCGCCGGCTGCGGGGGAGCAGGAAGCGACGTCCAGCGCCTGGCCGCTGTGCTTGGCCATCACACGGTAGGTCCCGGCAGCCACTGCGTTGGGGCTGACTCGCTCGAAGCGCCAGCGCTGGCAGTCGCCGCCCAGCCAGGTCCACTGCTGCACATTGGCGGCCGCCGCAGTGGAGCAGGCATTGACGTCCAGGGCGAGATTGCTGTTCTGGTTGACGATACGGAAGTAGCCCTCGCCCACGGGCTCAATGCGCCATTGCTGGCAGGTTGCGCCATTCGCCGTCCATTGCTGCACATTGCCGCCTGCGGCGGTCGAGCAGGCGTTCACGTCCAGTGCCTGCCCGCTGTGCTGGGCGGTGATCGTGTAGACCCCGTTGGCCGTGTTCGTCACGCGCCAGCGCTGGCAGTCACCGCCGACCCAGGTGTACTGCTGCACATTGCCGCCCGGTGTCGTCGAGCAGCCAGCCACGTCCAGCACCTGGCCGCTGTGCTTGGCCACCAGGCGGTAGACGCCGTCGGCCACCGGGTTGTTCAACGGCGCGCTGGCGAACTGCATGCGGCAGCTCATGTTGGCCAGCTGCAGCACACGCTGGTTGTTGCTGGAAGGCAGCAGCTGCGAGCTGTAGTTGGTGCAGGCGTCGCCGCCCGCCAGGATGGGCGTGGCCAGCGGCGTGGCGGCCTCGGTCCACAGGCCCGTTCCACCGTTGGTGTTGAACATGTAGACGCGGCCCGTGGCGTCCTCGTTGATGCTGTTGTTGCTATTGCGCTTGAGCACCTGGGCGGTCAGCAGCAGGCGGCCCTGCGGGCCGCCGTCGTTCATCCACGTGATGGTGGGCGTGTGGCTAAAGTGGTGGCCGGCGGTGGATTCCACGCGCGTACCGAGGTTGCTGGGCGTGCCCCAGCTGCTGCCGTTGCTGGACGTGCGCGTGTAGACATCGCAAGCGCGTGAGCCGCAGATCTCGTAGCTCATCAGGTAGGTGCCACTTGGCAGCTTGCGCACCACCGGCATGCCGGGCCGCAGGTCGCCGCCATCGCTGATGGCCACGTCGAACACGTCGGAGCCCCAGTTCAGGCCGCCGTCGGTGGAGACCTTGTGCGCGATCAGCTGGTTGTAGCCGCCGGGCTTGTATTCCTCGCTGGCGTAGAACATCAGCAGCCGGCCGGCGCTGTCGACGCTGAACTCGGGCTCCCAGATGCCGGTGTTGCCGGTAGCGGCCACGGCGTGCTGCGTCCACGTGCGGCCCTGGTTGGTGCTGCGGTAGATGCGCAGCGTGTGCGTCGTGCCGTTGCGGCCCGTGGTGGCCCAGAACAGCGTGCCGGCTGCGGTGCTGCCGAGTTGCTGCGGCACCTCCCACAGCGCGCTGCAGCAGTGCCAAGACTCGGGCACCGTGATGCTGCCCACCTGGGCCCAGCTGGCGCCGTCATTGGTGCTCTCGTAGATCAGCGAGGTGCTGCCGCCGAGGTCGTGCGAGGCCATCAGCCGGCCATTGGCGCCCCCGCTGGCGGCGAGCCGGATCATGCGTGGGTAGAAGCTGTCCTGCGTGGTGTTCAGCAACGTGTCGGCCGCGCGGGCCGGGGTGCCGAACAGCAGCGCGCACAGCGCCATCGTCAAAGCGAGAAATACTCTCATTGCCTGTCTCCTGGTGGATGGGATGGCGGCTCTGACGGCCGCTCAAGAGGTGGCCTTAGCGGCCGAACTGGATCAGCTCCCGGTTGGCTCGTTTCACGCGCTCGAAGTCGAGCTTCTGCACGCGGCGGTCATAGGTGAAGAAGCCGTTGAGCTCCTCTTCCACGTCGGTTGTTTCCGTGTAGACGGCCGCGCTCAGGCCGTGCGTGGCCGCGTATTCGCGCAGCCGCGCGGCCTGCTCGACATAGACCTTGGTGACGGCCTCTTTCGTGTCGTAGAGCAAGTAGCAGCACTTGGAGTCGGGCCGGTACATATGGCCAGGCGTGCGCAGGCTGTTGCCGCCGTACTCGCCGAGCACGGCAATGCGGCCGGGCTGCCAGTTCACCGGCTGCGGACCGGGGTAGTCGTGCAGGTCGATGACGTCGCCACCGCCCTGGTCGTGCGGCTCGAAGTTGATGCCGGAGTGGGTGTTGATGAGGCGAGTCGGGTCCAGCGCCTTGAACCCGTCGGACATGCGGCGGTGGTCGAAGTCGCCCCAGCTCTCGTTGAAGACGACCCAGCTGACGATGGACGGCACGCTGCGCAGCTGGTCGACGATCTCGCGCATCTGGCCTTCGGTGCGGCTGCGGATGGCCAGGTCCTTCTCGGCGTCCCAGGCTTGGGGCATGTCTTGCCACACCAGCAGGCCGAGCTTGTCGGCCCAGTAGAACCAGCGCGCCGGCTCCACCTTGATGTGCTTGCGGACCATGTTGAAGCCCAGGTCCTTGGTGGCCTGCAGGTCGAACTTCAGCGCTTCGTCGGTCGGCGCGGTGTGCAGTCCGTCGGGCCAAAAGCCCTGGTCCAGCGGGCCGAACTGGAAGACGAACTTGCCGTTCAGCAGCGGGCGCGGAACGCCGGCCACATTGCCAATGGCGATGCTGCGCATGCCGAAGTAGCTGTCGACCTGGTCGACGACCTTGTCGTTGCGGCGCAGCGTGACCTTGAGGTCGTAGAGGAAGGGATCGTCCGGCGACCACAGACGCGGCTTGGGCACTGGGATGTGCAGCTCGGTGCCGGGGCGGCCGGTGACGCGGCCGACCTGCTTGCCGTCACGCAGGGCCACGGCCTCGACTTCCGCGTCGGCATCGGCACGCACGATGACCTGCAACCGCTGCCTGGCCACATCGGGCGTCAGGTCCAGCCGCGCGACGTGGGCGGCGCCGACAGGCTCCAGCCACACGGTCTGCCAGATGCCTGAGCTGGGCGTGTAAAAGATGCCGCCGGGCTTGAGCGACTGCTTGCCCACCATGCCGTCGCCGGTACTGGGGTCGAAGGCGGAAACGACCAGCTCGTTGCGACCGGCCTTCAGATGGTCGGTGATGTCGAAGCTGAAGGACGCATAGCCGCCGTCATGGAAGCCCACGCGCGTGCCGTTCACGTAGACGTTGGCGATTCGGTCCACCGCGCCGAAGTTGATGCGCACGCGCTGGCCGCCCCAGGCGGCGGGGATCTCGAAGCTGCGGCGATACCAGAGGTTGACCTCGCCCAGGCGCTCGATGCCCGACAGGCGCGACTCCACCGGATATGGCACGCGCACCTGCTCCACCTTTGCAGGGAAGGCCGGCGCGGTGGACGGCACATGGCGCGCATCCGGTGCGCCCTTGCCGCCCCAGTAGTCCCACTGGCCGTTGAGGTTGAGCCAGTCCTTGCGCGCGAGCTGCGGGCGTGGGTATTCGGGCAGGGGCACGGCGGCCTTCTCGGCTTCGGCCGTCCACGGTGTCGTGAGGCGGTGGGCGGGTCCGAGCGGCTTCTCGGGTTCTTGCGCGTGGGCACTCGCGAACGCGAGAACCAGCGTTGTGATCAACAGTCTGGCGAGCATGGAGGCCTCGTTGATGTGAAAGATTCAGAACCGGCGGGACAGCAGCACCAGCAGGCGCTGCAGGCTACTGAACCCACCCAGCAGCAAGCCGATGGCGATGCGCGTCCACCAGGAACTCAAGGTGCCGTCGAACAGGATCAGCGTCTGGATGAGCCCAAGCATCAGCACACCGGTCAGCGCGCCCAGCACATGGCCGGTGCCGCCGCTGAGCAGCGCGCCGCCGATGACGACGGCGGCAATCGCGTCCAGCTCCAGCCCTTGTGCATGCAGGCCGTAGCCGGACAGCGTGTAGATGCCGAACAGCACGCCGCCCAGCGCCGCACAGGCACCGCTGACGGCATAGACGGCGATGCGCGTGGCGGCGACGGGCAGGCCCATTAGGTGCGCCGAGGTCTCGTTGCCGCCCAGCGCGTAGACCGCACGGCCGAAGCCCGTTGAACGGGAGACCCACACGGCCAGCGCCAGCAGCAGCAGCCCACACACGGCGCCCGGCGTGATCTCGCCAATCCATCCGGATGGCCCCAGCGACCAGCGCGCCTGCGACCAGGCGGCTAGCGTCTCGTCTCTGATGGCAATGGAGTCCACGCTCAGCACATAGCAAAGCCCGCGCGCCAGGAACAGCCCAGCCAGCGTGACGATGAAGGCCGGCAGCTCGAAGGCGTGGATGACCCAGCCCATCAGGCCACCGAACGCCGCGCCACCAGCCAGCAGCAACGGGATCAGCAGCCACGGCGACAGGTGCGCGCGCTCGACGCCCAGCGCCAGCAGCATGGTGGTCAACGCAACGACCGAGCCCACCGACAGGTCGATGCCGCCGGACAGGATGACAAAGCTCATGCCCACCGCGACGACGAGCAGGAAGGCGTTATCGATGAGCAGGTTCAGCAGCACCTGGCCCGACAGCAGGCCCGGGTAGGCCGCAGCGCCGACCAGTGCGGCCGCCACGAGCAGCAGCAGCGAGGCCCAGCTGGGCAGGTCTTGCGCGCTCAGCCTCATGACCGGCGCCTCCAGACAGAAGACTGGCTGACCGACACCGCAAACACGACGGCCGCCTTGACGACCAGCGTGACCTCGGGCGCGATGCCGAGCGCATAGATGCTGGTTGTCAGCGTCTGGATGATCAGCGCGCCGAGCATGCTGCCGCGCAGGCTGAAGCGGCCGCCCAGCAGCGAGGTGCCGCCCAGCGTCACCGCGAGGATGGCGTCCAGCTCCAGCATCTGGCCGGCGTTGTTGGCGTCGGCGCTCTGGATGTTGGCAGAAATCATCAGGCCCGCAAGGCCGCCGCACAGACCACAGGTGATGTAGACAGCCAGGATCAGCCCCGCCGCATTCACGCCGGCCAGCCGCGCGGCGGCAGGGTTGGCGCCGGCCGCCTGCAGGAATAGACCGAGCGCCGTGCGGTGCTTGAGGGCGCCCAGCAGCGCGGCCAGCGCAAGCGCCAGCCAAGGCGCGAACGGCAGGCCGAGCAGGAAACCGCTGCCGAGGAAGGCGTAGCCGGCGTGGTCGATGCTGAGGATCTGGCCGTCGGTGATGAGCTGGGCAATGCCACGGCCGGCCGTCATGAGGATCAGCGTGGCGATGATGGGCTGGATGCCGCCGGCAACGACGAGCAGGCCGTTGAACAAGCCGCACAGCGCGGCGGCACCGAGGCCGCCCACGAGGGCGACACCCAGGCCGTGTCCGGGCAGCAGCGCCGCCGCGACGGCGGCCGTGATGGCAACGACGGCGCCAACCGAGATGTCGATGCCTCGCACGGCGATGACCAGCGTCATGCCC
>Ga0187844_10001557_pt1 | contig 17326 bp, 12 predicted proteins | sample SpaLakP09_SKY_50_FD_134517 | JGI IMG/M metagenome (GOLD analysis project Ga0187844, IMG submission 134517) | Oligotrophic lake water microbial communities from Sparkling Lake, Wisconsin, USA - SP09_SKY_50 | ecosystem: Environmental > Aquatic > Freshwater > Lake | place: USA: Sparkling Lake...
ATTCTAGCTGGATTTGCCGATCAGGTGGCCCGTCGGCGAGGCGCTGGCACAAATCTCTGCGACATTGTCCATGGACGCCGAGGACTGCTTACGAAGGAGAGTGCCGCCGCAGAAAGCCGACTTGTTGTTGCCGCGGAAATTAGCGAAATCGGCCAGGGCAGCGGCGATGTCCGTGTCCAGCTCTCGATGGTGACCGCCATCGACGAGCAGATGTTGAGGGATCTCTTTCCAGACGAGTTCATGGATAGGAACGACTACTTCTTCGACACAGCCACCAACCGTGTCGTAAAGCGCACCGAGAAGGTCTTCCGCGATCTGATACTCGAATCGGTCCATCGTGATGCCCAGCCATGCGAGGAAGCCTCCAGTGTCTTGGCTGCCGCTCTGGCCGAGGGGGATCTTCCCCTCCCCACATGGAAGGAAGAGACCGAGGAGTGGATGCAGCGGGTGCAATGGCTGGCCCACCATCACCCAGAGCTTGAACTCCCGACATTCGATGAGACAGAACGACAACTCGCTCTGGAGGAGTGGTGCCGGGGAGCCGTAGGCTACCGTGAAGTGAAGGATAAACCGGCTCTGCCCGCACTTCAGTCGCTTCTGACTCCGGCCCAGCGCTCCGCTCTTGAACATCTCGCTCCCGACCGCCATGAGCTGCCCGGAGGGCGCAAGGCCCGACTTCTCTATAAAGCAACCGGCCAAGTCACCATGAGCGCCCTGATTCAGGATCTCTATGGCGTTACCTCCGCTCCGAAACTCGCGGGAGGGAAAGCCGAAGTGACCATTGAGATCCTGGCGCCCAATCGGCGCCCAATCCAGATCACAAAAGATCTCAACTCCTTCTGGAAAGAGACTTATCCGAAGATCAAGCCGGAGCTTTCACGCCGCTACCCCAAGCATAAGTGGCTCTAGGAAGTAGTGTGGGCTAATAATTAACGGAAATTCTCGCTTAAAGGCGCAGAGGAAGAATTGATGCTCGAAAACGGATCAAGGGGATTAGCGAGGGTCGCGAAAACGAAATGCCAATTTATGAATCTCTTTTTTGAGCCTCTCAGTCTCTCAGCGCCTCTGCGCGAGACACTACAATGAGCATTGGGACGATCCTCTAGTTCGAGGTCTTCGGGAACTGGGGCGGATTATTCACATAATCCGAGTCGGAGGACTTGGTGGAAGAGGAGCTCGAACCTGTCATCTTCTCCTGTGTCCAACTTGCAGACCCACTGATATCCTCACCGACACCCTTCATGGTATTGCATCCGGATAGTAGGAGAGGGGCCACAATCAGAGGAAGAATCAGCAGAGTTTTCATAGTCAGATCCATACCTCCAGGGTCACTTCTTGTCATCCCATTTTCTCGATGAGTTTCTCGAAGGGTTCATACTCTCCCGCATAGAAGGGGTATGCCCTTCCCGCGTCTCCCCTAGGCCGGTAACGCCAGTGCTTGTAGCTCCAGAGCCAGAGTTCGGGGTGGGTATGGAGACCCGGCTCCAAGGCATCCCAGCAGGCCTGGGCGATCTGGGTAGGTGTTGTCTCGGGCGTGATGAGCAACTCAGGAAGATAGCGCACGCGATACCCTCCCTCCTTGCGTGGGAGGCACTCCACAGGCACAAGCGCGGCATCAGTCCTGAGCGCTAATTCGGCCGGCAATCGCGTGACGGGAGTCAGGAGGTGACCAAAGCAACGGATCACAACCGGCCCTTCGCTAGGCTTGAGATTGAGATCGATCAGCATCCCCATTTTCCCCCCATCCTTGAGATAACGAATAGTGCGAAGCATTGCCCCCTTCTGGGGCATGATCTCCTGACCGAGAGCGGATCGCCATCCGTCGAAGAGAGGTCCTAGCAAGGGATTCTTCAGATTCTGGGCAATGACAGGGAAATTCCCAAAATGACGGCAGGTTATCTGGCTCAGCCACTCAAAGTTCCCGGCATGAAGACAGAAGTAGAGGGCGGGCCTTCCCTCGGCACCATGAGCCGGCATCGGATCGAGTCCCTCTGTAGTGATGATCTCATCCAAAAGCGCCCGGGTAAGATTCGGTGACCAGAGAAGCTCAAGGGCCGTTCGGGCAAAGATGCCGTAGGATTTTCTTCCGATCCGGTGATACTCGGCCTCCGAATAGCGATTTCCAAAAGCTGAGCGTAGATTCGCCATGGTCACCTCACGGCGATGAGCATCCAAGGAGAAGAAGAGCGATCCGACGAGATTTGCGAAGGTTGGGATAGCCCTCCATGGCAGGAGACAGACCAATCCAGAGGCAAGCTTGAGGCCCCAATATTCCAGGCGATAGCGCTGACGCTTCCAAAAAGAGAAGGCTCTCAAGCCAACAGCCTGTCCGGTTATTGTCATGCAGCGGAATCGCCAAGTCCCTCAACCGATATTTCCAATCTCGGGAAGACCGGCTTGGGTTCGCCGCATCGGTATCCATCAGGTAAGACGGTGATTGCTACTTCTCCGAGTTCTAAGGCAGGAAGAGCAATCTGGCGTAGGATCTCGGTGGCGGCTTCCGGAGCCACGGGCAGCAGGAGCGTGGCTGCAGTGCGGGCTGAGAGGATCAGCGTGGAAAGCACGGCATCAAGCCTGTCGGACTGTTCAGGATCCTTGGCCAGCTTCCAAGGTGCGGCGGAATCTACCAAGGCATTCGCCCTATTCACCAAGTCAACCATGGTCTCGATTCCGGCATGGATCTGGGCGGCATCCATCTGTGCGACAAAGGCCTTCACTGACTCGGCATCGGCTCCCAGATGGGTCGCAAGATCCGCAGGAAGAGGCACCCTCTTTGGTGATCCCTCACGGTAGCGATGAGTCATGCTCAGAGTCCGGTTCACGAGATTGCCGAGACCATTCCCCAGCTCGGTGTTATGACGCAAGATCAGACGCTCCTCACTAAAATCGGCGTCACGCCCCATAACGGCATCGCGCATCAGATAATACCGAAGTGCGGTGACTCCACAGGTCTCCACAAGCACTACAGGATCGACCACGTTACCGGTGCTTTTACTGACCTTTTCGCCGCGGAGGCTCCAGAAGCCGTGAACCAGCAGATGGGGCATTAAGTCATCCGGAAACCCCATGGCATGGAGCATACAGGGCCAGTAGACGCCGTGTGCCGGGATCAGGATGTCCTTGCCGATCACGTGATGGTCGGCTGGCCAAAGCGTATCGAAAGCAACCTGACCCTCTTCAGCATCGACACCATAACCGGCGAAACTGATGTAGTTGATCAAGGCATCAAACCAGACATAGGTCACAAAGCCTGAATCGAAGGGGAGCTCGATCCCCCACTCCAGCCGGCTCTTCGGACGGGAGATGCAGAGATCCCCGGTGATCTTCGCAGCAGCATTCTTCAGCTCGGTCTGACGGAAGTCGGGAGTAACGAAGTCCTTGCGGCTCTCCAAGAAGCTGTGGAGCCACTCTGAGCACTTTGAGAGACGGAAATACCAGTTCTCTTCGTTCAGCAGAACGACTTCTCCCCATTCGGGCCCGAACTCCCCATCGGGTCCCCTCTCCTTGTCGGTCAGGAACTGTTCCTGACGGACGCTGTAGTGGCCGCTATAGGTTGCCTTGTAGAGCCAATCGCGCTCCTTGAGATCAGTCAGGATCTTCTGGACCGCCTCCTTGTGAAGTGGGGCCGTTGTCGCCGCCCAGACATCATAGGAAATGCCCAGCATCTTCCAGAGTGAGAGGAACTTCTCGGAAACACGGTCGGCAAATTCTTGAGGTGCGATCCTTTCGCGTTCGGCACTCTGCTGCACCTTCTGGCCATGCTGGTCGACCCCTGTCAGGAAGAAGACCTGACGCCCCCGCTGGCGCTGATAGCGAGCCAACACATCGGCTAGTATCTTCTCGTACGCATGGCCGATGTGCGGCGGCGCATTTGTGTAATCAATCGCGGTGGTGATGAAGAATGGTTTCATAAGGTAACTGATTCGGTTGACGGGGCATCCGTACTCTCATCCTTAACAATCTTACCACCCCAGGAAAGAATCCTGGCCTTCACGCCCGCAGACTCTGCCTCGGCGATCTGGTGGTTGCGCACATAAAACATGGAAAGACTCGACCAGGCCAGCTGATCGTTGGGCTTGAGTTCCGTGGCTCTGAGACCCGCTTCGATCGCCTCTGGAAAGCATCCCGTTTTCATGAGGGCCATGCCCAAGGCATGCCATCCGTCGAAGAAGAGGGGGTCGATCTCTATGCAGCGGCGGTATTTCTCCACGGCAGCCTCGAGTTCTCCGACAGCGATATCCCCACTGGCCTCGTCAAAGAGGGCAGAGAGGGTCGTAGGTTCGCCACTCTCAGGCTCTGTTCCTGGCATGAAAACGTTATAGAATCCTCTGCTTGATTCCTTACTCAGGGCGCTGACTACCCTGGCCGCTCTGGCCATCTTGCGGTTTGCGCGCATCCCGTCCAAGCATCTTGATCTGAGCAGAAACACGGGCAGAACGGAGCCAATCCAAGTAGAGAAGATCCTGCTCGTTGGAGAGAATCGTCTTGGAAAGAGCACTCTGGTGTTCTTTCCACTGGGCATCGGTGAGCGGAGTCCTCTTCTCAAGGTACATAGCAAAAGCACCCCAAGGAGCTGGCTGCAGGGAGCCAAGCTGTCCGTCCTTCAGGCCAATGGTGGCGGAGGCCAAGGCCTGCTGCTCCTGCGAGTTCTTCTGGTCGGAAGGAATGACTCCTGTAAGAGCTGTCGTCTTCACACCGGCGGCTTTTGCAGCATCCGCGAAGGATTTTCCGGCCGCCATGTCGGAACGGATCTGATTGAGTGATTTGGTAGCCGAGTCGGCCAGAAGTTTGACCGCTTTTTCTTCTTTCAGGCGAGTAATGATCTTTTCGGAAACCTCTGCCAGTTCAAGTTGGCGGACGGGATTCACCCCATCCACGGAAATGACATAGAAGGAATCTCCATCCTGAATGATGTCGGAAAGCTCGCCAGTCTTCTGAAGACGGAAGGCCGCGGCCGCAACGGAAGTGGGGACGCCAGATTCCTCGTTCTTAACACTGCCGTCCCGCTGAAGGCCTGCTACCTTCTCAGGATGCAAGGCTTTCACCTGCTGTGCGGCTTTAGCAAAAACGCTCCCCTTGGCTATCTCTCCACGAATGATCTTCATAGAGCCCTCCGCCTGATCCGCCAGCTTCTGCTGTGCAGCGGCCTTTTCCTTGCCGGTGAGTTTTTGCTGCGCCGCAGGCAGGTCGAAGACCACATAGGTCACGTCGCGGCTCTCGGGGGAAAGAAGCCCATCCTTGTTCTTGGAATAAAAAGCGGCCACTTCCTCGTTCGGTACCGTGACATTCTTACCAAATGCATCCCGCTCGAAACGAAGCACCTGAGCTGTAATCGGCTGATAGATTCTTGCAGCCTCGCGGACCTGGCCCTCGCCGATGGCCACGGGTGAGCTGATGACCCGACGCAGTTCCTTGACCCTAATGGAATCCCGGACGATCTCCTCCATCTGTCGTTCGGTAAAGCCGTTAGGGGCAAGCTGATCCTGGATAAAGGTTGCATACTTCGCCGGATCAAAGGTGCCGTTGGTCTGAAGCGAAGGAAGTCCCTTGATCACATTGGCAACGGCGTCGTCCGAAGGGTGAATGCCAAGCGCTGGGGCCTGCTTGCGGATGACAAAGAGGTTCAGAATGAAGTCGCTCACGGAGGCTTCCTCATTCTCTCCCATGCCGCCAAGATCTCGGACAAAATCGGTCAGACCCAGAGCAAGAGCAAGCCGGTAACCTCGCACCTGATGGTCAATTTCGGCCCGTTGAACCAGGCGACCGTAGATCGACATCACGTCATTGGAACCGAATTTGTTGAATTTGTCGGTAGGATTGTAGAGCCAGATGAAGGCGACGATCGTCAGGATGGCGATCACCAGCATGAGAACCTGTTGATTTTTACGGATGACTGTCAGCATGGGAAATTACGGAAGTGGTTCTGGGTGATGGGTAATCGGGATAAAAAACCGAGAAAAGTGATCTATCTGACTAATGAGGCGCAAGGGCGAAAGCAAGCACGACGAAGGAGATCGGGAGTTGATCCGTTAAATGGTTCAAAAAGTTAAAAGTAGCTATCCACAGAGAACGAGAACACATCTAGACTCCACGGCCCTTGAACCCTGCAGCTTTTCACTCCCCGGAACGGGGTTTACTTATTGATCGTCACCGCCAGCCTGCGAACCGCCTTCGCTAGCCCCGGATCACCGATCATTTCCAGGGCATCACTGAATGGAAAAAGCCGGCGGCGGCGCATGTTCTCCTCGGGCCAGCTCTTCAGGAGCTTCGAGATTTTCATCGCATAGAGTTGAAGGAAGCGTCCATCGGCCATCTGGCATCGGGTTCGCAAATCCTGTCTGATAGTTCCAAGTACCCCGGCTTCTTCCACGGCCTCCATCATGGCGACCTCATGGGAGGTCATGTCAGGTTCCTGACGGCCCTTGGGAAAAATCCACCGGTTTCCCGAGGAACTGGTGATGAGCAGGAGATGCAACCGACGGTCGATGAAGGTGTAGGGTAGGATTCCTAGCTGGCACATGCCAGAGGGCTCCGGTGCCCCGTGGATGGCCATTTCGGCCGTCTGGTATTCATCCCGCCTGGTTACCTCCTCCCCAAGGAAATCGGGCTTCTTGAAGGATTTGCTATCAGTCGCATCCGCAAAAAAGATCTCCGCCAGTCGCAACGGCGCATGTTCCCCTGTAAACTCATCGATCTTCATCTTCAGCCTGCCAAGCTTCATAATATGGCGGATACGGGTGATCCGCTGTCCGAGCGTGAAGGGCCAGAGCTTCTCGAACTGCCCTTTGGTGATGGAAATCTCCTGGCCGGTAACATTTCTCCCAGATCTGTCGCGGGCCGACAAGGAGTAGCGATTACCCTCGCGACGCATCCGGAGTTCCTGTCCACGCTCTCTGACAATATACCCCTGCTCGATCTCCAGACAGCTCGAGAGAGCCATCTGCGAGGGTGCAGAGGAGAGTAGGAATTTGCGCCTGATGGGCACCTTGGATTTGATCGACGGCATGATTTTTGTGCTAACTTTTCATCTAATGCTAGGGTTGACAACTCGTACCGCAAAGACATGATGTCAAACCCCCTTTTGGGAGGAAACGATGGTGGCTGTAGCTCAATGGTAGAGCTCCGGTTTGTGGTACCGGCTGTTGCGGGTTCGAGCCCCGTCAGCCACCCGTTTTTTTTAGAAGTTCAGGAATCCCCCAAGAGCAACTTAAGATTATTCACTGAATCGAAGCACTCCACTGCAGTGATACGGGCCGCCTTCGAAAGCGCAGGCCAGTCGCTAAGAACCCTCTTGGAGGCCTCGACCGCCTCCTCCAAATTGCGCACAAAGAGCATTCCCGAATCCTTAGGCAGGAAACGCTCCGCCCCTGTCGGCTCCGTTACCACAGGACGGCCCAGGGCCAGAAATGCGGCAGCCCGATCACTCAACCATCCGCTACCCATGATGGCCTCGAGCTTCACCGCAGTGAACTCCGCTGTGGCACCCGCAAGGTAACGGTAATAGGACGCGGGTGTACGGGTCAGGGCGTGCGGCGTGGCCACTTTCCAACCCAGCGAGCGGAGACGTACTCGCTCGAGATCATCGGGATTCAGATTCATGGCCAACTCGAAAACCGCCTCCGGGACCCGTCTGGGAAGTTCCATATAGGGGGCGAAAGCGGCTTGCTTGGAGTAGTCGTGCGACTCTTTGCCGATCTCGATGTTCCCGTCCCAATACCACTGACCGATTGTTGTGAACCGAGGCTTACCAGGCCCCATAGGGCGGGGCTGAGGTTTCAGAAGCTCGGTATCGACCAAGGGGAAATAGCTTTTCCAGTGCACGATCGGCTTGGGCAGTCGTGGATCGATCGCCTCCATGCAGAGACCGACGGACCAGAACTCATCATGGGAGGACTGCCCCATCTCCATCTGGGCCATCCAGAAAAGCACTTCGGTCGGATCGAGACTGCAGAGCAGCCGACGGCCGAAGAGATCGGTGAGCGGCGGCTTGATCGAATAACTGAGATTCAGCAGGACGGCATGGGGCGCCAGTTCCTTCAACTCGGTGATCGGCATCCCGAAGGCCTTCATGCCCACGCCTATTCCCATTGCCGAGGGATCATGCTCCTCGGGTCCCTTGGATTTCTGCGTCGGGCGAAGCAGCAGGCAATACTCGATCCCGTAAAGAGTCATCCGGCGACGGAAAGTCCGGATGCACTGGGCATCCTTTTCCAGATTACCGCTCTCCTGGAGCACCTCGAGCCAGACAGCACGGCGTCCCATCCGCTTGAGCCCCATGAGGTACTGGAGAGGAACGGAAAAGTTCCCGCCACCCTCGGGATACTTAGCCGCAAAACCACAACCAACAAAGACGGGAGGCAAGGAAGATTTCACGGAGAAGAAGAAAATAATAGGGAACTCAGGAACTCAGGAATGGAAAGAAAGGCACATGGGCAAATAGGGTTTTGATACAAACCGCCTGAGGAAATGCACCTCTGGATTCAGCAATCATTCACTCCACTTCTTTTCCTGAGTTCCTGAGTTCCATATTCAAAAATCTCTAGACGCCGGCGCGTTCGAGAAGAGAGGCCAGTACCTTCTCGGCCTCGAAAACTTCGCGGGCAATTTCGAGGGCCGCGCGGCTATGCTTCTTGTAATCGGCGCGGATCGCGGCGACCGCATCCACAATCTCCTCCATGGTCGAGAAGGTAAGGAGACCCTCCTTGCCGCCATAGTGCGCAGTGAATCCGGTCTCTTGGGTGATCACGGGACGCCCAGCCGCCAGATAGCAGGCTGTGCGGTCACTAAACCATCCTGTATTCAACCGGATATACTGGTCCTTGGCGCAGGTAAACTCCCCCTTGGAATTCCTGATGTAATCACGATAGCCGTTCCAATCGACGCTCAATTCATGAGGTAGTACGAGCTTCCAGTCGTTTTTTCGGAACAGTTCTAATTCCTCTTCTTTCTTGATATCGGTCGCCATCTCGAAAGGTTCTCCAGAAAGTTTAGGAGCCTCAATGAATCGGAGGAACTCGAGCGATTTGCTCCAGAGATAGTTGGAATCCTTCCAGACGATGTCTTTCTTGCCGCTGGTTGACCAGTTACAGATCGTGGTGAAGAGGGCTGCGGGATCAGGTACCTGCGCCTCTACTCCCGCACACCAGAGATCGGTTACCACAGGTTGCCGGGTCGGCAGCCATTTGAAATTATGGGTGGGCACGACAAAGGCTGGCGTGCCGATATTCTCTCCGAAGGTGAAAAGGTGCTGATGCTCTTTCAGGTAATCGATTGTCTCCGACTCCCCTTGGTCGATCTTGATCTGTTCCACCCCGGGATCGCTCTCAACATAGATCAGGTTCCGAATGGTCCTCAAATCGTCGTTCATGTCGTGTGATCCGCAGATATTGAGCGCACAGTCGGCCTCCTTGTAGAGAGTCCTAAGTTCGGCAAGCGACATCCCAGCAATCTCAGTAGACTCCTTGAAGCGCGCACAATAGGCCCAGCGACCCTCAAACCCGTGTTCCTTGGCTAACCGCCCCAGCGTTTGTGTCGCATAGGAGTAATCGTCGGAGATGTTGAAGGCGACCGGATCGTAGGGGTAGTTCAGCGTGTCCTCGACGTAAGTAACCTCATGACCTAGCCGCTGAAGCCCGACGATGTAGTGAATGTGCTGCCAGATGACCCCGGCGATGGGCATGCCTCCCATGAATCCCAGGACGATGATCTTTTTACGTTTCATGACTCGTTAGTTCCTTTCGGTTCGTGACCGGCAGCATGGTAGAGGCGGGCGTAGGATCCTCCCAAAGCGAGAAGCTCCGGACCAGTCCCCTGCTCGGCTATGCAGCCATGCTCAAGAAGCACCACGCGTCCGAGATGATGAACCGTCGAGAGTCTGTGAGTGATGATGAGGGTGGTGCGCCCCTTCATCAGCTCTGCGATCGTCTCCATAATCGCCTTCTCGGTGGAGGGATCGAGTGCCGAGGTCGGCTCATCCAGAAGCAGGATCGGGGCATTCTTCAGGAACGCACGGGCAATACCGAGACGCTGGCGCTGCCCGACACTCAGATGCCCCCCGCGCTCTCCGACCGGCGTGTCGAAGCCCTGCGGTTGGGCCATGATGAAGTCGTAGGCTTGGGCACGTCGCGCCGCCTCGATGATCTCTTCTTCGGTCGCGCCTTCGCGTCCGTAGGCAATATTCTCCCGGATACTACTGGAAAAGAGAAGGGTATCCTGCAGGACCATGCCGATCTGACTTCTGAGCGAAGCCTTAGTGACTTCCCTCAGGTCATATCCGTCGATCCTCACGATTCCCGCGGTCGGATCGTAAAAGCGCGGCACCAGACTCAGGAGAGTGCTCTTCCCAGCGCCAGTCCCACCCACAAAGGCCACTGTCTCGCCGGGAGCAATCGCCAGATCGACCCCAGCTAGTACCGGGGCCTTCGGATCGTAGGCAAAGGTGACTCCGGCAAAGGTGATCTCCCCTTTGGCAATGGGCATCATGATCGCACCGGGATCGTCCTTGGTCTCCTCCTCGCGGTCTAGGATTTCGAAGCAGCGCTGGGCACCTGCGGCGGCACCTTCAAGGGCCCAGGCCGTGTAGGTGAGTTGCTGGATCGGTTGATAGAGCGTTACCAGATAAGCGACAAAGACCGTCAGGTCACCAATGCTCAACCTGGTATCGAGCACCTGGATGGTCCCCACATAATACATGGCTGAGGTTCCCACGGCGATGAGCGTCGTGACGACAAGGGCGCTCTTCATGGAGGTCATGTTGAGGCGAAAATTTGCTTCAAGGCTTCTTGTCGCATGTCGGACAAACTGACTCACCTCGAACGACTCACGACCGAAAGCCTGGACCATCCGGATCGAGCCGAGTCCCTCCTGAGTCGTTGCGAGCAGATCGCTCTCCCTCTCCTGAATCGTGGTGGACTCCCTGCGGATCCGCTCTCCGTAATGGTGGATCGCCCAGAAGAGAGGCGGAATTACTGTCATTGAGACAAGTGTCAGCTGCCAGTTCATCCGGAACATGATGGATAAGGCACCTACAAGGGTGACCACTGATCCGAAGATCGTTGCGAACCCCTTGTTGTAGATCGTCTGGAGTGACTGGGAATCGTAGGCCACACGGAAGGAGGAGTCGCTACTGCGCCTCGTGTCGTGGAACTGAAGCGGAAGGGACTGCAGGCAGCTGTACAGCTGAGTACGGAGATGCAAGAGCGCTTTAAGGCCAATCTTGATAAGGAGGGTGCTGGAAAGGAGATTCACCAGACCCGAAACGACGGCTATCAGGGCCATTACCACGCAGAGCATAAGGGCAGCCCCCCGTGCACTGGTCCATGAGAACCACTGGGCAATGAAGGTATGGGCCTCAGCAACTCCGGGTGCCGTTGCGGGCTGGAGAATGCCGTCCACGACATACTTGAACGGCCAAGGGGCTAGCAGATTGAATCCGATACCGGCCGACATCAGCAACACGGCCAAAATCGTATGGCCCTTATAGGCACGGAAGTAGCGGAGCGTACGAAGATAGATAGCCATGCTTACCTCTTGCCTAGGGCAAGAATCCTTTACCTTCAAGCCACGTCATTCAGGACTCTGAATCCGGATTCCGGATCAGCCCAGAAAACGAATCTCCAGTTAAAATCATCTCCAGCGTCCCCTCTTCGTTAAATCGATGAATCCTGGAACCTTCGGGAATCGCGATCCCCGTCAGCTCAGCAGTGCTGAGGAGGGCCTGGGCTCCGGAAGGCATGCCGGCCAGAAGCGCATCGCGTCGTGAGGGATCCAGCTCCCCGAAGATATCATCCAGCAAGAGCAGAGGGGGTCTTCCATTCTCCAGGTTCAAGAGCGCGGCAACAGCCAGTTTCAGAGCGAGAGCGATCGTCCTGCGCTGACCTTCCGAAGCATAAGAACTGGCAGGAATTTTATTTAGAATAATCATGAGATCGTCCCTCTGAGGCCCGACCCGTGTCTGGCGCAGGCGCAACTCCTCATCACGGCTAGAGTGAAGAGCCTCCATCATTGGGACCTCAGATCCCGGCACATAGCGTATCTCAAGCATTTCACCCGAGATTCTTCGGCAGGAATCTGCAGCCAGCGGCGCAAGGGAAGCAACCAGATCCCTCCTGAAACCTAGGATCCGATCACCCGTCTCGGCGAGAGGATGGTCGTAGGCCTCGATTTCCCGGCGAGCGCGACCCTCGCGAAGGAGCAGATTCCGGGAACGGAGGGCACGGTCGTAATCCCTGAGATCCCGGCCATAACTCCGACTATCCCCGCTCGTCTGGAGTCCCGCGCTATCGAGTAGCTTGCGACGACGCTCAGCCGGACCGTTCACCAAGAGAAGATCATCGCTACCAAACCAGACGATCGTTCCCTGCTTCAGGTATTCCGCACTGGAGGACTGAGAAACCCCGTCAAGTTTGAGAGCTCGTGTCGGAGGCGTGCAGTTGACGCCCAGGCGCATCTCACCTGAGTCATGCCTCACATCACTTCGCACAAGGCCCTCCAGTAGAAAGGCAGTTTCCCCAAACCTAACCAGTTCAGCCAGCGCTGAAGTCCTGGGGGAGCGCAGGCGCATCAGAAAACAAGCCCCCTCCAAGATCGATGTCTTTCCACGGGCATTGGGGCCGGTGATGAAGTTTAGCCCGGGACCCGGTTCGTAGCGCAGTTCCGGGAAGCAGCGGAACTCCCTTAAGATGAGTTGTGTGATCTGGCTCAATCTCGGATGCGCGGGGGCTATCCCCTCTAGAGGAGCAGCTAATGGCTAGCGCAGAGCCACCAACAGAGGAGCAGGATAGATTCCGAAGATCAGAATGCCTGCTCCGAGCAAGAGAATCAGCCACTTGGTGGTTGCAGAGACGGGGATGGCAGTTTCATCGGAGGGTTGCTGCCAGTACATCGCGCGAATCACCTTGAAGTAATAGTAGAATCCCGCCGCCACGGTGACACAACCGAGCATCACAAGGCCGTAGTGACCCTGCTTCAGAGCGACCTCGAAGATCAGCAACTTGCCAATGAATCCAGCGGTGAAGGGAATGCCGGCTAGCGAAGCCGCGGAGAGAAGCATGGCGCCAGCCAGGAAGGGAGAACGCTTCGAGAGACCGTTGAAACGCGAGATCTCATCACCTCCGGTAGCCTCGGAAACGGCCTGCAGGACCACGAAGGTAAGCATGGTCATGGCGAGGTATCCGGCAAAGTAGAAGCCAATCGCAGGTATCGCCATCAGGGAAGCTAAGCTTGCCACACCCATCAGGAGATATCCGGCATGGGCGACGCTCGAGTAACCGAGGAGTCTCTTCATGTTGGTCTGGGGAATCGCGGCAAAATTACCAAAGATAAGTGTCAGTGCGGCAAGCAGGGTGATCACCGCGTTGATCTTATTGGCCAGGAGCGGGATCGCTTCCAGGGAAAGAAGGAAGCGGATTAGCACCACGAATCCGGCAGCCTTGGAAGCAACGGACAGGTACGAGGTAATGGGCGTCGGGGCACCTTGGTAGACATCGGGAATCCAAAACTGGAAAGGGAAGGCGCCCGTCTTGAAACTGAGAGCCACCAGGATCATCGCGATCCCGAAGAGAAGTGCATAGAGCGAGGATTCGGGCAGACTGGAAATGGCATCGGGCAGCGCCAGGATGCTTGTCGTGCCGGTGACTCCGAAAATCCAAGAGATGCCATAGACGATAAATCCTGTGGAGAGAGCACCCAGGATCAGGAACTTGGTCCCGGCCTCCAGGGAGGCTGTGTTCTGTCGGAGATAGGTGACGAGCACGTAGAGTGTTATTGTCGCAAGCTCCAACGAAACGAAAATCATGATGAAGTCGATGGCGCTGACCATCCACATTAGCCCGGCACAGACAAAGAGCGGCAGGATGGCGAATTCACCGACCCCTCCACCCGCGCGTTCCGAGGGAAGGTAGCGTTCCAGAACTGTTCGGTAACCCGGGATCATGAGAAGCGTCACGATCGTTGCAACCAGCAGGAACCGTACGAAGAAAACCGAGAGAATGTCGGAGGTGATGAAGGCAGCCTCTGGGCTTCCTGCGAGAGGAGCACTCTGAGGCAAAAAGCTCAGGGCAAGAACTCCGACCAGGCCAGCGGCCCCCAGATAGGCCAGGTAATCCTTGTTGGAACGGTTGGAGAAAGCCTCCACAAGCAGAAGGACGATCGCGAGTAGGACGACAGCGATTTCAAGAAAGAGCGAGTTCACGGAATTCTAGGCGGCGGGTTATCGGGGAATGGCGGTCGTGACCATTTTTACGAGTAGCTGGGGATAGAATCCGACGATCATCAGGGGCACCAGCAGAAGGATGACGCTCCATAGGGCCGTCGGCGTGATGTCCGTCAATGAGTCCCATCGGGCCACCATCGGTCCCCAGAAGGTACTGCGGTAGGCGCGGAGCATGTAGATGGCCGAGATCACCACGCCCCAGACTCCGACAATCACCGGAAGGATCATCGCAGGGCCGTAAGCTGTGGCTCCGAAGAAGACGAGGATTTCACCAGCGAAGTTGGCAAATCCGGGAAGACCCACGGAGGCCATCGCGGCAAATCCCAAGAGAAGACCCAAGACAGGTGTGATCTTGGCAATACCTCCGAGTTCGGAGTAATCGAGGGTACCGGTGCGGCGGCGGATTTCCCCGCAAAGCGCAAATGCCGCGGCCACTGAAAGACCATGGGCAAACATGAGGATCATGGCACCGCTCACACCAATGATGTTCAGCGAGGCAAGCCCGAGGAAGATGTAGCCCATGTGCATCACGCTCGAGTATCCGATCGTCCAGTCGAGGCGCTTCTGGGCGACGGTGACATAGCCGATGTAGAGGATATTGCCGATCACGAGAAGGAGCAGGAGGCCGTTGAACTGGTGCATCGCTTCAGGGAAAAGCGGGAGAGCAATGCGGATCAGCCCGTAGAGACCGAATTTCTTCAGGACGCCGGCATGCATCATCGCTGTGGGAGCCGGTGCACAGGCATAGGCAGGAGGCGCCCAGGAGTGGAACGGAAAGAGGGAAACCAGTGATCCGAAACCCACGAGCAGGATCAGATAGATCACTGAGGAAGGGTGGAACGTCCCAGCGGCGGCCATCTGGTCAAGCTGACGCAGATCCATGGTGCGAGAGACTGCAGGAATGCTCAGATAGAGAGCCAGCAGGCCGATCAGTAGGATAAAGCTTCCAAGGCCGAGATAGATCGTCGCTTTCCAGGCCGCGGCCTGGCGGTCACCGGAACCCCACACACCGATCATGATGAATGTCGGAATCAGGGCGAGTTCATGGAATGAGTAGAGGAAGAGGACATCCAGAGAAGCAAAGGCACCGATCACGCCGGCCGAGATGAAGAGAAGGCAAACATAGTAGACTCCCTCGCGCTTCTCGATCTTCGGTGCAATCCAGATGGCAGAGAGGGTCACCAGCGAGGCGAGCAGGAGCATCGTGAGAGTCAGGCCGTCAGCTCCCAGGGTCATGTTGATACCAAGCTTGGGAAGAATCTTCCATTCGGAGAGAAACTGCCATCCGCCCGCTGTGAGATCATAGCGGGCAAAGAGCGCCACCGAGATGAGGAGATTCAGGACGGCTGCGCCGAGGGCCATCACGCGAGGAGCGGCACCGAGCATGATCAGCACGGAAGCGGCCAGCGGAAGGACGATCAGAAGAATGAGAAGAAGGCTCATGTCAGGAAGTAGTGGTGATCGCTAAAGAGTTCTATCGGACGTGCAGGAGCAAATAGATCAAGCCGATCACGCCGATACCAAAGAAGAGGGCATATGCCTGGATATTGCCCAACTGCAGGAAGCGGAGGGCAAATCCAACTGTCCAGACAAGCGTTGCGCTTCCCCGGACGAGGACCCCGTCGATGAACCAACGATCCGTGAAGGAGCAGACCCTGGCGAAGCCACCCTGAATGACACGGACGATCCAGAAATAAAGATCATCGATGTAGAATCGGTTCTCCAGGAAGGGAATCCGGATCGGATCCTTCTCCACGTTGCGGTAGAGGACAAATGCAAGTGCTAGGCCGGCCAGAAAAACACCGAGGAAAATATTGGGAACAAACGAAGGCACTTCAGGTTCGGCCAGAGAACCAACCTCATGGAAGAAAAGATGCTCAAAGAAAGGATAACCGGCGACGACCGCAGGGATAGCCAGCAAGATCAGAGGTATGGTCATCACCAGCGGTGACTCATGGGCATGCTCGGAATGCTCAGAGCGAGCTTTCCCGAAGAAGACGACCATCGCCTGTCGCATCATGTAGAAGGGGGTCAAGCCGGCGGCGATCACGACCATCCAGAAAATCCCGCGATGGTGCTCCCAGGAGCAGGCCATGATGAGATCCTTACTGTAGTGACCGCTGAAGAAGGGGCAACCCGAGAGGGCCAGCATGCCACAGCAGTAGGTCAGGAAGGTAATCGGCATCTTGCCCTTCAGCCCTCCCATTTTCCAGATGTTCTGCTCGTGGTGCATCCCGAGGATCACGGATCCAGCCGTGAGGAAAAGGAGACACTTGAAGAAGGCATGCGTGAAGAGATGGAACATCGGTAGCGCCGCGGAGACGGCAAGTCCTGCGCCGGTCACCATGTAGCCGAGCTGGGAGATCGTGGAGTAAGCGAGGATGCCCTTGATGTCATCCTGCTGGGTGGCAAGGATGCCGGCGCCGAGTGCCGTGATCGCTCCGGTCCAGGCGACGATCTCGGAAGCCTCGGGCGAGGAAGAGAGGATCGGGAAAATGCGGGCAAGCAAATAGACACCTGCGGCGACCATGGTGGCGGCGTGAAGAAGTGAGGAGACAGGGGTCGGACCTTCCATCGAGTTTGGAAGCCAGACATGCAGCGGGAACTGGGCTGATTTACCAACCGTTCCGCAGAAGATCAGAACCACCGCAACGGCAAGAAGAGCAGGGTTCTGGATGAAGATCGGGGCGGGATGGTTGATCACGCCGAAGTTGAAGGTGCCACCCTCGGGACCACCGGTAGCTATCCAGAAAAGCAGAATGCCAAGCATGAAGCCGAAGTCGCCGATCCTGTTCACAAGGAAGGCCTGCTTCGCGGCATCGGCGGCCGAGGCCTTGTGATAATAATGGCCGATCAGGATGTAGGAGCTGACGCCGACCAATTCCCAGAAGATGAACATCATCACCAGGTTATTCGCAAGGACGATGCCGAGCATTGAGAACAGGAACAAAGCCAGACCGGCAAAGAAGCGCCAGTAACCGACCTCCTCTTTCATGTAGCCGATCGAGTAGATGAAGACGATCGGGGCGATGGTGGTCACCACGACCAGCATGGTGCGGCTCAGGGGATCGAGCGCCAGATCGAAGGGAATCGACAAGGAGTGACCGAAATCCA
>Ga0187844_10001559_pt1 | contig 17311 bp, 16 predicted proteins | sample SpaLakP09_SKY_50_FD_134517 | JGI IMG/M metagenome (GOLD analysis project Ga0187844, IMG submission 134517) | Oligotrophic lake water microbial communities from Sparkling Lake, Wisconsin, USA - SP09_SKY_50 | ecosystem: Environmental > Aquatic > Freshwater > Lake | place: USA: Sparkling Lake...
AGCATTAAGGAATTCTGAACAAATCCAGCAATCACCTCGCGATTTGCCTCAATCCCCGTAACGCAGTGATCCGTAAAGGATCGGCAAGCATCGGAAAGAAGTCGTACGGAATGGAGAAAGTTGTGAATGATAACCGGCTTGAAGACATTCAGCTCGAAGTTCCCCTGGGAAGCGGCAAAGCCGATTGCCGTGTCATTCCCCATGACTTGGACGGCCACCATGGTGACGCTCTCACACTGCGTTGGGTTGACCTTGCCGGGCATGATGGAGGAGCCAGGTTCGTTTTCAGGCAGGGAGAGCTCACCCAATCCACAACGTGGCCCCGAGGCAAGCCATCGAATGTCATTGGCAATCTTCATGAGCGATGTGGCCAGGGATTTGAGCGCTCCACTGGCAAAGACAAACTCGCCGTGGGATGAGAGGGTCATGAATTTATTTTCAGCTGAGACAAAGGGATAGCCAGTGATCTGAGCGATGTGGGAAGCAGCTGTCTCACCGAACTTCGGGTGGGAATTAAGACCGGTACCTACAGCCGTGCCGCCAATGGCCAGAGACTCAAGACCGGGAAGGCTCTCGGCAAGACGAACTAGATCGGCGTCGAGCATCGCAACATAACCCGAGAATTCCTGGCCCAAGGTGATCGGAGTTGCATCTTGGAGATGGGTACGCCCGATCTTGATGATATCTGCAAACTCCAGAGTCTTGGCATGCAAGGCTTCTCGCAACGCTTTCACTGCAGGCAATAGGCGCTCAAGAACGACCGTCACGGCCGCGATATTCATCGCGGTGGGGAAGGTGTCATTGGAGGACTGCGACATGTTCACGTCGTCATTGGGATGAATGGGCTTCTTCGAGCCCATCTCACCCCCAGCCATCTCGATAGCACGGTTGGAGATCACCTCATTGGCATTCATGTTACTCTGTGTGCCGCTGCCAGTCTGCCAGATACGAAGTGGAAAGTGCTCGTTGAGTTTTCCCGCAATCACCTCATCGGCGGCGCGAACGATGAGGTCACACTTATCAGCAGGTAGCTTGCCGAGATCCCTGTTGGCCAAGGCACATGCCTTCTTGAGCTGGCCGAGGGCCTTGATGAGTTCGGGTGGCTTCTTATCGTTGCCGATGTCGAAGTGGATCAGCGAACGGGCGGTCTGAGCACCATAGTAGCAATGATGAGGGACGGGAATAGCCCCCATGCTATCAGTCTCCGAGCGATGGGTTGCCGGGTTAGCGGCGGGAATCGCATGGTCGTGAACGTGGCCGCTCATTTCGGCAGAAGTTCGGAAACCATCGCCTTCTCCTCGAGCAGTTCGTTCACGCTCAACTGGAACTTGGCCTTGCCGAACTCACCAAGATCGACCCCTTCCACAATAGAGGCTGTGGTTCCATTGGAACGGATCGGGAAGGAGCAGATAAGACCCTTCTCGATGCCATAGGATCCATTGGAGGCGATAGCGACGCTGTGCCAGTCATCCGTTGATGTCACCTCACGGAGGGACTGAACGGTCTCGATGGCGGCATGGGCCGCAGAAGCTGCGGAGGAAAGCCCCCGTGCCGCGATGATGGCAGCTCCGCGTTGCTGGACATCTTTGATGAAATCATTCTCGAGCCAGTTACGGTCGGGAATGTATTTGCTGACAGGGTCGCCGTTGATCAGGGCATTCTCGAAATCGGGGTAGAGCGTGCTAGAATGATTGCCCCATATGGCGAGCTTGGTGATATCCCGAGTATGACAACCGCCCTTCTCGGCGAGAGCACTCTTGGCACGATTCTCATCAAGACGAGTCATGGCATGCCAGCGATCCTCAGGAATGGACGGGGCGTTCTTCATAGCGATCAGGCAGTTCGTGTTGCAGGGATTGCCTACCACAAGGACATTGACGTCCGCAGCGGCGTTCCGCTCGATAGCCTGTCCCTGCCCAATGAAGATCTTACCGTTGATACCGAGGAGATCTTTGCGCTCCATCCCGGCCTTGCGGGGAACGCTTCCGACGAGCAGGGCCCAGTTGGTTCCGCTGAAACCGTGATCAAGATCGGCAGTCGCCTCGATCGACTCAAGGAGAGGGAAGGCACAGTCATTGAGTTCCATGACCACACCGGCCAGGGCCTTCATGCCTGGTTCGATCTCAATGAGGCGGAGAGCGACCGGTTGGTCATAGCCAAAGACTTGCCCGGAGGCTATGCGGGTAAGGAGCGAGTAGCCAATTTGTCCGGCTGCGCCGGTGACGGAGACAACGAGTGGTGATTTCATGGAACAACGATAATAACCAAATCGATACTGCAGAGAAATGAGAAAACCCGTTATGCCAAACGGCATAACGGGTTTTCTCGGGCGGGGGGGAAACCCTTAAAAACTTAGAGAGACTGCTTGAAAGCCTTACCAGGTGTCAGACGAACGCTCTTGGAAGCCTTGATCTGGATAGCCTTTCCGGTCTTAGGGTTGATTCCCTTGCGAGCCTTGCGGTTGACAACCTTGAAAGTACCAAAGCCGATCAACTGAAGGCTCTTGTGCTTCTTGACGAGGGCCTTGATGCTTTCGATAACGGAAGCAACGACCTTTTCGGCGTGGGCCTTAGAGGTATCTTTGCCGAGGGCCTTCTGGACGGATTCAACGAGGTGTACTTTGCTGCTCATGGATTGTTGGGTTGGGTTATTTGGTTGGTTGTGTCGTGTGACACTTCTGATCCAAAAAAAACCTCCCCTTGCTGTCAACTCCCATTGTGAGAAAATCACAAAAAACCTTATTATAACTTCATGAACACTCATCCCACAGACGACCCCAGGACCGACCTTTCTCATCCGGAACACCTTGACTACTTCAAAAAGATCGTAACCGAGCACCTAGACCGCAGCCCCCTAGTCCATTCTGATGCCTACGTCGCACCGGGCGCATTCCTTGCCGGAGCGGTGCGGTTGGGCGCTCGTACCAGCATCTGGCCCTCTGCTTCGCTACGTGGTGACATCGCCCCGATCGAGATCGGCGAAGAGAGCAACGTGCAGGACAATGCCGTAATCCATGTCGCCACGGGACTTGGCGTCTCAGTGGGGCGACGAGTCACTATCGGGCATGGTGCAATCGTCCATGCCTGCACGATAGGCGACGAGTCACTGATCGGCATGGGAGCGATCATCCTGGATGGCGCTATCATTGGCGAAAGGTGCCTCATCGGCGCCCATGCCACAGTACTCATGAATACCGTCATCCCACCTGGATCCATGGTGGTGGGATCACCTGCCAGGATCTTTCGTACCCTGAGTAGCGAGGAACAGCAGGGACTCGGCTCGTGGGCGGATCACTATTTGATCGTTTCCGCGGAATACAAACGCCGAGGGATCGTCCATCCCGACTTTTCAGCCAGAAGCACGAACGATCAATAAGCACAATTGCTTAGATGCGTAACATCTCATTCTGGAACATAGTGAAATCATGAGTCAAATAAGCCCTAAAGAGGTCGTCCAGATTGATATTAAGGCCGTCATTCCTACCACCAGCGGGAGCGCTGTGTTTCTAGGCAACGATCAGAAGGTATTCGTCATCTATGTCGATCCCTTGGTCGGCAACGCCGTCAGCATGATGATCCGGGGAACAAAGAACGAACGACCCCTCACCCATGATCTGATGGGAATGATGCTTGCGGGATTCGGTGCGAAAGTTGAGCGCGTGATCATCAATGATCTCAAGGGGGCTACCTACTACGGACGGATGATCGTGACTGCTGAGAATGAACTTCAACAGCGCAAGGTGCTGGAGTTGGATGCTCGCCCAAGTGACTGCCTTGCGATGGCCGCTCAGCAGAAAGCTCCCATCTATGCCACCGGCGAAGTCTGGAATGAAGTGGAGGACATGTCGGAAGTTCTCAGGAAAATGATGGAGGAAGAGAAACCCGAAGGTTCTTAGATCAGGGCCTGCCTCTCTGTCAGCTTTCAAGTTTCATCATCCCGAGCGGACGGAGTCCGCTCTTCTACATCCTTGGCACCGTGATGCCTCGCTGCTTCATATACTTGCCGGCGCGATCGGCATAGCTCGTTTCACATGGCTCCGTGGCCTCAAAGAAGACGACCTGAGCCAAACCCTCGTTGGCATAAATTTTAGCCGGCAGCGGGGTAGTGTTGGAGATCTCCAAGGTTACATGCCCCTCCCATTCAGGCTCGAAGGGAGTGACATTCACAATGATGCCGCATCGGGCATAGGTGGACTTGCCCACACAAATCGTGAGGACCTCACGGGGGATGCGGAAATATTCCACACTACGTGCGAGAGCAAAGGAATTAGGAGGAACCACACAGACATCGGTCTTCAAGTCGACAAAGGACTTCTCGTCGAATTCCTTCGGATCGACCATGGCGCTGAAGACATTGGTGAAGACCTTGAACTCATCCGCGACACGTAGGTCGTAACCATAGCTTGAGAGACCATAGCTGATTACGCGCCCCCCATCTTCGGAGGCACGAATCTGACCGTCGATGAACGGTTCGATCATTCCTTGTTCCAACGACTTTTTGCGAATCCAGCGATCAGAGCAGACAGACATAGTGCGATCTATTTAAGCGGATCCCTGATAACCCGTCATCGTAAAATCTTCAAAAGGAAGAAAATGAACATGAAACTCATGAACTCAAGAACTGAAGATGGTAAAAGCCATAGAAATAACTATCGAAACCCCTAAATCCCCCATGTTCATGAGTAAATAGATGGATCAACATTGATTGGCTTCCTGAGTTCCATATTTTCCCGGTTCCGTGTTTTTCTTTGGTAGCGGCGTTAAGTCTTTCGTAAAACTTCCCTTATGCTGAATTACCTCTGGCTTGGCCTGATTCTCTGCGGCGTGGTCCTAGGCGTCCTAACCGGAAAGACCGAGGCCGTGACCGCCGCCACGTTCGATGCGGCCAAGGCCTCACTGATGACCATTGCACTCCCTCTTGGGGCCGTCATGGCTCTCTGGCTGGGCATCATGAGGCTTGCCGAGAAGTCGGGCGCCGTGGAACGTCTCTCGTCATTCCTGAAACCTCTGCTTACGCGTCTCTTCCCCGACGTCCCCGCGGATCATCCTGCCATGGGGGCCATGGTAATGAATATCGCCGCCAATATGCTGGGACTTGGCAATGCGGCCACTCCCCTCGGTCTGCGAGCCATGCAGGGACTCGAATCACTAAATCCCCGCCCGGGTACAGCCACGAATGCCATGTGTACCTTCCTGGCAATCAATACGAGTTCCGTCCAGCTCATACCCGCAACCGCCGTGGGAATTCTGGCTGCCGCCGGATCGATCCACCCGACTGCCATCATCGGGACGGCGCTTGTCGCCACGACCTGTTCCTTCGTGACGGGCATCGTCTCAGTGAAGTTGCTACAGCGTCTACCCATGTTCGCCCTCTCTCCCATGCCTGCAGTTACAATTTCTACATCAAGTGAAACGGTCTTGCCTGCTCGGACGGAACCAATTCCGGAGCTCTCGCTCTGGCGGCAGATTCTGCTGGGCGCCTACGTTCTTCTCTTTGGCTTCACGATCGCTCATCTGACCATATCGGGACAGGCGCAGAATTCTTGGGCGATCGCCTTGATCCAGAGCATCTCTCTCGTAGCGATTCCTTTCCTAATCGGATTCTTCCCACTCTATGCTGCCCTCCGTGGAGTTGCCGTCTACGAAGAGTTTATCGAGGGCGCCAAGGAGGGCATCCAGGTCGCCCTGCGCATCTTCCCCTACCTCGTGGCGATCCTTGTCGCCATAGGCATCTTCCGGGCTGCTGGGGGGATCGATATCCTGACCCGTCTTCTTTCTCCCGTACTGGATCTGATTGGCTTACCTCCTCAGGTCTTACCACTAGTTCTTATCCGGCCAATGAGCGGAAGCGCCGCCACAGGGCTCTTTGCCGAGATCGTCAAGGCATGCGGGCCTGACAGCTACGCAGCCCATCTTTCCGGAACTATCCTCGGGGGCACCGAGACCACTCTATATGTGCTGGCCGTCTACTTCGGCTCTGTGGCAATACGCAAGGGACGACATGCCCTGACCGCTGGTCTACTTGCCGACGTAGCGGGAGTCGCCGCATCGCTGGTGATCTGTAGACTGGTTTTTAAGAGCTAGTTCCCGATCAGACTCACCACAATGGTGCGCCGATGGGGAGCCTTGCGGTGCTCAAATAGATAGATCCCTTGCCAGGTGCCCAGTTGGAGTCTTCCCTCGGCGATGGGAATGGATTCGCTTGTCCGAGTCAGCACCATACGAAGATGACTGGTGGAATCATCCGCCCCCTCGGCCGTATGGATCAGGTTGGGGTGATCCTCCGGCACAAGATCTTCGAAGAAGCGGTGGAGATCGGCACGCGCCGTCGGATCGGCATTCTCATAGATCACAAGACTCGCGCTGGTATGCTGGACAAAGACAGTGGCGAGTCCCGTTTTGATTCCGCTAAGGGCAAGCAAGGCTACGACTTGGTCTGTGATCTCATAGGTCCCCTTCCCTCGGGTAGGGATAATAAAACTATCGGTGAGTGCGATCATCGCAAGATTAGAGTGATCATCTGAAGATCAGGAGACTCGGGATTCCGAGCGGAACCCATTCCATGCAATCCAGGCCCAACCGACCATCAGCAGAAGTCCCCCGATGGGGGTGACGGCTCCGAGCCAGGTAATCCCTGTCACCGCCAGTAGATAGAGGCTTCCAGAAAAAAGCAGAATTCCGAACACGAAGCAGAAAAATGGAATTCTTGGAATGGACTGCTCACGGGCCAAGCAGAGGAGGACGGGTGCATGAACGAGGTGGTAGAGCACCGCCGTATTCCAGATCTCACGTGCATGATGAATCTCCAGCAAACCCTTCAGGGCATGGGCACCAAAGGCTCCAAGCCCGATCCCCAGAAAACCAGTCAATCCGGCCACAAAGAGCGCCGAACGACGGGACATGATATCGAACTAGCCGCCTACTTGGCCGCGATCTCGAACTCTTCGGGGAACTTCTGAAGGAAGCTCTGCACTGGCCATGAGGCCGCCTCACCGAAGGCGCAGACCGTGCGACCGGCAATGTTGTCGGCCACGTTCTTGAGTGTCGCAGGATCCTGTGCGATTCCCTCTCCATTCACCATGCGGGTAGTCATCTTGTCGATCCAGAGCACACCCTCGCGGCATGGGGTGCACTGACCGCAGCTCTCATGGGCATAGAAGGTATTCAGGTTATTGAGGGCCCAGAGCATATTGCGGGAGTCATCCATCACAATCACTCCGCCGCTTCCAATCATCGTGCCGGCCGCAGCAAGACTGGCTGCATCCATCACAAGATCAAGCAAGGGAACTTCTTTCTCAATCATTTCGCCGTTCGGATCCTTCTCCTTGATCTTAAAGGTCTCATCGGCACGCAGGATCTTGGAGGAACTGCCACCGGGAATGATCGCTTTGAGCTTACGCCCGGGCTTCATGCCGCCACAGACATCGTTGATCAGCTCACCAAGCGTCACGCCACCCGCAGGAATCTCGTAGGGACAGGGCCGCATGACATCACCCGAGACACACATCACTCGGGTACCACCATCTCCGGCAGTGCCCATCTTCGCGTACTCGTCGCTACCGATCTTGAAGATCTGCTTCACGTGGCAGAATGTCTCCACATTGTTAACGATCGTCGGAGACATGTAGAGACCCAGTACTGCGGGGAAGTAGGGAGGCTTGATGCGGGGATAAGGGCGCTTACCCTCCAGCGACTCGATCAGGCTGGTCTCCTCACCGCAGATATAGGCACCAGCCCCCTGGTGGACATACATGTCGATGTCAAAGCCGCTACCCATGATGTTTTTGCCAAGGAATCCCTTGGCACAGGCCTCCTCAATCGCCTTCGTGACAATCCCTGCAGCCTTCGGGAACTCGCAACGGATGTAGATATAGGCAAGATTTACGTTCAGTGCGAAGGCAGCAATCGCCATTCCCTCGATCAACTGATGGGGGTCGTTATGCAGAATATACCGATCCTTGAATGTACCGGGCTCCGACTCATCAGCATTGCACGTGATGTAGTGAGGCTTTCCATCGTCACGCTTGATGAAACCCCACTTCACGCCGCAGGGAAAACCTGCGCCGCCGCGACCACGCAAGTTCGCCTTCTTGACCTCATCAATGATCTCTTCCGGCTTCATGCCGAGAGCCTTCTTCAATTCTTCATAGCCCCCGTTCTGCACATAGCAGTCGATGTCAGGGGTGTAGCCCTGGGTCCAGGCATTCTTGAAGACGATGCGGCGCTCCTTGGGATGTGGCGGTAGAAGAAGTGATTTCATGGTTATGGGCCTTATTGATACCTATTGGAATCTAGTGAAATCGATCAGTTGTACTGGCTCAGGATAGCAGCAGTGCCTTCCGGGGTAATGTCTTCGAGGAGATCATCGTTGACCAGGGCCACAGGAGCCGAACCGCAGCTCGCGAGGCACTCCACGAACTCGACACTGTATTTTCCATCCACGCTGACAGGGGGAGTGTGGCCATGCGTGGGAGCCTTCGGATCGATACCAGCGGCATTACAGAAGGCATCCCGGACTTCATAGCTTCCGGCCAAGGCGCACGAGAGCGTGCGGCAGACCCGAATGCAGACCTTACCGGCCGCCTGCTGACGGAACCAAGGATAGAAGGTTATCAGCTCCAGAATATTGATCGGCTGTAGATCCAGACGGTTCGCGATCCAATCCACACCGCTGTCATCAACGAAGCCGAAGTGGTTCTGCCAGAGATGAAGGAGCGGAAGGGAAGCACTCCTCTTCGAGACGGGGTAGTGAGTCACCGCCTCGTCAATCTTGGAAAGGAGGTCTACTGGAATCAGGTCAGCCTGTTTGGGACCGGTGGAAGGAGCTGCATGAGTATGCATGAAGACGTATAAGAAATCAAAAACGAGCTGCCTCGGAAAGCAGGAAATCGGTAAATCCTATCGCGAAGGTCATCAAGGGCACAATGACGGGCGAGGATTGCCAAGGGAATGTGATCCTGCTTCGCTTTCTTTTTCGATTTTATAAGCCATGGGATTCTTCACACCCCGATTCATCAAGGAAGCCCGTATCCTCTCCGAGGGGGCTTCTAAGACCCTTCATCACCATCGCGACCTGCTGGGAGAGAGCAAGATCGCCAACCTTCAGGAACTCATTTCCTCACTGAATCGTGCGATAAGCGCAAAGAAGGAGCAGGAGATCGTTGAAACAACCCGAGTGCTGGAAGCCGGTTTTGCCTCCGTCATCCCCGCCAGACCTCATCCCGTCTGGGCGGAAAACATCGAGGCTATCGTGGTCGCTATCGCCCTAGCCGTGGGATTCCAAGCCTACTTCCTCAAGCCTTTCAAGATCCCTACCGGATCGATGCAGCCAACTCTCTACGGGATGATGGGACATCCTTCGGAAGATCCCCTCCCGGGACCGATCAACCGTGCCATGGATTTCATCCGCCTAGGGCGCACACACCTCGACCTCAAGGCAGCAGCAAAAGAGGAAGTCCTGGGACTCAACGAGCACACCAAGCTCAACTTCTTCACTTTCACAGAAGTGGTCACCACTGAGGGAAAGTTCTCGATCTTCGCACCCCGCGATGTCGTGGCGCGGGATTTCGGGGTGAGACCAGGCAGAGTCTATGAGCCTGGGGAAACGATCGTCCACGGCTATGTCCAGGCGGGCGACCAGGTCTTTGTCGACCGCATGACCTACCAGTTCAGGAACCCGTCGCGTTCCGATGTCTTTGTCTTCAAGACCACGGGGATCCGCCGCATCGAGATGAACCTCGACCCTGCCCTCGGTTCCCAGTTCTACATTAAGCGACTCGCCGGCGTCCCGGGGGACACCCTACGGATCGACTCTCCAAAGCTCTTCCTAAACGGTTCCATCGCCACACAGACTCCCTTCCAACGTGTCATGAGCTGCGAGAACGGCTATCGGGGATACTCCAATCCCAGTGCCGCTCAATACCTGACGACTCCGGAGGAGACCTTCACCGTGCCAGCCCATGCATTCTTCGCCATGGGCGATAACAGCTACAACTCCAGCGACAGCCGCTACTGGGGCATCGTTCCCGAGCGGAATGTCATTGGCAGAGGCTACTTCGTCTACTGGCCATTCTCCGAGCGCTGGGGCTTCATTCGATAATCACTCCAACCGACGCAGTAAGGGAATTTATCCCGCGGAGGCGCAGAGGCGCGGAGGATAAAACCGGTGAGTTTTTTCAAGGTTGGGTACGTCATCAGATAACCCGCTTAATCCTTTAAATTTTCTTTTCTCTGCGACTCTGCGCTTGCTTGCTCGGACGTTGCTTCTCATCCGTTACGGCTGCGGGAGACTTTCTTATTTCCGCTTCTTGGCAGGCGTCTTCTTACTCACAGGCTTCTTACCGCCGGCGACAACTTTTGCCGCGACCTTAGAAGCTACCTTCAGCCTGAGGGCATTCAGTCTGATGAAGCCGGTGGCATCACCTTGATCGTAGGCCTGAGTTGGGTCGGCTTCCATTGTGGCGATATCAGGACGGTAGAGGCTAACCGGGCTCTTGCGGCCAGCCGCCATAATATTCCCTTTGTAGAGACGCAGACGGACAGTGCCGGTCACATTCCTCTGGGATTCCGTAATTAGGGCCTGGAGAGCCAGACGCTCGGGCGCAAACCAGAATCCGTTATAGACCAGCGTGCTGTATTTCGGGATCAGGCTGTCGCGCAGATGCATCACCTCACGGTCCATGGTCAGCGACTCCATCTGGCGGTGGGCGAAGTGCAGGATCGAGCCTCCAGGGGTCTCATACACACCGCGGCTCTTCATGCCGACAAAGCGGTTCTCGACCATGTCGACGCGACCGACGCCATGACGGCCGCCAATTTTATTCAGCATCTTCATGACGGCAAGAGGATCAAGCAGTTTGCCATTCACGGCCACGCAGTTTCCCTGAATGAAATCGAGTGTGAGCATCTCGGACTTGTCGGGAGCCTCTTCGGGACTGGCAGAGAGCTTGAACATCCCACGATTTGCGGGAGCAAAGGCGTCGAACCAAGGATCCTCAAGAATTCCGCTCTCATAGCTTATGTGGAGTAGATTACGATCCATCGAGTAGGGCTTCTTGGCGCTGGCCTCGACCGGTACCTTGTGGCGCTCGCAGTAAGCGATCATCTCGGCGCGGCCTGGGAATTCGGAGCGGAACCTCTCCTCGCGCCACGGGGCGATCACTTCGAGATCGGGCGAGAGTGCTGCGGCGGCTAGCTCGAAGCGGACCTGATCGTTCCCCTTGCCAGTTGCACCATGAGCCACCGCATCGGCACCCTCGGCAGTAGCGATCTCGACCATGCGCTTCGCGATCAGCGGACGGGCAATGCTTGTCCCGAGGAAATACTCCCCCTCGTAAAGAGACCCGGCCTGCATCATGGGGAAGATAAAATCCCTCGCGAACTCCTCCTGCAGGTCATCGACGTAACACCTGGAAGCACCCGTGCGGAGTGCCTTGGGCTTCAGTCCCTTGAGCTCCTCCTCCTGACCGATGTCTGCGCAGAAGGCGATGACCTCAGCGGAGTAGGTTTCTTTGATCCAGTTCAGAATAACGGAGGTATCCAGACCCCCAGAGTAGGCGACAACAATTTTCATGAACCTGTTGGATACAGCACTCCGCGCCTCGTTGCACGCCGATTTGAAAAAAGAGTGGGTTGACTGGGACTCGAACCCAGAACCAATACCTTAAAAGGGTACTGCTCTACCATTGAGCTATCAACCCATTCTATCTGTTAGAGCAGCCCGATTGAACCGTCTTACAGAAACCGCGCGACCCGTTTTTTAGCCCAGTCTATCATTTGCGTATTTGGAGTCACAAATGATCCAACCAGATTATGGTGAATTCCGCCGCATTGCTTAGGAACCGAATCGAATTTTCATTATGCACGATTTCGGAACAAAGGACAAAGAATTATGCATGGCGGCGCTGAATTAAATAAGCCACCGCGTCCCGGTAAAGAGTAACAGACCGCCCCCCCCATGGATGTCCACCCCTTTCCTGCTGATCTTGAGGGGAGTTTTTTCTATGTCGCCCTGAGTTCGAGTTGTTCGACTTAGGGCCTTGTGCGGAATGACGAAATCATTCACGCTTGTCGAAGACGCTCGAATGGCGAAATTGGCAGACGCGCCAGACTTAGGATCTGGTTCCGAAAGGAGTGTGGGTTCAAGTCCCTCTTCGAGCACCATCTTTATTGAACTCTTCAAGAGAGAATAAAAACTTAGAATGAATAAGCGACCAACATAGCCATCATTCAACACATTCAACCTCATGGGACATATGCACAACTCCATCATCGACACGATCGGCCACACTCCTCTCGTGCGCCTCAACCGCATCACCAAGGACCTGCCGGCCACGATCGCCGTGAAATGTGAGTTTTTTAATCCTCTCGGTAGCGTCAAGGATCGCATCGGCGCCGCCATGATTGCCGATGCCGAGGAAAAGGGAGTTCTCAAGGAAGGAACCACGATTGTCGAACCGACCAGCGGCAACACCGGTATCGCACTCGCCTTTGTGGCGGCAGCCAAGGGCTACAAGCTGATCCTCACCATGCCAGAGACGATGAGCGTCGAACGTCGGACCTTGCTTGCCATGCTGGGAGCCCAGCTTATTCTCACCCCGGGTTCGGAAGGGATGAAAGGCGCTATCGCCCGTGCTGAGCAGATCCTCTCGGAGACTCCGAACTCTTGGATGCCTCAGCAGTTCAACAACGCAGCCAACCCGGCCATCCATGCCAAAACCACTGCGGAGGAAATCTGGGATGATACCGACGGCAAGGTGGATATTCTTGTATCGGCCGTTGGCACCGGCGGCACCATCACCGGTGTCGCAGAGGCTCTGAAGGCCCGTAAGCCTAGCTTCCAAGCTATCGCCGTGGAGCCCAAGGACTCTCCCGTCATCACCCAGACCCGTGCAGGCGAACCCGTAAAGCCAGGGCCGCACAAGATCCAAGGGACAGGCGCCGGATTCGTACCGGGCAACCTCCATCTCAACATAGTGGACGAGGTACTCACCGTCACCAATGACGAAGCTTTCGCAATGGCCCGCCGACTTGCCAAGGAAGAGGGAATCCTTGCCGGTATCAGCTCGGGAGCGAATGTCCATGCTGCAATCGAGCTTGCCAAGCGTCCCGAGAATGCTGGCAAGCTGATCGTCACTATCGGCTGCTCGACTGGAGAACGCTACCTCAGCACCGCACTCGCCGACGAAGCCCGCGCCCAGGTCGGAGGCTAGGCGCATCGGCGCATCGGCGCCTCAGCGCTTGGATGGATTAGGCTAAAGACTATTTGGCTGTTAGGTCATACCCCTACCCGAATCCGGAATGGTGCGAATGATTTAGAATATAACGAGCCCTTGGCTTGATTCCTTCAATATTCCCTGCTCCTCTTATCTTTTAGGCTAACAGCCCTTAGCCTAATCATCATCCTTTATGTCCTCCATCTTTACACCGCCCGAAGCCGATCAGGAAATCGCACCTCCTTCCGGAGTTGAAGTGCTCTGGCTGAAGCACCGTGGCACTCTACTCGGCGGGATCGGCGCTCTTGCGGTGATCCTGCTGATCGCACTCGGCGTGACTATCGCCAACAGGTCATCAGAAGAAGCATCCGAGACAATGCTCTCGTCAGCCACGAACGAGACAGCCCTTAACGAGGTGATATCAAAATACCCCAAGACCCCTGCTGCGGCTGATGCCATACTTCTACTTGCAGCCTCGCTTCGAGACGCTGGTAAGCTGGAGGAATCCGATGCCCTATACTCTCGTTTTGCGGAGACCTATCCCAAGAATCCATTGGCCGTTTCATCCCTTATTGGACGCGCCTCCAATGCCCGCATAGCCGGGAAAACAGAAGTCGCCTTGAACTCCTATCAGCAGGCCTCTTCAGGATTCCCGCAGTCTTACGGAGCACCATTCGCCCTCTTTTCCCAGGCCCGTCTTCTGGCCCAGCTGGGCAAGATGGAGGAGGCTAAGCGCGCGATTCAGGCCCTCGGCAATCAGTATCCCTACTCTGCCTCAGCACAGGCAGCAGGCGCCGGCCCTCGCCAACAACAGGCTAACTGATATACTACCGAATATCGCGGGAAGGTAACAGAGGCCGCTGGTGTGAAATTCCTTTCACTTTCAGTTTTTCACCTTTTCCGCAATCTCCTCCGCAGGATAAGTCCAGATCTCGGAGAGCGTGGGGTGGTAATGGGGAATAAGTGCTAACTGCCCAGCTGTGGCGTTGAAGGCCATGGCTACCACGATCTCGTGGATGAGCTCCGATCCCTCGGGGCCAACCACAGCACCTCCGAGGATCCGACCATCGGCGGCATCGGCGATCAGTTTGACGAACCCATCGGTCTCGCCCTTAACAAGCGACTTTCCGTGATCGGCAAAGGGGTAGCTGGCCGTTATCACCTGGGCGCCCGAGCCGCGTGCTTCGACCTCGGTCATGCCGCAGGATGCCATCTGAGGCTCGGTGAAGGCAGCGAAGAGCTTGAGCCTGTAGTCGAGAGAAACAGGCTTCCCTCCCTTGAGCAGTGCAGCCGCATTTTTAGCAGCCGTCTCACCTTGGGTGATCGCAATATGAACCACCTCATAGGGCCCGCAACAGTCTCCTGCCGCAAAAAGGTGTTTCGCCGTAGTCCGCTGTTCTAGATCAGCACAAATAGCAGGGCCCTCCAGCGCTACGCCGGCTTTCTCCAGGTCGAGCCCCTTGACAGCTGGACGACGTCCAAGCGCATTGAGAATGATCCCTCCCTCAACACGGACCTCACCGTTTCCATGCTCAAAGCTCACCTGCATCCCGGACTCTGTCTTTGCGATATTGAGCAGGCGTGTGCCACAGAGAACCTCCATGCCCCTCTTGCGAAAGGCCTCTGCAAGGGCATTTGCCACATCGTTATCACTCCCGGTCAGGAGTTGCGTGTTGCGTTGCAGGATCGTCACCTTGGTGCCAAGCGACTCTAGGTAATGAGCCATCTCGAGAGCCACTGGTCCGCCCCCGAGCACGACTGCCGATTCAGGAATCTTTGTCATCTCCAGCAGATCGTCACTGATTAGGCAGAGCTCAATTCCGGGAATCTGCGGTCGATTGATGACGGAGCCGGTAGCAATACAGGCACTTTTCAATTTGATGATCCTTTCCCCTCCCTCATGCAGATCGACCCGGAGGCAGAAAGAATCGAGAAACTCGGCATGGCCACGGATGAAATCAAACTTCCCCCCCTCCAGCTGCTCCTGCCTGTAGTCGGTAAACTCGGCTATCAGAAGTCTCTTGCGTGCGATGATCTCTTTTGCATCGAATCCGATCTTCTCGGCACTCAGGCCGAACTCCGTTGCATGACGCAGAACACGGTAGCGGTTGGCTGACTCGATCAGGGTCTTACTCGGCATGCACCCCCGGAGAATGCAAAGCCCTCCAACCTCTTCGCCCCCCTCGATCACCGCCGTGGAAAGCCCCAGAGACACCGCCGTCCTAGCGGCCGCATATCCGCCACTCCCACCACCGATCACCACAAAATCATATTCCTTCATGATTGTAATCTGCTCCTCACCCATGGCTTTGAAAAGAGTGTACCATCCAAGCCCAAATAATCCCGCAGAGGTGCGGAGGCGCTGGGGGATAGAATCTTTCCGTTTCTTTTACTCTCTGCGTCTCAGCGCCTCTGCACGAGAATACTCAAGTAAAATCCATATCTTGTGGACAATGGACACGCATTACCCCCATATCCTGCGCTTTTGGCCACAAGGTAGCCAAAAAAGCGTTGCCCACCCCACCTCGCGTCCCTACCCTTCTGGGAATTATAAATCCGCCCTTTTCCCGGGCATTCCGACACTCTCCCATGGCTAAAAAAGAACCTGCAGAACCCATCATCCCGCTCGACGACTCCGATATTCCCGAGAAGCAGGACACGGCCGGTGGTGAAGAATACGGCGCCGCCCAGATCGACAAACTGGAGGGACTCGAGGCCGTCCGTAAGCGCCCGGGCATGTACATCGGAGATCCCGATGAGCGCGGACTCCACCACTGCGTCTTCGAGGTTCTCGACAACTCGATCGACGAGCATCTGGCTGGATACTGCACACGTGTGGAGGTATCCATTCACTCTGACGGATCCGTCTCCATTCGTGATAATGGCCGTGGTATTCCGGTGGAGATCCATCCCAAGTTCAAGATCCCGACCCTCGAACTCGTCATGACCAATCTCCACGCCGGCGGCAAGTTCGGCCAGGGAGCTTACAAGTACTCGGGAGGTCTCCACGGCGTCGGCGCGAAGTGCGTCAACGCCCTCTCCACCTGGTTCAAGGTCGAAGTCATGCGCGAGGGGAAAGTCCATTTCATGGCCTTCGCCCAGGGTAAGACCACCCAGCCACTGACGGTCCTCAGCGAACTGAAGAACAAGAAGCAGACCGGCACCTTCGTCACCTTCCTTCCCGATCCCGAGATCTTCACGATCACTACTACCTTCAAGTTCGAGCGACTATCCGGACGCCTCCGCGAGCTTGCCTTCCTGAACCCCGGCATCGAGATCGTCCTCACCGACGAGCGCGACGACGAGGAGCACCGTACCCGCCACGAAACCTTCCTTTACAAGCACGGCATTCAGGAGTTCGTACGCCAGCTTGGAGAGACCCGCACAGTCCTTCACCCAAAGCCGATCGTCATCTCCCGCCAGCGCGACGAGATCTTTGTCGACGCCGTCCTGCAGTATAACGACTCCTACACCGATCAGATTCTCTGCTTCGCGAATTCCATCCCGAATCCCGATGGAGGTACCCACCTGACTGGCATGAGGACCGCACTTACCCGTGCGATCAACCAGTACGCCAAGGCCAACAATATACTCAAGGAGAAGGACCCTGCCCTCTCCGGTGACGACGTGCGCGAGGGACTCACCGCTGTCCTGAGTGTCAAGCTTCCCAACCCCCGCTTCGAGTCCCAGACCAAGGTCAAGCTGGTCAACACCGAAGTGGAGGGCGTCGTGAACTCCTCCATCTACGAGGGACTCATGGATCACTTCGATCAGAATCCCCCGGTCGCCAAGAAAGTCATCGAGAAGGCCCTCACCGCAGCCCGCGCCCGCGAGGCGGCCCGCAAGGCCCGAGAGACCGTCCGTAAGAGCGCCCTCACCGGCGGTGGACTACCCGGCAAATTGGCCGACTGCTCCGAGCGCGATCCCTCTCTCCCCGAGCTCTACATCGTCGAGGGTGACTCCGCAGGCGGCTCCGCCAAGCAGGGCCGCGACCGCCGCTTTCAGGCAATCCTCCCGATCCGAGGCAAGCTGATCAATGTGCAGAAGGCGCGCCTTGATAAGGTACTCCAGAACACCGAGATCCAGACCATGATCACA
>Ga0187844_10001560_pt1 | contig 17304 bp, 22 predicted proteins | sample SpaLakP09_SKY_50_FD_134517 | JGI IMG/M metagenome (GOLD analysis project Ga0187844, IMG submission 134517) | Oligotrophic lake water microbial communities from Sparkling Lake, Wisconsin, USA - SP09_SKY_50 | ecosystem: Environmental > Aquatic > Freshwater > Lake | place: USA: Sparkling Lake...
AAAGGTGATTTAAGTGTATCATAAGTTGTTTCTACAAAATCAATATGATCTTCAAGTTTTCTTTGTGTTCTTTGTTGTTCTTGTAATAATAGTAATAATGTATCAATTTTATTATTCATTATAGATATTTGCCTTTCTATATTATTATTCATTATAGATATTTGCATTTCTATATTATTTAAACTTTCAGTATGTGGCATATTTTTATTATATAACAATATAATAAAAATAAATCAGTTTATTCTCTAAAGCTAATAACTGTATTATAAGTTTCAAAAGCGGATGCTATAGTTCCTTTATTTTGATAAAATCTTGATTCTTTTTCTTGAGTTAAAAGCACTACTATTATATTAAGATCTTTTGCGTGATAAGTTACACAGTCTTTATCTCTACTAACAACATTTATTTCAGATGTAAATGGCTGAATTCTTTTTGGAGTGTAATTATGTTTTATAAGTTTAGGATGTTCGTCAGATAGAGTACGAGTTTGGAAAGATACCCATTTAATATCTTTTAATGGTATTTTGAAACCATTAATATTTTTATCTTGATCTGTAAATACTATAAGATATCTGTAATCTTTGCTTAATAGACAGTGTATTTTACATATATACATAGAGTAATTGTCTATATCTTTTGTTTTAACCATTAACGGGTTGTCAAAATAGTAGGAAAACGAATCATATATATAGTCTTTTTCAGGAGTGTATTCAGTAAAAAATTGTCCGTAATTCATTATTTATTGTATAAAATATAATTTTTTAAATATCCTATTCTATAATAAATAATGAATTACGATTATACTAAAGTATGTGTCGCAGAATATAGACCATATTCTAAATATTTTTCAAACACTAATGAAAGTCTTCCTGGAATGAATCCAAGAGTTCCAAAAATTGGATTATTAAAATATAATCCTAATAATGCTTCAGCTGGGGTTTGTAATCATAAACAAACTTGCTCTACATATCCTCTAACTCCTGCTTATGTAGAATATGGTTTATATGTAGATCAATGTGGCCCCCCTCTTCCACCTTAATATTACAAAAATAAAAATGAATTTAAATAGAAAAGTATTTTATAATAAAAATGAGTAATATTATAAAGTTTAAGAAGACTTTACCAAACGCGGTAGTGCCAACTGCGGCAACAAAGGGTGATGTAGGATATGATTTGACTGCTATTGAATTCGTAAAGAAAATGGGAAACAACACATATATGTATGATACTGGCATTTGTATTGAGCCGCCTGCCGGTTTTTATACAGAGATTGTTCCAAGAAGTTCTATTGTAAAAACTGGGTTTGTATTGTCAAATAGTGTTGGAATTATTGATCCTCATTATTCTGGATCTTTAAAGGTATGTTTTACAAAGGTTGATGAAAGTATGCCAGACTTTGAAGTTCCATTTACAAAGTGTCAGTTATTATTGAAGAGAGCTGAGTATGGTGTATTTCGTGAGGTAGAAGAGTTTGGTGAGGCTACAGAGAGAGGTTCAGGTGGTTTTGGAAGCACCGATCAAATGTTGAAACAACTTGATGAGATTGCTTAATAATTTTTAAACAAAAATATGTTTAAAAATAAATTTTAATCAAATATATGAGTTTCTAAAACTTCAGATATTTCACGTGCTATTTTGTTTATTGTAAGTTCGCTTAAACCTACTTTTTTAACGTATTCTTTCATAGATATATTTTTTTTATTAAGGCAAATCCAATAGTAAATAATTCCAGCACTAGTGCTTTGAGGTCTAGATCTATTAAGTCTAGAAGATTTATTTTTTACCTCTTGGTATATTTTTTTAACTTCGTCTTTTTGAGCTTGTGTAGTTATAAATTTATCCATAATTTCATCTATCAAGTTAATTGGAGTAATATAGGTTGATCTAATAGGTGATTCTTTAGGAGAGTTAAGATTAACATGTTTAAGACCTTTTAAAGCAGCCTTTCTATCAAGTTTAAAAATATTTATAAGAGTTTCACAACTCTGTGGTCTTCCGCTTAGTTTAAAAGCGTGAAATATTGTCGCAAATACAATGGCTTTTCTAGAGTTTCCTCTGTATATTTTACCATTGGTGACTTGCGAGTAGAATTTGTTAGCTGTATTTATAATTTTTTCACTAAAACCCAGGTTTTTAACATCTTTATATATAGTTCTTTCTTCTAATTTTCTTACTTGGCATCTTGTAGGATCGGACATATGTTTAGTATCAACATTTCCATAATATCTCCATTCCTTATCATTTAATATATCTTTTGATATTTCTTCACCACAATCAACGCAAAGACAATTACCATTTTCATTAATTATATTAATATGTTTACATTCAAATAGATCACAATCACTTATATATTCTGCAGAAGAAGTTTCTTCTGGCTCTACGTTTTGTGCTTCTTCAATAGCCAAATCAAATAGGTCAAAATCTGTCATGTTTTAGTGTTATATATTAATATTATATAAAAAAAAATCGTTTTTATTTTTATTATTTTTCTTGTATATAGGACGATGGTTTAACTTTTAACTCGGGGTTATCTTTAATCAACTGTAATACCTTTTCTTTCATAATGTCAAGTTTTGGTATAATTTTTTTCAAAAATGTATCATCTTCACTGCCTTTATCTAAAAAATCAAAAGGAACAGCTTCTATACAATTTCCTGGTTGTGTATCTCTAACTTCATCATAATCATCTAATATAACTGTATTAGAAGGAGTATAACCATTCATTTTATGTATATCCCAAAACATTGTTAAATCCTTAGTTCCGTTTTTTATTTTTTTAGACCAATTACAATGATATGAGAAGAAAATAAAATCTATTTTTCTGTTAGTTTCTTTAGGGGCAATTATTTTATCTATAATAAATAAAGCATAATCTTTACTAGCTGCAGTCCATATAGATACATTAAAATTAGTAAATAAATAGTCTAAAAATTCTTGTAAATAAGGTCTTTCAAATACAGTATAATAACCTTCCATATCACTATATTTAAATTTCTCCATTTTTTTAGCCTGTTTTTTTTTATTAAGTTCTTTTCTTGATAAAGCAGAAATAAGAGTTGCATCTAAATCTAACACAACATTTATCATTTTATTATACATTATTTTATTTTTATTTATTTTTATTTATTTTTAAAATATACATTTTAAAAATAAAATCACATTACTAAAGGTCTTTTAGGCTTAGACGACTCTTCTTTTTCACGAACTTTTGCTAATTCCTGGGCTTTAGCTAGAATACTAGAAGTATTACTATTTGATTTTTTACTTGAAGATGAAGGCTCTCGTTTAGTATTTTCTATAATTTCTAATCCATCTTGTGTTTCTTCCTCTTCTTCCTCTTCCTCTTGAGTTTCATTTTCACTTTCACTAAATAAATCATTTATTGATGTTTTATTAGAAGATTTATTTTTAGCCTGTTTTGGCTTTTTAATTTGCTTTGATTGGTTAATATGGTCTTGATTATGTTGTTTAGAAGGTTGTTGAGGAGGTGGTTGAGGAGCTTGTTGAGGAGGTGGTTGAGGAGCTTGTTGAGGAGGTGGTTGAACTGGTTGTTGTGGAGTATTCATTTGTATATAATTTTGTATAACATTTTGAATAAATTGAAAAGAATGAGCACCGTCAAATTTTTCTACACCACCGTCTGGATATAATACTAATATAGCTGGGACTGATTTAATTTCTATAGAAGAAGAAGATATTATACTTTTTCTTATATTTTCATTATCTATACATACCTTTTGTATGCTTAATAACCTTAAATCTATATCGCTATGTTGTAATAAGTCTAGCATTTTCTTAGAGTTTGGCGAATATTTGCTATATAATAACACAATGTTAGAGAATTCCATTTTTTTATAAATATTTTATGTTTAAATGATTATTTAAACTAATAAAAATATTTACTAAATATAAAAAAAATGGAATTTGGAAAGAAAATTATGAATGATTCATTTGGAATCATCCCAACACCACAGATCACCAACTATATACGTGATGAAAATTTTATGAGATACGTAGGATGGTCTGAAAGTGATAATTGCAGTGACACTTTAACAGGAACACAGAGATTTTTTAGCCAAGCTACTGTTAATATTATATCAGCAAAAGTAACACAATTAACAATGGGTGTTCATGAAAAAAATATACCCATAAAAGTAACCGATAATGTTATATCCCATGTAATGTCAAATGTATATAGTAACTTTAGACCACCTACCGGTGATATACATTCTAGATATGTAATTCCTACAAAAGAGGGTCCTTATTCTTATATTCAAGAAATGATTGACCAAACAATTGAAATTATAGTATCAGATTTGAAAAATTCATTTGGTATGAAATACAATAACGAGAGTCTAAGTATTTGGACTACAGTATATGGAGATTTTAACGCACATAAGCTAAGACAACACGCTCCAATTAAAGTTGTTAATAAAAGACCAGATCCAATGCAATTTTTCCAAAATTATTAGAATACTATCATAACTTTATATGTTCTTCGTATAATGTCGCTATTGGTTTAAATGATACTTGTTTTTGACTATTTATATTTCTATTAGTCCCATGACACTGATAATCAACTTTATTAAAACTATTTCTAAAATTTTCAATAGTAAGATGCCCTCCATACACATCAAGTAGTCTCCAATGTGGGGCACATTCTATAACATGATCATAACCAAACATATTTTTGTATATCTCCGCAAGCATAGTTTCAGAATTATTATACAACTTACAATGTTTATTATCCTTTATAAACGCATTACAACAATTAAAAGAACAAAATACACCATCAGATTCATAAAATTCCTTTTCTTCTATATCAACCCGCTTATCATCTTTAATTAAATGAGTACGCTGTATAGAAATATTTTCTTTTATCACATATTTATCACGAGTAATTTCAGAATAATACTGTTTAACAGCTTGTGTTGATATAAAATTAATAGGACATCCAATAGGCGATGTATTAAATGGATGTCTATCCCAAAAACAATTATACTTAAGACTAGATGTATTTGTTTTAGTTTGAAAATCTATCATAGACACATAACATTTGTGTAATTTTTTTGACTCATCTAAAAAAGAAACTAGTTCATGAGTTTTAGTATCTAAGGTTAGATCACAAATTCTAGTTATATTAATAGGTAATGACGTTTTTTCAGTAATTTTATTACATAGACTATATTTAGAATCAACTTTTTCAGTATTAATACCATATAGAGTAAATAAAAACTGATATACTTTGCGTCGGGTAGATTTTTTTTTAGAATCACCTTCTGGAGATATTTCTTCTTGAGGTTCAGACATTTTTATACAAAAAAATTATATATAATAAATCATTTTTATTTTTTTAATAAAATAAAAATAAATTAACTATTATAAATGAGTTATAATCTTATAGAAAATTTAAAAAATATAGCACCAACTTTATTTTCTACTAACATTATACCACAAGAAACAATGATTTTATCAGAACAATTTCTGTGTGTGGCAAAGCTTATAGTATTAGTATCTATTTTATTGTTAATATTCGGGGTTAGTTTTAAACAAACTATTTTATTTTGTTTATTTTCTTTATTATTTATAAATATAATATATTATATAAAAAAGAACAATATGGAAAATTTTATAGAAAGATATGACGGAAAATATCTAGCACAAGCCAGAGACACTTGTCCAGAAATACCTAAAAGGGCTACTCCCATAACATATCAATTACCCAGAGTAGTTGATGACGACACATTTTTTTATTGCAACGATCAAGTTCAACTAGAACCTTTTGATAAATCCTTTATGTCAATGAATCAAAAACTTGTTGGACCTGCTAATCCAAAAACTAAAATAGCTCCTGTTATAATACCACCATCCCATGATTTAGACTACTGGAGAGCTAATAATTTAGTAAATCATTCACATGTTAATATACTATCACAACAAGATGTATATCAATCTGGTTATGAAGTATTGTCTCAATGCAAACCTAATAAACCAAAGAGACCTAATGTAAAAGAAGGATATTGCGCCGAAGGAACTTGCGGAAACCAATCAAACAACCCCAAATACGGTAGCAATAGATGGCATCCTCAACAAGAACAATCATCTTCTAGTAATAAATCACAAAGAGATATATATGATGAAAACTTTCAAAATTATTTCCCTTTTAAACAACAATCTAGAAAAACTCCTTCTAAACAATTTATTGATGATAGCAGAAATAAACCAAATGTCGGACAGATCAACACTTCGTGCGGTTATAACCCAGAACAAGTTTTCTCATCAAATTTACCTTCAAACTACGCCGCCAGTAATTGCCAAGAAGATCCTAGCATGGCTCAATACAATAAAAACTTATTCACTCAAATTATTGAACCTGGTGTTTATTCAGTAAATCAAGTCAATGAACCTATTAACTCAAACATGGGTATTTCTTTCACACAACAATTTGAGCCAATGACATACAGTAATACTCAAGACGGTATTCTCTACACAGAACACGATCCTCGTATTATGGAACCTTTACCAGAAGAACCACCAAAAGAAACAGTAAATGAATCTAACGTCTATGATCCCAGATTTAGCGGATATGGTACAAGCTATCGTTCATATATAGATAAACAAATAGGACAACCCAGATTCATGTATGATGACGTAAATGCTATTAGAATGCCAAATTATCTAGTAAGAAGTAAAATAGATTTTGAATCATATGCTGACAGCTATGGACCTATGAAAGCTGGTCAACCTGATGGAAATGATTTAACCTCAAATATAAGAGAATTAACACAAGAATCTTGGATAAACAATTCAAATAATTTCCGTAATGATATTATGGTTTCTGCTATGAGAAAGCGCAACGCAGAAATGTGGCAAAACAGAATGTATCCCAAATCAACTTCTGGACAACGCATGGCTGGCAGAAGATAAGATTAATAAAAATGAATTTTTATTTTATAATTTTTATAAAATAAAATATGGGTAATTGTATCTTTTTACAATTAAGTCGTAATATCAAAACATATCAAGATACAGATCTATCTGGATATACTTCCGAAAACACTCCTTGGCTATCTCTAGAGTCACAAATCGTTAAATGTAAAGTTATTGATGTATATGATGGAGACACAATAACTGTTATATTACCATGGAATGGTAGCGTCTTTAAAAAGAAATGCCGTTTGACAGGTATTGATTGCGCTGAAATCAGGACTAAAGATTTAAGAGAGAAATCTTGTGGTTATGATGCTAAACAATTTCTAGAAAATACCATAAAAGATAAAGAATTATGGATTCATTGCGGTGATTGGGATAAATTTGGCCGTCTATTAATAACTATATTTAACACACGTGAAGAAATTGGTAATTTTGAAAAGAGTATTAACCAATTAATGATAACTTCCCATTATGCCTATAAATATGACGGAAAAGCTAAATCTGCTTTTAAAGACTGGCACGAGAAATAAAATGATTTTATTTTATATTTTATTTTAAATATAAAAAATGCCTACAATAGTAAGTTGGAATGTTAATGGAATAAGATCTAATATTGTTGGAGGAAAACACCTTTCAAACAAAAAGGCTAAATATACTTCAATAGATCCAGAAACAAACCTAGGTGAAATTATTAAAAATTATAATCCAGACATTTTATGCTTTCAAGAGATAAAATGTGATTCTAAAGTAGCAACAGATACATTTCAATTTCCAGAATATCATCAATATTTTAACTCTAGTAAAGGTGTTGGTGCTAGAACTGGTTCTAGATATTCTGGAACCGCTATTTGGACTAAAGAAAAACCTGAAAATGTTCTATATAATATTCCCGACTTTGAAGACAATGAAGGTCGTGTTATTATAGCAGAATACACAGACTTTATTCTCATAAATACATATGTGCCAAATTCTGGCTCTAATTTTGATTATAGAATTTTTGAATGGAATGTAGCTATAAATACTTATTTAACATCTTCAACTTTAATAGATAAAAACAAATATATTATATGGGCTGGTGATTTAAATGTTGCTTATACTATTGATGATACTTGTTATACAACCTCAAAATATAACAGTTCTACTATTTCTGGTTGTTTAAAAGAAGAAATCAATGACTTTAAATGTATTTTAGATTCTGGATTTGTTGATGCTTATAGAAAGTTTAAAAATCCTCAAGAAACAGAATATACTTGGTTTTTTAATCAAAGATGTAGAGAACTAAATAAAGGTATGCGTATTGATTATTTTATAGTTGATGATAGATTGGCTGAAAAAGTATTAGATTGTGGTGTTATAAATGATTCTGGATTAAAGACTACACCTCTTGGCAGCGATCATTTAGCTATATATTTAAAGTGGTAATTTTTTAATGTAAAAATACATTAAAAAAATTAATCAATATTATTGGTCCAACGAGCACTATACTTTTGTCGGTTCATTGTTGCCATTAATCCTCCAGCATTGCTAGTACCACCCATTATGTTTTCTCTAAAACTACAACTATCATTTATAGATGTTAATTTAGAAAAATTTCTCATATTATTTGTAAGCTGATTTGATGACACTAAAGGCTGTCTATAATATGCTGGTTTCATAGAGTTCATAGGATCTTGATAGACCTGTCCTTCTACATATGAACTTATTTCAAATAAAGGGCTAAAGTATGGATCTTCTATAGATTTATCAATATAATATGTAACCTGACCGGCGCTTATATCTTTATAATCTTTATAGTTTTTTCCGTATCCACGAAGATCTTCATTATAAACATCTGCTAATCTTACTGTAGATTCTGTAGGTGGTCTATCTAAAGCAATAATATCAGCAGTCATAGAGTTAAGCAATCGTGGATCATATGCTGTATAAACAGTATTTGGATAATTAGTGCAATTAAATGCTTTAAAACCAGGAGCTTGTTTATATGCCTGGGGATTAAACCAATATCCTCCAGTTCTTGGATGAGGCTCTTGGGTTTTCTTAAACGTTTTAGTATTATAAAAATCATAATACTCCGGAATCACTGGTTGATCAACCGGTTGTCTTCTTACTGATAAATTAGTAGGAACACCTTTATTGTCTTTAGGGAAACTATTTTTGGGTCTTGCATCATAACAAGGACAAGATGATTGAGGATAAATGTCTATAGTATCATTCATTTATATTATATAAATACTTATTTTAAATTATAATTTTTTAATTATAATTTATTATTTATTTTATTTTTTATATTGCATCATTTTTTCAGATACTTCTACATATCCAAGAAACATACGCCTACAACAATACCTCGCAGCTCCTATACTATCAAGAGCAATTTTAGCTTCAATACCATCATTAATATACTTCTTATATGTCTCAATCTTATTTGCAAGCACCTTTCCACACGAAAAACATCTTACTGGCATATCCATTATATAATGTTTTATTTATTTTTTGTTTTTTAATTCATTTTTATTTTTACTAAAAAATAAAATAAAATTTATATAATATAAAAAAGATGTCAAATGGTAAATGCTTAAAAGATTGCAGAGCATTTTATGAAAACCCAACCCCTGGTAACTTTGGAGCACCAGATCAAAGTCTAACTTGTTCTTATTGTTTATCTAATGATTTACCAATAAGCACTAACGCTGCGGGAAATCCTCCTTACCCAGGATGCGAAGCTGCAAAAGTATTACAAAATAGCCCTGCTCTAAATACTATTGCTGACTATAATAACGCAAAAAACATGATATATAATGAATACTGCACAAATAAAAATGCTAATTGCAGTGATTTATATCAAGAATATACAGGAACAAGATCTTGCGCTGCTCAACCTAGACCACAACCTAGACCACAACCTAGACCACAACCTAGACCAGTAACACAAGATACATTTGTTAGACCTAGCCCAAATCAAAGAACTTGGGGAATTTTATAAACAATTTAAAAATTATTTTAAAATAATAAACATTATTATTTTAAATGAAAGTCTTTAATTTTGAAACTTATGTATGCCGAGTTGGTGAAAACGCAAAAGATAACTGGAATTTATTAGATCAATCAGCAGCTAATTATGTATTATTCCATTTATCTTCTTTTAGTTCTTGTTATGTAGTCTTAGAAACATCTTATGATATTTTAACCGATATTCCACCAGATATTATAAAAAAATCCGCTGAACTTTGTAAAAACAAAACTAAATATAAAAATATGACAGATATAAAAGTTGATTATACATTCTGTAACAATATAAAAAAAGGCGATACAATAGGAGAAATTATATATAAAAGTAATAAAAAAGTCAAATCTATAAAAATATAAAATATTTATATAATATAAAATGAAAGAATTATTCGTTAAAGAAAATCACGGTGGAGGTGGAGGCGGTGGTCATGGTGGAGGTGGCCGAGGAGGTGGTGGATATGGCGGTAGAGGTTGGGGCCGTGGTGGTAATTGGTATGGAGGAAGTGCTGCTTGGTCCCCATATTTAAGTTATCCATACGCAAATTACTATCCAGAACATATTACTGTTGTTACTAAACAAACACAACCAGAAAATCCTAAACAAAATACTGATACTAAATTTATGGATATATTTAAATATTTTATTCCAGTTATTGTATTACTCGCATTTATTATTCTATATCTTATTATAAAAAAACTTATTTAGTAAAAAAAAAGAAATAAATATTCTTTATTATTAATAAAAATGTCTAGATGTAATACACAATGTGACAGTTTCTATAAAAATCCTACTGAATCTACTTTTAACTCAGAAGGACCATCAGGAGATAATATGTCCTGCGCTTATTGTTTAAGCAACGATCTAGAAGTGAATACCGGAAATCCTGACAATTTACTTTGCAAATGCGCACAACAACTTTCATCTATGGAAATTGATAAAAATATATCTTTTGATCAATATAACCAAATTAAAAAATGCCTTCAACAACAAGGCTGTTCTACAGATTGTAAAACACTATATAACGAGTTTTTAGGTTCTGGATGCTCCTATGGTAATACAAAATTATCATCACCAACAACTGGATCTTCTAATACTGGTAATATTATAATATGGTCTGTTCTTGGTCTTGTAGCCGTTATAGGTATTTTTATGTTAGTTAGAAAAATTAGATCTAGACCTACAAGATTCCCATCAAGTGTTAGATACTAAAATTATTATTTAAAGTTAATTAACTTTAAATAAAATGGAACAACTTATTTTTAAAGATATAGATGAAAGACTAGACTTAGGTCTTAAGAGATATGGTCATGGTATAAGAATCCACGATAATACTATAAATTTTGGAACTAAAACAGACTCTTGGCTTGAAATGATGGAACAAGAATTATTAGACGGTATTGTATATTTAACAGCTCACCTTATGAGACAAGAAAACATTGAAAATGACCCTGAAAACTCAAAATTGAGAGAATGTCTATTAAAATATAAAGAAGAAGAAGAACACACTATGATGTCCCATCTATTTTATATGATTAGACTATGTAAAAAATTACAATCTTAATCTTTTATAATCCAAGATAACCCATTCAAATATTCAGAATGATATACATATAAACATTCATCTTTAACATTTTTACTTATTGTTAAAGTTGCACCATACTTAATTAATACCTTTATACAATTCTCTACCTCTCTTCTAAAAATTTGTCTCATACAATTACCATCAAGACCCATTAACACAGACTCTATAGGTGATATATTTGAATCATCCCTCAAATTAGGATCTGCTCCATTTTTTAAAATACTTATCATTCGCTTTTCAAATCTAAACCCACATAAACACGTCAAAATAGTTGATCTTTGTGATGTATAATTACCAACTCTATTTATATTTAGACCATTTTCAATAAGATTTTTTACAACCATCTCTGTTATACACCACATACTATACACTGTTAATTCTTCCAAAATAAGTTGTGGTCCTAAATCTTTTAAATATTCTTCATATTTTCCAACTATCATATCACTCTCATATTTATGTTTATCCATACATTTATATTCTCCACCAATAGTCTTTACTATTATGAATCCTATTCTACTTGCTGCTTCTTTAAACACACTAATATCAACATTAGGACATTCTATATTAGTATTACATTCACCCCAATGTGTAATAATAAAAAGCAAATCTTTAAGATCAATCTCTTCTAAATGTGTTTTTAACACTTTTAATAACCCTTTCTCAATTATTTCTTTATTAACATATTCAGGACATTCATTTATATAAAATAGAATATCATTTGTATTTATATGTTTAGAATTTATTATTGTGTATTCCCATATCTTTGACATCTCTTGAGATGTTATTAAATTATAAGTTTTTAATTTTCTAGCATAATATGGTGTTGGTAATACATTATCCCTTAATAACTTAAACATATGTTCCGAAATTGCGTCATTTTTCATATTATTTAAATCTTTAGAATCAAAAAGTAAATCCCAAGATAAATATCCACATTCAAATATGATATCTATATCTTCAACTGTCGCATTATCTAATAAACTTTTTAAAGTATTAAAATCTTGTTGAGATAATAAAGGTTTATCTTCTATACCATAGAGAAATTCTAGAATAATAGTCATATTATTTTTTATAATAAACTTTATTATAAAAAAATTATTTTTTAAATAACCGTTAAAAAATCTTTCATCTCTACAATAGCCTTTCTACTATTTACATAACCACCATATAACATCAATATTTCAAGATCTTTCATAAACTCATCTTTATTTTTTATATTACTACTAACTATTGCTTTTTTAACTTCTTCAAGACTATACTCAACAAATTTAGGACAATATATAACTTTCTTCTCTGTATCAAATCCATCACAGTGTCGCCCAAAACCAAAAAACTCTTCAAATTCATATTTATCAATCTGGCTAATTGGCTTCATAATTATTTTATATAATTCAAGACCAAACGCCTCTACTTTTATAGTAGCTACATGCGCATTATAAACAAAATCTACTCCAGTAAAATGTTTATTATCAATATCTTCTGTTATATCTATAACAAGATTACCTGGCTTATAATATTTCTTATATAATTCTACAAAAAAATCATAAACTTTAGTTTTAGTTTCAATATTCATACTTAACTTTTTATATTTATTTTAAATATAAAAATCATTTTATTTTTAAGCAGTTGGTCTAATCTCAACCTTAATTCCACACGCCATCAACTCTTGCATCAATAACTTTGACGCATATGGAATAATCACATTTGTAATCTTATCTGTCTTACACCCAGAACATTCCTTTACCGATGATGCTATCATACCACACTTATCACATACGTGCATTGTATATGGATCTGACATATCATACAATCTCTCCTTCAAGAACCTTGCTGTTCCATGGACAATCATCGCATCACGCTCCATCTCTCCGAAGCGGAGTCCTCCTGCCCTTGATCTTCCTTCAAGAGGCTGGCGAGTCAGCATGGTGACAGGCCCTTGGGCGCGACTATGCATTTTATCCCCAACCATATGCTTCAATCTTTGATAATAAGTAGGACCCATAAATATCTTTGCTGGAATTTTCTCACCTGTCATTCCATTAGTAAGTGTCTCCCATCCAAGCCTATCGTGCCCAGTTTTTCCAAGCTTATCACACAATTTATCAATAACATCTATACTATTGCTACCAAAAGGAGTACAATCACCATACTCACCAAGCATCACACAACTTTTACCCAGTAAGCACTCCATTAATTGATTAATCGTCATTCTCGAGGGTAAAGCATGCGCATTCATAATAATATCAGGTGATATACCATTTTTATCAAAAGGCATATCAACTTGTGCCATAACACGTCCTGTCGTGCCCTTTTGAGCCGCACGACTAGCAAACTTATCCCCAATCTCTGGAATTTTTACTTTTCTAATAACAACCTTTACCAACTTATATCCATCAGGTGTAGTAGATACAAGAACTCTATCTACTACACCATCTTCTCCAGTATTAATTGAAACACTAATATCTTTCTTTTCATCCTCACCTGTTTTAGAACTCTTTGTCAATATTTTTCCAATAATAACATCACCCTTTTCAACACGCGATCCCGGCTCAACAATTCCATCTTCATCTAGAAGATTATAATTATAACCACGCTTACGCAACTCAACTTCAGGTAGCTCAATAGTCTCAAAACTATAGCTACCTCTCTTCTTTTCCTCATCTACAATAGTCTTATAACAAACTGTCCTAAACATTCCCCTATCCACAGCGTCTTTATTAAGCATAACCGAGTCTTCCTGGTTAAAGCCAGAAAGACACATAATCGCTACTACACAATTTACACCAGATGGCATATCTCCAAACATTAAATAATTAGAAGTCTTTGTGCTTACAATAGGCTTTTGCGTATATTCTAAAACATGCACTACAGTATCCGTCCTAATCTGGTGATTTAGAGCAAACATTCCAAGCGCTTGCTTACCCATACTAGACATAAAACAATTACGAGGAGCAGGAGAATGTTCCGGAAAAGGAATAATAGATGCCATAACACCAAGCATCATACTAGGATGAATTTCACAATAATTATAAACATAATCCTCATTCTCTAACGTTGAAGGATACATAGCAATAACTGAATTCTCAGATTCATTACTATCAATATACCTAATAACATCTTTAGTTACAAGAATGTTCCAATCCGTTCCATCCCTTTCTGTAATCAACAACTTTTTATCTTCAGGATTCACTGTAAAAAGAGGCCTCATCAAACGACCTTCATCCGCATAAATTCTAACCTCTTCATCTACCGCATCATAAGAGGCTGAAATTGTCCCATCCAACAATTTATTTTTCTTATATCTTTGAATATCACTAATCAAAGCATCCGAATCTTCAGTAAAACCCAACAATATACCATTAAGAAATACCTTTACATAAGAAGCAGACATTCTCTTTGATAAATCAAAGTTTTCAATTTTTATAAGATTCTTATTCTTATCAATAATATTTCTAACACGAATAGTTGATACTCTCGTGCTAACTGTTGCCAAATTTGAAAAGTTTGTTACTATACCAGATGTGGCCCCTTCAGGCGTTTCTACGTCACACTGAAAGCCAAATTGAGAGGGATGAATTTGACGAATTTTTGCGTTCTTTCCCTCCTTGCCAATAGGAATAACAATACGACGAAGATGTGATATCGTTGCTCCCCAAGTCATACGACTCAACACCTGCGAAACACCAGTTCTCACATACGCATTCTTTTGAACTCCCCAATTTCCCGTAGCAAACACGTGGCGAAACCCTGCTGTTATAATATTATTTCTTGAAAGTGTAAGGATAACATCTGTCCTCTTTTCCAACTGAATCTCGGAATTTTTTATAAATCTCTTAAACAACACTTTAAACAAATCGTGCATAAGAGTTCCCACCATCTCCACTCTCTTATTAGAAACATTATCACGATCATCATCTTTTCTATGACCCATATGCGTAGATAACAACTTATTAATCATATGTCCGCAATACAATGCCTTCTCTTTGATTGTTGCTGAAATACCAAGATGAGGAAAAAGTTCTGTTTCAACTACTTGCCACGCATAAGGATTTCTCTTATCTTTTGCCAATATATGCATCGCAAATTTACCAATATACTCCAACGCCTCTTCTTGTGTCTCAACACCATAAGAATCTCTTACGATATAATTCATATACTTATCCGCTTCCTTACCAGACAAACCAATCAAATTACACATCTCCTCTTTTGTTAGAAAACCAAAAGCCTTAAATAAAATACCTGCTGGAACTGGCTGTGTAATATAAGGAATAGAAAAAACAATACTTTTTTCATCAAAACCAATCTTTGCCTGTATTAACACCGAATGACCTGTCTCCTCGGACATACTCCTAATCTCTGCTACATACTTAAACTTTGACTTAAGAGACATCTTTTTTCCTGGTGTGGCAGGTCCCAATTTTTGACTATATACATACACTTGATTATAATTACCTCGCTGTTGTGCTACAATAGCGCGCTCCTTACCTCTTATAATAAAATATCCACCGCAATCATTTTGACACTCACCCTCAGCAATCCTCTCGGCTGGAGTTTTGTCATATAAGTTACACAATGATGAACGAAGCATTACTGGTATTCTTGCTATATTAACCCGATGATAAACAGTAACTTCTGGCTCTTTACCTTCCTTTGTAATAGTTTCTGTTATATCTATAGAAAATGCTGAATCATAATTAAAATCACGGTTACGGGCTTCATTTGGACTTATCAACCTCATTTTCCTATCTTCTTCTATAACACACGGCTTAGAAAAGTGGGGGTCGCTGAATGAGATGCTATATTTTTGGTCTTTTTGTTCTATAACTAGAGCCGGCTCCTTATTTATAATCTCATTTATTCCTCTTGTCACAAAATCATTATATGAATCAAGTTGTATAAAAGCAGGGCCTTTTTGTTCAAAATGGTCCTTAATAATATTCCAGATATGTTTTTCGTCCATATGTATTGATATTATCTTTAAAAATTTAGAAAAAAAATCATTTTATTATTTACACTAGTAAATTAAAATTGATTTATATTACCTCCTTTATTTATATAGTAGGAATGGTTAATGTCAAGATATACACTGATGGGTCTTGTTTGAAACCAAACGGACCAAGTGGTTGGGCTTTTTTAGCCATAGAATCTAAACGAATTTGGCAGTTTAGTGACGGTATTGGAGCTTCCACTAATAATAGAATGGAACTTACAGCTGTTATAGAAGCTTTAGAATTCTGCGAAGAATTTCAGTATGATACATATGAATTATTTAGTGATAGCAAGTATGTTATAAATGGTATAACTGATTGGATAATAAAATGGAGAAAAAACGACTTTAAAAATATCAAAAATGATGATTTATGGAGAAGATTAGATAAAGTGATAGAGAATAAACGTATAATTTGGGTGTGGGTTAAGGCTCATAATGGTGACAAATACAATGAAATTGTTGATTGTATAGCTAAAGAAGAAGCAAAAAAATATGTAAATAAAAAATAGAAAATTTTATCTTTTACTAAATAAAAAGATGAATCAAGAAAATGGATCAAAATATGGAGCAAGCTGCTCATACGCATCCCTTGGAAGCTACAATATTGGGGGGGTTGGAGGTATCAATCCCCCCTGCTTAGCCACAACAATTCCTTCTATGGCTACACAGGTAGTCCCTAATTATATGGCACCGTCGTATGACACATTGGTGGGTTCTGGAAGCTGCAATGGATACTCTGGAATTACAAACGCGTATTCTAAATACACAACCACAAAGGGACAATGCACA
>Ga0187844_10001565_pt1 | contig 17290 bp, 11 predicted proteins | sample SpaLakP09_SKY_50_FD_134517 | JGI IMG/M metagenome (GOLD analysis project Ga0187844, IMG submission 134517) | Oligotrophic lake water microbial communities from Sparkling Lake, Wisconsin, USA - SP09_SKY_50 | ecosystem: Environmental > Aquatic > Freshwater > Lake | place: USA: Sparkling Lake...
GCCGAGCACAGCGAGATCACGACCTGCGCCTATTGCGGCGTCGGCTGCTCGTTCCGTGCCGAGATGCGCGGTGAAGAGATCATCCGCATGGTCCCGAACAAGGACGGTCATGCGAACCACGGCCATTCCTGCGTGAAGGGCCGCTTCGCGATCGGCTACGCGACGCACAAGGACCGCATCACCAAGCCGATGATCCGCTCGAAGATCAGCGATCCCTGGCGCGAGGTGAGCTGGGACGAGGCGATCGCCTACGCGGCAAGCGAGTTCAAGCGCATCCAGTCGACGTACGGATGCGAGTCGGTCGGCGCGATCACGTCGAGCCGCTGCACGAACGAAGAGGTCTACGTCGTGCAGAAGCTGGTGCGCGCGGCCTTCGGCAACAACAACGTCGACACCTGCGCGCGGGTCTGCCATTCGCCGACCGGCTACGGGCTCAAGCAGACGCTGGGCGAATCCGCCGGCACGCAGACTTTCGACTCGGTGATGAAGGCCGACGTGATGATGGTGATCGGCGCCAACCCGACCGACGGCCATCCGGTGTTCGCCTCGCAGATGAAGCGCCGTTTGCGTCAGGGCGCCAAGCTGATCGTGGCCGACCCGCGTCGCATCGACCTGGTGCGCACGCCGCACATCGAGGCGGCGCATCACCTGTCGCTGCGTCCCGGAACCAACGTGGCGCTGATCAACTCGATCGCCCACGTCGTCGTCACCGAAGGCTTCGTCAAGGAAGATTTCGTGCGCGAGCGCTGCGATCTCGCGTCCTTCGACAAGTGGCGCGCTTTCGTTTCGCAGGAGCGTAATTCGCCCGAAGCGATGCAGGACGTCACCGGCGTACCGGCGGCCGAAGTGCGCGCTGCCGCGCGGCTGTTCGCCTCGGTGCCCAACGCGGCGATCTACTACGGCCTGGGTGTCACCGAGCACAGCCAGGGCTCGACGATGGTCATGGGCATCGCGAATCTCGCGATGGCCACCGGCAACGTCGGCCGCGAGGGCGTGGGCGTGAATCCGCTGCGCGGCCAGAACAACGTGCAGGGCTCCTGCGACATGGGTTCGTTCCCGCACGAACTTCCGGGCTATCGGCACGTGTCCGACGATATCGCGCGCGGCGCCTTCGAGGCGGAGTGGAACGTGAAGCTGTCGCCCGAGCAGGGACTGCGCATCCCGAACATGTTCGAGGCGGCCCTGGACGGCGAATTCAAGGGCCTCTACGTGCAGGGCGAGGACATCGCGCAGTCGGATCCGAACACGCAGCACGTCACCGCGTCGCTGACAGCGATGGAGTGCATCGTCGTGCAGGACCTGTTCCTCAACGAGACAGCCAAGTTCGCGCATGTGTTCCTGCCGGGCTCCTCGTTCCTGGAGAAGGACGGCACGTTCACCAACGCCGAGCGCCGCATCTCGCGCGTGCGCAAGGTCATGTCGCCGAAGTCCGGCGTCGGCGAGTGGGAGGCGACGCAGAAGCTCGCCAATGCGCTCGGCTACCCGATGAACTACACGCACCCGTCCGAGATCATGGACGAGATCGCGCGGCTGACGCCGACGTTCGCCGGCGTGAGCTTCGACAAGATCGACAGGCTCGGCTCGGTGCAGTGGCCGTGCAACGACGCGGCGCCCGACGGCACGCCGCTGATGCACGTCGATGCCTTCGTGCGCGGCAAGGGCCGCTTCCTGGTCACCGAGTACGTGCCGACCACCGAGAAGGTCAACGCGAAATTCCCGCTGATCCTGACCACCGGCCGCATCCTGAGCCAGTACAACGTCGGCGCACAGACGCGTCGTACAGAGAATCTCACCTGGCACAGCGAGGACCGCATGGAGATCCATCCGCACGACGCCGAGGTGCGCGGCATCGTCGAGGGAGACTGGGTGGGCGTGACCAGCCGCGCTGGCGACACCGTGATGCGCGCGCAGATCACCGATCGCGTGCAGGCCGGCGTCGTCTACACCACGTTCCATCACCCGTTCTCCGGCGCCAACGTCATCACCACCGACAACTCGGACTGGGCGACGAACTGTCCGGAGTACAAGGTCACGGCCGTCGAGGTCACGCGCGTGAGCCAGCCGTCCGAGTGGCAGAAGCGCTATCGCGAGTTCAGCGATCGCCAGCAGGAACTGCTGCGCGCCGCGGACGTCCACGTGACCGCGAAGTAGCAAGAGACTTCACCGCAAAGGCGCAAAGGAAAAGATGAAGCAAAGGTCGCAAAGAAAGATGGATGAGCGCGTGCTTGGCCGGCGTGCGCGTATCCATCACGAGATTTTCTTTGCGTCCTTTCTTTTCCCTTTGCGCCTTTGCGGTGAACGACCTTTGTTTACGAAGCAAATCCGATGACCGTCCCACAGCACTCCGGCATCCAGGTCTGGCGCGAGGACGGCGTCGCGCCCGATCGCGTGGCCGAAGAGGTGCCGGTGGCGTTGCTGTTCAACGGCGAGGCACACGTCGTGATGATGTGCACGCCGGCCGACCTCGAGGATTTCGCCCGCGGCTTTGCGGTCACCGAGGACATCGTTGCGGGAATCGACGAGATCGAGGGACTGTTGGTTACCGAGCTGCCGGAACAGGGCGGCTACGAGGTCGACGTACGTATCCCCGACGCGCGTGCGCAGCAGCTCGATGGACGCCAGCGCAATCTGCAGGGCCGCACCGGCTGCGGCCTCTGCGGTGCGAGGACGATCGAAGCGGCGATCCGCCCGGTGCGGCGTGTGCCCGCGGGGACGCGGGTGGCCCTGCCGGCCATCCGTCGTGCGCTGGAGGCACTGCGCCGCCAGCAGCCGCTGAACGCCGAGACCGGCGCCACGCATGCCGCCGCCTGGGCGACGCCGGATGGGCTGATCGTTGCGACGCGCGAGGACGTGGGCCGACACAACGCGCTGGACAAGTTGATTGGCCACCTGCTGGTCACGCAGCAGGACCTGTCGCGCGGCTTCGTCGTCATCACCAGCCGGGCGAGCTACGAGATGATCCAGAAGGCGAGCTGCGTGGGGATGCCGATGGTCGTGGCGATCTCCGCGCCTACCGCGTACGCGGTGCGCCTCGCCGAGGAAGCCGGCATCACGCTGATCGGTTTCGCTCGCGCGGACCGCCAGGTCGTCTATGCCTGCCCGGGCAGGCTGTCGCGGGGTGGCACATGAGTTGCTCTCGAGGTGAAGCGATGCGCCGCAGGCCAAGCCCGGGAGCCGCGAACACATGAACCTGGAACGGCTGGTGACGATGGCCAACGACATCGGCGGCTTCTTCGGCGGAGAGCCGACCGCCGAAGAGCGCATCGCCGGCGTCTCCAACCACCTCGCGAAATTTTGGGATCCGCGCATGCGACGCCAGATCCTGGCGTATGCCCGCGAAGGCGGTGCCGATTTGTCGGATCATGTACGCGCCGCGGTGCTGCGGCTGACCGTGCCCCCGAATACCTGAGTCCTTTCACGCTACGCAAAATCACATGCAAGAAGACGCAACCCGCAAGCTGCTCGAGAACTACTACGCCGCCTTCAACCGCGGTGACTGGAGCGTGTTCCTCGACATGCTCACCGACGACGTGATCCACGACGTCAACCAGAGTGGCCGCGAGGTCGGACGCGAGGCCTTCGGCCAGTTCATGCAGCGCATGAATCGCAGCTACTCGGAACAGATCGCGGACATCGCGATCATGGTGGCGCCCGACGGTGCCCGTGCCGCAGTGGAATTCACCGTGCTCGGCACTTATCTGAAGACCGACGATGGCCTGCCCGAAGCCACGGGGCAGACGTACAAGCTGCCGGGCGGCGCGTTCTTCGATATCCGCGGCGGCAAGGTCGCGCGGGTGACCAACTACTACAACCTGCAGGACTGGCTCCACCAGGTCGGCGCTGGCGCGGCTTGATGGCGGAGCCGCGGATCGAATTGCTGCGCGGCGCGCAGATCGCGACGCAGCTCGATGCGCTGGCGGCGCTGCGCATCGCCGTGTTTCGCGAATGGCCCTACCTGTACGAGGGCACGGTCGACTACGAGAAGAAGTACCTCGGCACCTACCTGCGCAGTCCGCGCAGTCTCGCGATCCTGGCCTGGGAGGACGGACAGTGCATCGGTGCCTCGACCGTGCTGCCGCTGGCGGACGCCGAGCCGCAGGCGCAGGCGCCGTTTCTCGCCGCGGGCCTGCCGGTCGCCCCGATCGACTACTTCGGCGAGTCGGTGATCCTGCGGCCCTGGCGCGGCATCGGCCTGGGCGTGAAGTTCTTCGAGCTGCGTGAGGCGCATGCCCGCGAGCACGGACTTTCGACCTGCGCGTTCTGCGCGGTGGAGCGTCCGTCCGATCATCCGGCGCGGCCGGCCGATCACGTGCCCAACGATGCGTTCTGGAATCGGCGCGGATATCGGAAGGAGCCGGCGCTTCGCACCCGCTTCGACTGGCTCGACGTTGGTGCCGCACAGTCTTCCGCGAAGCCGATGAGCTTCTGGATTCGCGAACTATGAGCAGCTTTCTCGTCGCCGCAGCGCAATACCCGGTGAGTGCCCCCGATTCGTGGGCGGCGTTCGAGGCGGGCATGACGCGCTGGGTGGACGAGGCGGCGGACCGCGACGCGAAGCTGCTGGTTTTTCCCGAATACGCATCGATGGTATTGCCGGCGCTGTTCGACGAAACGGTGCAGGCCGACCTCTCTGCGCAGCTCGACGTCATGCAGGGCCTGCGTGAGGCGTACGTTGAACTTCACCAGCGACTGGCCCGCGAGCGCGGCGTCTACCTGCTCGCCGGCAGTTTCCCGTGGCGGCTGGAAGACGGCCGCTATGTGAATCGTGCGTGGCTCTGCGGGCCGTCGGGCGCGATCGCCTTCCAGGACAAGCAGGTGATGACGCGCTTCGAGCGCGAGCACTGGAAGATTTCCGCGGGTGAACCGCCCCGCGTGTTCGAGACCGCGCTCGGCTGCATCGGCATCGCGATCTGCTACGACTCGGAGTTTCCGCTGCTGGTGCGGGCGCAGGTCGAGGCCGGCGCCGAGCTGCTGCTCGTGCCCTCGTGCACGGATGCGGCGGCGGGATATCACCGAGTACGGGTCGCGGCTCGCGCCCGCGCGCTGGAGAGCCAGTGCCCGGTCGTGATGTCGCCGCTGGTGGGGGCCGCACCGTGGTCGCCCGCCATCGACATGAACACCGGGACCGCCGGCGTCTACGGGCCGCCGGATCGCGGATTTCCGGAAGACGGCGTGATCGCCCAGGGCCAGCTCGATGTGCCGGGCTGGATCTATGCGCGGATCGATCCGGCGCAGACCCGCGAGGTGCGTCGCGACGGGCAGGTGCTGAACCTGCGGCACTGGCCAGAAGGATCGGTGACCGCAGCAGTGGAACGCGTGACGATATAAATATTCAGGAAAAGCTCAACGCAAAGGGCGCAAAGGGAAAAGAAAGAACGCAGAGAAGAGAAGGAATGGTCCGTGTGGGCCGGAGGCGACGGGATGTCCTTCTGGTTTCTTTGCGTCCTTATCTTTTCCCTTTGCGCCCTTTGCGTTAAGTCTTTTGAAATCGACCACAGGAAGGAGAAGGAAAATGGACGTACGCGCCGCGATCGCGCTGGAAGCCGGCAAGCCGCTGGTGGTGGATACCGTGCAGCTCGACGGGCCCAAGGCTGGTGAAGTGCTGGTCGAGATCAAGGCCACCGGGCTGTGCCACACGGACAAGTACACGCTGTCCGGCGCCGACCCCGAGGGCATCTTCCCGAGCATTCTTGGGCACGAGGGGGCCGGTATCGTCGTCGACGTGGGACCGGGCGTGACGTCGCTGAAAAAGGGCGACCACGTGATCCCGCTGTACACGCCCGAGTGCCGGCAGTGCAAAAGCTGCAACTCGCACAAGACCAACCTGTGCACGGCGATCCGCGCGACCCAGGGCAAGGGGCTGATGCCGGATGGCACGTCGCGCTTCTCGTACAAGGGCAAGCCCGTGATGCACTACATGGGCTGCTCGACGTTCGCGAACTACACGGTGATGCCGGAGATCGCACTGGCGAAGGTCCGCGAGGACGCCCCGTTCGACAAGATCTGCTACATCGGCTGCGGCGTGACCACCGGCATCGGCGCGGTGCTGTTCACGGCCAAGGTCGAGGCGGGTGCGAACGTGGTCGTGTTCGGCCTGGGCGGCATCGGTCTGAACGTGATTCAGGGCGCGAAGATGGTCGGCGCCAACATGATCGTCGGCGTGGACGTGAACCCGGCCCGCGAGCAGATGGCACGCGGGTTCGGCATGACGCACTTCGTCAATCCCAAGGAAATCCAGGGTGACCTGGTCGCGCACCTGGTCGAACTCACCGGCGGCGGCGCCGACTACAGCTTCGAGTGCGTGGGCAACACCACGCTGATGCGCCAGGCGCTGGAATGCTGCCACCGCGGCTGGGGCGTCTCCACCGTCATCGGCGTGGCGGCGGCAGGGCAGGAGATCTCGACGCGTCCGTTCCAGCTGGTGACGGGTCGACGCTGGCAGGGCACGGCGTTCGGCGGCGCCCGCGGGCGCACGCAGGTTCCCCAGATCGTGGACTGGTACATGGACAAGAAGATCGAGATCGACTCGCTGATCACGCACGTGATGCCGCTCGAGAAGATCAACGAAGGATTCGACCTGATGACGCGCGGAGAATCGATTCGCGGTGTCGTGGTGTTCTGATCGCGGTCTTCGATGACCGAGCCGGCTCCGAAGGGAGCCGGCTTTTTATTGCCCTAAAGGCGCCGTCGCTGGGACGCTTCGCGTTTGATCGGCGCGTTGCTGTCGGGAATTCGGACTGCGCGCGAATTCGAGCCGTATTTGGCTCTCGCAAGCGTTTGCCGCCGCCTGAATCCGCCTCGTGCCGGCCGATGAAAAGTGTTGTTCGTTTGATTGCGATAAGAACGCTTTCGCTCGAATTGTCCTGCAATCCGATGCGTCTGTAGGACAACCGAACGCTGTTATTTCGCCGCGAAAAGTGTGGCTCCGCTTAGGACCAGCCCTCGCAAGGGGACACCCTAATTGCTGGCATTTCGGTCGAATTTATATTCGCCGCACGTCCCTGCCCGTTCCGGGTGGTGCGATGAATTCCATCAAAACAAGAGGCGGACTCCATGTCCATGCTGATCAGTATCGATAACGGCGGAACTCTCACCGACGCGTGCGTGATCTACGGCGCCAAGGTGTTCCGCGCCAAGACGCTCACCACGCCGCACGACCTCACGCAGTGCTTCGTGCAGGTATTGAAGGAAGCTTCCAAGCGCGTCTACGGCGAGGAGAAGCTGGCGGCGCTGCTCGAGGAAGTCGATTACATCCGCTACTCGACGACCCAGGGCACCAACGCGGTCGTGCAGCGCAAGGGACCGCGCCTGGGACTGATCCTGCGCCAGGGCCAGGATCCGAAGAAGCTGGCGCGCAACGACGATGAGCGCGATCTGTTCAATGCCACGGTCGGTGATCGCATCGCCTACGTGGATCCGGGCCTGGCCGACGACAAGCTCGAATCCAGCCTGACCGCGGTCATCAACGAGCTGATGTCCGCCGGCGCCAACCGCCTGATCGTCAGCTTGGGCGGTGCAAATCTCGCGGCCGACGAGATGAAGATCAAGCACGTGGCGCTGCTTCGCTATCCGCGCCACTTGCTCGGCGCCGTGCCCATCCTGTATTCGCACCAGCTCTCGGACGATGGCGACGATGCGCGGCGTACCTGGAGCAGCCTGCTCAACGCCTTCCTGCACCCGGCGATGGAGCGCTTTCTCTATAACGCCGAGAACGTTCTGCGCGAAGCGCGCGCACGCAATCCCCTGCTGATCTTCTGCAACGACGGCACCTCGTCGCGCGTCGCCAAGACGGTGGCGCTCAAGACCTGGGGCTCGGGTCCGCGCGGCGGCATGGAGGGCGCCAAGGCGCTGGCCCGGCACTACCGAAAAAACACGTTGCTGACGATGGACATCGGCGGCACGACGACCGACATCGGCGTGGTCGATCGCGGCGAAGTGCGCGAGCAGCGCTGGGGCGCACTCGAGGACATCAAGATTTCGTTTCCGCTGTGCGAGGTCGAGAGCCTTGGCGCGGGCGGCAGCTCGGTCTTCAAGGTGGTCGGCGGCAAGATCAAGGTGGGGCCGGAGTCGGTCGGCGGCGCACCGGGCCCGGCCTGCTTCGGCTACGGCGGCAAGGAAGCCACGATTACCGATGCCTATCTGCTGCTCGGCATCCTCGATGGCGATTCCTACTTCGGTGGAACGCTGAAGCTCGACGCCGAGCGCGCCAAGGCCGCGATCACGGAGAACGTTGCCAACCCACTGGGCGTGTCGCTCGATGAGGCTTTGGTGCAGATGGAGAAGGCCTACACGTCGAAGATCGCTGAAGCCATGAAGGCGCTGACGCCGAATCCGCAGGACGCGGCGCTGCTCGCCTTCGGCGGCGCCGGCCCGATGTCGGCCTGCCGCGTGGCGGAGGCACTGGGCGTCAAGGAAATCATCGTGCCGCGCATGGCGGCGGTGTTCTCGGCTTTCGGGATCGGCTTCTCCGATATTGCGCACAGCTACGACGCGGCACTCCACGACACCGGCGAAACCGGCCTTGCGGACGTTATGGAGCGGCTCACGCAGCAGGCCACGCGCGACATGTTTGCGGAGGGGTTCGACCTGTCGGAGTGCAGCATCGAGAAGACATTGAGCTTCTCGCAGAATGGCGAGCAGGCGACGCGCCGCCTCAATGGCGACAAGAAGGTGCCGGACGGACTCAAGGCGGCCAAGGATCTGCGCGTGCAGCTTCGTGCCACGAAAGCGATTCCGCACTTTGCGCTCAAGCCCGACGACACCCAGGGCGGCAAGGCGGCCAAGACCTCGCTCAGCCGCAAAGTGCGTTTGAGCGAGAGCGGCAAGCTGACCGATTCCTCGCTGCCCTTGTTCCGTCACGAAGACCTCGCGCCAGGCCAGGGGGCCGCGGGCCCGGCCGTGGTGGAAGAAGAGTATTTCACCTGCCTGGTTCCGACCGGCTGGACATTCGCCGTCAACGACAACCACGACCTCGTGCTGCAGAAGGCCTGAAGAGAAAAGCCATGAAAATCGCAATGACCGAATACCTGCAGATCGACCTCGACAGCGAGCGTTGGCTCTGCCGCGTGTGCAACCACGACGTGGGCCCCGCCCGCAGCAACTACAAGGAAGGACTGCTGGTGCACGCGCGAGACCCGCGCGAGATCCACAAGCCGATCCTGGACCCCTCGTACGAGTTCACGTTCGCGCCGGACCCGAAGTGGGTCAGCATCGTCGAGTACTACTGCCCCAGCTGCGGCACCCAGGTTGAGGTCGAGTACCTGACGCCGGGACATCCGCCGTTGCACGACATGGAATTCGACATCGATGCGCTCAAGGCGCAGTGGGCCCAGCGCGGCGCGCAGGACCCCGGCAAGCTGGCCGGTCCGGAGCCGATGGGCGTCGAGTACTTCTCCCACCATTCCGCCGGCGTGCGCGTACGTTAAGGAGCACCGAACATGAAACGAGTCGCCGTCGATATCGGTGGAACCTTCACCGACTGCTTCATGGTCTGGAACGAGCACACGATCCAGTCCAAGGCCCTGACCACGCATCACAACCTCGCACTGGGATTCCGCGAAGCGCTGCAGGCCGGTTGCGCCAAGCTCAACCTGGACATGCTCGACGTGCTGTCGGAGGTCGATTCGGTGCGCTATGCCACGACGCTGGGAACCAACGCGCTGATCCAGCGCAAGGGACCCAAGGTGGCGCTGCTGGTGACCTGTGGTTATGAATCCACCGTGCCTCTGGCACGTGGCCGTGGCTATGGCGAAGGTCTGAACGAGAAGAGCCAGGCCGATCTTCCGGGAGCCTGCCGTCCGCCTCCGCTGGTTCCCGTCACGATGATCGAGGGCGTGCGCGAACGACTCGACGCGGTCGGCAACGTGCTCATGCCGCTGGACGAAAAGGATCTGCGCACCAAGATCCGCAATCTCGTCGACCGCGGTGCACAGAGCTTCTGCGTGGCCCTGGTCAACTCGGTGGCCAACCCGATGCATGAGCGCCGCGTTCAGGAGATCCTGCTCGAGGAGTATCCCGAGCACATGCTCGGTGCGATGCCGATCGTGATGTCGCACAAGGTCGCCGGCCGCAAGGGCGAATACGTGCGCGCCTCGTCGACGATCATGGACGCGTTCCTGCACGACGTGATGTACCACGGGCTGTCTTCACTCGAACTCAATCTGCGTGAGTCGAACTACAAGAAGCCGATGCTGGTCATCCACAACTCGGGCGGCATGGCGCAGCTCAATTCCACCGACGCACTGCAGACCATCCATTCAGGACCGGTAGCCGGCGTTTCCGCATCCGACCACCTGGCCCGCGCGTCCGATCTGGGCAACGTGATCTGCACCGACATGGGCGGCACGTCGTTCGATATCGGCCTGGTGGTCGAGGGCGGCGTCAAGCACTACGACTTCAACCCGGTGATCGAGCGCTGGCTGGTCAGCGTGCCGATGATCCATCTCGTTACCTTGGGCGCCGGCGGCGGATCGATCTGCCGCTACGACCGCATGTACGACACGGTGGAGGTCGGGCCCGAATCCGCCGGCTCCAATCCGGGGCCCGCGAGCTACGACCGCGGCGGTACCAAGCCGACGGTCGCGGACGCGGACCTGGTCCTGGGCTACCTGGATCCGGCCAACTACGCGGGCGGCGCGATCAAGCTCAAGGCCAACCGTGCCAGGCAGGCCATCGAGGACGAGATCTGCGAGCACATGGACATCTCGGTGATCGACGCGGCGCTGATGATCAAGCGCAAGGTCGACGCCAACATGGCCAACGGGATGGCCACCGAGCTGCGGGCGCGTGGCTACGACCCGTCGGAGTTCACGATGCTGGCCTATGGCGGAAACGGTCCGCTGCACGGCTGCGGCATCGCCAACCAGCTGGGCATCAACCGCATGCTGGTGCCGCCGTTCTGCTCGGTGTTCTCGGCGGTGGGTGCAGCCAACATGCACCAGCTGCACATCCACGAGAAGTCGCTGTTCATGTGGATCTTCGACAGCAACACGCGTCGGCTCTACAACGACTACGACAAGTTCAACAAGATCGTCGCCGACCTCGAAGAAAACGGCCGCCAGGACCTGCTGCGCCAGGGCATGAATGCCTCGGACATCCAGCATCGCCTCGAGCTCGACATGCGGTATGGCAACCAGTTGGCGACGACGACCGTCGTGGCGCCCAAGCTGCGCCTCGAGTCGATGGACGACGTGATGACGATCATCAAGCAGTTCTCGGTCGACTACGGCAACCGTTTCGGCAAGGGCTCCGAGGCCCCGGAAGCCGGCATCCGCATCAACACCGTGCGCGTGCAGAGCTACGTGGAACTGGAGACGGTCAACCTCGGCAAGCTGCGCGCCGACAAGACCAAGCCGGCCGGCAAGGCCGATGGCACGCGAAAGTGCTACTTCGTGGGTCATGAAGGCGAGGTCGATACCGCCGTCTACCGGCACGAGGCGCTGGATGTCGGCTCGGTGGTCACGGGACCGGCAGTCGTGGTTTCCGCGGTCACCACCTACCTGGTCGAGCCGGGCTGGACGGTGGAGATCGGCGAGCACGGCGCGGCCTGGTTCTTCCGTGGCACGGCCACCGCCGGCGGCAAGGCCGAGAAGGCCTCCAACAAGCTCAAGGCCAAGGCGTGAGCCTCAATCGAATTCCGGAGTGACACATGGGCAACAATGAAGCTGAACTGAGCTACACCGAGACCGAGAAGAACGTCGTTGACCAGTTCCTGGCCGACAACGTGCTGTTCCTCGGGCCTGACCCAGAGATCATGAACACGCACGACCTCTCGCCGCGGACAGCGTCCGAGGAGCGTGCGATGAAGAATTGCACGGATGCCGCGATGCACGCCCTCGTGCGTGATCGCCTGCAGGCGGGCGCGAACGAATCGTTCGAGATGCTCGAGCAGATGGGCGCCGCGCCTGGCGCGAAGTGGGGCGACCTGATCACCGGCGTGTTCACCGCGCCCGGCGACTTGGCCGTTTCGAGCGCAGGTGGCGTGCTGATCTTCTCGGCCGTCGTACACCACCCGATCAAGTTCATCATGAAGTACTGGGTGAACGACGCCACCGTGGGAGTTCGCGAGGGCGATGCGTTCATCCACAACGACGCGCGCTACGGCAACATCCACAACACCGACCAGTCGATGATGATGCCGGTGTTCTGGGAGGGCGAGCTGGTGTGCTGGGTCAGCACCACGGTGCACGAGGGCGAGAACGGCGCCATCGAGCCGGGCGGCATGCCGTCGCTGGCCGAATCGGTGTACGAGGAAGGGCTGAAGATGTCGCCCTTCAAGTGCGCCGAAAAATACGAGCTCAAGAAGGATCTCGTGACTTTCCTGCAGAACTCGGTGCGCGAGCCCAAGCTGCAGTTCGAGGACATGAAGACCAAGTTGTTCACGTGCCGGCGCATGGAGCAGCGCATTCACGGATGCATCCAGGAATTCGGTCTGGATTACGTGCTGGCCTCGCTGCGCAAGGGTCTGGAGGACAGCAAGGCCGAGACGCAGCGCCGCCTGGCGGAATGGCCGGATGCCAAGATCCGCTCGATCGTCATGGCGGACTCGACCCTCCGCGAGAACGTGCTGGTGAAGATCCAGTGCGAGGTAAGCAAGATCGGTAGCGAGCTGATCTGCGACTTCCGCGGTTCCTCGCCCGAATTCGCCAATCGCGCCAACAACACCTTGCTCTCGTCCTTGAAGGGCATGCTCGCGCAGCTGTTCCTGGCTTTCGTGTGGCCGGACATGCCGCGCAACCAGGCGGTATTCGCGCCCATCAAGGTGATCGTGGATCCGAAGTCGGCGCTGCATTCGTCGTACACCACGCCGAACGCGCAGTCGATGATGACCTTCTTCCCGTCCTTCACCTGCGTGCAGCTGGCCGTGGCCAAGCTGCTTTATTCGACGCCGGTGAAGTACACCAAGGTCATCGCGCCCTGGCACAACATGATCCGCACCTTCATCTGGGGCGGCATCACGCAGCACAACGAGATGGTGGGCAATCTCTGCGCTGACTTGAACGGCATGGGCGGCGGTGCGCGTTCGGACCGCGATGGTGAGCACGCCATTGCGCCCATCTTTGCGGCCATGTCGGACCTCGGCGAACAGGAACTCAACGAAGAAGAAGTCCCGTTCATCCAGATCGTCAGCAAGAAAATGATGGCCGATAACGTCGCCTTCGGAAAATTCCGTGGCGGCCAGGGCTACGAGATGATCGCCACGTCGATCGGCAGCCCGATGTGGGGCTTCATGACCACCTGCATCGGCTCGAAGGTAGGCTGCGTGCCGGGCGTGTTTGGCGGATATGGCGCGCCGACCTATCCCCTGTGCAAGGTCAAGGGCGTGGACGTGTTCGAGATCATGAAGTCCGATCCGGATGCGTTCCAGTTCTCGATCGTCGACATCATGAACAAGAAGCCGTTCAAGGGGGCCGCTTACACCACGCACCACACCGGCCTGCAGTTCGAGCTGGCCAAGCGCGGCGAGCTGTACATGATCACGCAGGGCGGTGGTGGCGGGTACGGCGACGTCCTGGACCGCGATCCGGACCTGATCATCAAGGACATCGAGGAAGGGCTGCTGTCGCGCGAAGCCGCCGAGCGCGTCTACAAGGTGGTTTACAACCCGGAGACTCTGGTCCTCGACCGCGAAGGCACGATCAAGGCCCGCCAGGCCGAGCGTGACGCGCGAAAGAAGCGCGGCCTGCCGTACAAGGACTTCGTCAAGAAGTGGGTCAAGGACGAGCCGCCGGCGGACCTGCCGTACTACGGAAGCTGGGGCGCGGATCGCGAAACGATCTATGCCGGCCCGTTCGGCGGCGTGCCCCGCACGACGATGAGCGCGTCCGACATCCAGCCCATCTACATGCCCAACCCGCGCGACGTGAAGATCGCGACGCTCGAAGCCCGCATCAAGGAACTGGAAAGCGGCAAGAAAGCCTAATTGTTTTGCGATCCATAGCCGTATCGACCGAGGCCCGCGAGCAGTTGCTGCTCGCGGGCCTCGGCGCATGGGGATCCCTCTGCATGGGGTTCTGTCGGGGCAGAGCCCCTCCTACAAGTCTTTCGATCCCGTAGGAGGGGCTTTGCCCCGACCGCGCTGCCGAAGACCCATGCAGCCCATCCATAGAGGGTCAACCCTAGGCACCCCCCTGCCTACTCTTCCGGGCAGGTATGGTGGGGTGGCACGGTTGCTAGTCTCCCGTGGCGCCGAAAAACGACAAGCACTCACGGTCCTTCCCGGGCCGATGAAAGGCGCATCCAAGATGGGCCCAACTTAGTAATCACAGGTATCTGATTGCCATCGATGCCTGGGTGGAGCGGAACCGGAAGCAACCCGCCGGATACCGGGTTGCACGCGTCATTACGCTGGTGGAGGAACAAAATGCGTATCCGAAAGTACGACTTTAATTACAGTCGCCGCTCCTTTATGGAGAAGGTGGCCACGGGTGCGGGAGCCGGTGTGCTCGCGCCGTTGTGGCCCACGATCGCCAATTCGGCGGATGACATCAGCAAGGCCTACCCGGACGAGCTGCTGTCGATCGAGATGTACACGAAGGGCAAGGTCAAGCCGGGCGATGTCATCACCAAGGACAACGTCGAGGCGGTCAAGGACCTGCTCGAGCCGATTGCCTATGAGCAGGTGAAGAATCACGGCCGTCGAATCAACATCGTGCAGTCCAACAAGGACGTCACGAAGCTGTTCAACGCCACCTACCTGCAGAAGACGCTGGCCAACAAGGGCCGCGCCAAGGTCGGACCGGATGGCAACATCTGGACGGACGGCGACACCTCCAAGCCCTGGATCGGCGGCCTGCCGTTCCCGGATGCGACGGATGGCTTCCAGACCCAGGCGAACCTCACGCTGAACTGGGGCCGCCACGACTACTCGCAGTACGCGATTCCGTTCTACTCGCTGAACCCGGACGGTGAAGTCGGCTATCGCCACGAGCTGGTCTGGTGCGAACTGAACACGACCGTCCGCAACGACGGCACGGTGTTCCAGGGCATGTCGGACAAGCTGCGCCTGCAGTCGGTGTTCTTCACCGCGCCGAACGACACGAAGGGTTCATCGTTCCTGTCGGTCTGGTACTACGATCAGCGCAAGTTCCCGGATCTGTACGGGTACTTCCCGGCGTTCAAGCGCGTTCGTCAGTTCCCGACGAACCAGCGCTTCGAGCCGCTCGTCCCGGGCGTCACGTTCTTCCTGTCGGATGCCTGGGCCGCCGGCGACCCGATCCTGACCTGGGGTAACTACAAGATCGTCAAGCGTGGCCCGATGCTGGGTGCGATCTCGGGTTACTACAACTGGCCGGGCGGCAAGCACCCGACCTGGGACCAGACGGTTCACGGCGGACCGAAGGGCAAGACCTTCTACGACACGTGGATGGAGCTCATCCCCGAAGCCATCGTGTTCTCGGCGGAGCCCACGGGCTACCCGCGTGCACCGGTCGGTCGCAAGGAAGTCTATGTCGACGCCCGCAACATGATGTTCCCGTCGCAGGTGACGTATGACCGTCGTGGCACGATCTGGAAGCAGTTCGAGCCGGGCTTCGGTCAGTACAAGAACGACAAGACCGAAGTGCTGGATGCGAACGGCAAGCCGGATTGGAGCTGGATCTACTGCCACACGCATGACATCCAGTCGGGTCGTATGACCCGCTTCCGTCATGAGAAGAGCCTGCCGTCGGGCTACAAGAGCAAGTACGCGATGGAAGGCGAGGACGTCTACAACAAGTTCCTCACGCCGTCCGCGATGGCGCGCCTTGGAACCTAAGATTCAATAAAGCGGTACGCAGTAACTCGCAGCCCGGCCTAACCGCCGGGCTGTTTTTTTGTGCGCTGCAAAAAACATAGGGGTTGTTCCTAGATGCGTTTTGGGGCCTGGAGAGAGATCTTTAACAGCCTCGGACTCGCATCCAGCACCCCGTCACGGGCGCCTGATATTTTTTTCCGAGACATGCATCCGATTCACTGATGGTCTCGTAGCCGATTATTCCCGGCTTTTCCGGCGGGGCTGTTTCATACGGGTAGTGAGTGCCGGTCGTTCCGGTGCTGGTACTGGGTCGTGAGAGCCGGATCCAGGTGGTCAACATTATTTCGGAGGAAGGAATCCATGCGTATTCGAAAATACGACTTCAACTACAGCCGCCGCTCCTTTATGGAGAAGGTGGCCACAGGTGCGGGAGCCGGCGTGCTCGCGCCGCTGTGGCCGACCATCGCCAATTCGGCAGACGACATCAGCAAGGCCTATCCGGACGAACTGCTGTCGATCGAGATGTACACGAAGGGCAAGATCAAGCCGGGCGACGTCATCACCAAGGACAACGTCGAGGCGGTCAAGGACCTGCTCGAACCCCTCTGCTACGAGCAGGTGCTGAAGCACGGCCGCCGCATCAACATCGTGCAGTCCAACAAGGACGTCACGAAGCTGTTCAACGCGACGTATCTGCAGAAGACCCTTCAGAACAAGGGTCGCGCGAAGGTGGGACCGGATGGCAACATCTGGACGGACGGCGACACCTCCAAGCCCTGGATCGGCGGCCTGCCGTTCCCGGATGCGACCGACGGCTTCCAGGTTCAGGCGAACCTCACGCTGAACTGGGGCCGCCACGACTACTCGCAGTACGCGATTCCGTTCTACAGCCTCAACCCGGACGGTGAAGTCGGCTATCGCCACGAGCTGGTCTGGTGCGAACTGAACACGACCGTCCGCAACGACGGCACGGTGTTCCAGGGCATGGGCGACAAGCTGCGCCTGCAGTCGGTGTTCTTCACTGCGCCGAACGACACGAAGGGTTCGTCGTTCCTGTCGGTCTGGTACTACGATCAGCGCAAGTTCCCGGATCTGTACGGGTACTTCCCGGCGTTCAAGCGCGTTCGCCAGTTCCCGACGAACCAGCGCTTCGAACCACTGGTTCCGGGCGTGACGTTCTTCCTGTCGGATGCCTGGGCCGCTGGCGACCCGATCCTGACCTGGGGCAACTACAAGATCGTCAAGCGCGGTCCGATGCTGGGTGCGATCTCGGGTTTCTACAACTGGCCGGGCGGCAAGCACCCGACCTGGGACATGACGGTTCACGGCGGACCGAAGGGCAAGACCTTCTACGACACGTGGATGGAACTGATCCCCGAAGCCATCGTGTTCTCGGCGGAGCCCACGGGCTACCCGCGTGCACCGGTCGGTCGCAAGGAAGTGTATGTCGACGCCCGCAACATGATGTTCCCGTCGCAGGTGACGTATGACCGTCGTGGCACGATCTGGAAGCAGTTCGAGCCGGGCTTCGGTCAGTACAAGAACGACAAGACCGAA
>Ga0187844_10001566_pt1 | contig 17279 bp, 13 predicted proteins | sample SpaLakP09_SKY_50_FD_134517 | JGI IMG/M metagenome (GOLD analysis project Ga0187844, IMG submission 134517) | Oligotrophic lake water microbial communities from Sparkling Lake, Wisconsin, USA - SP09_SKY_50 | ecosystem: Environmental > Aquatic > Freshwater > Lake | place: USA: Sparkling Lake...
GTGCAGAGAACCACTGTCCAACTAGGTTCATTGCGAGATCAGTTGCAGCAGGCACGTGGAGACTGGGAGACGGCGCGGATTCAAGAACAGGCAACCCAAAAAGCTCTTGAAGAGGTTCGAAGGGAGCATGAAAGGAAAGAGTCTCTTTGTCGGAGTTTGGGTGGTGAGATTGCTCGGCGGAATACGGAAAAAGCGCACCTTGAGCAAGAAATTGCGGTGCATCAGAGGATGGCAACGGAGAAGAGTGTTGAAGCGGAAAAGCACCTCGTCGTGGAGGCTAGTCTAGCAGGGGAGGCCGATGAAACAGGGAAAGCTCGCCAGGAAGCGGAATTGGAGGAGGTACGTTGCAATGATCTTTTGACGGAACGAAGGGTGGAGCGTGCGGCTCAACAGCAGAAGAAGGATCTCTGTGGCTCTCAGTTGCAACCCGCAGAAAGTCGTCGCAGGGAGCTATCAGATCTTGTCGTCAAACGCCGCGATGAGATCGCAGCGGATTCGGCTCGAATGGAAGGTGCTCGTGGAGAGGCGCAATCTTCGACTGAGGCAAAGTTAGCCGCAGGCAAGCGGGCGCAAGAGGTCGAAGCCGCCACCTCGGGACTGAAGTTAAATCGCGAGACGGAAGGCAACCTCTTAGGTCAAAAAGAGGAGGAGGTTGTTCGGTGGAGACAGGACGGTGAAAAAGCGAAGGATCAGCTGGGCGCGTTGGCCTTAAAGAGTTCACAATTCGATCACCAGCGGCAAATCTTGGCAGATCGCCTACAACGAGATTACGCCACGCCGTTGATGGAGGCAAAAGCTGAAGGGGAGGGCTTGCCCGTATCGGATGAAGATTGGGCGAAGCTAGAAGAGGAAGCTAAAGAGCTACGAGAGAAAATGGACGAAATGGGCCCAGTGAACACGGAGGCCATTTCTGAGTATGATGAGTTGGAAGGGCGGCTTAAGTTTCTTGAGACTGAGGAAAAAGACTTAACCACAGCAAAAGCTCAGCTGGAAGAAGCTATCCGGAAGATTAATCAGACCACTCAGCTTTTGTTTCAAGAAACTTTCGATAAGGTCCGAGTAAGCTTTGGGACTCTCTTTTCTGAGTTATTCGGTGGGGGGCGAGCCACGGTTAAGATGACAGAGGGGGAGGACGCGGTCGATAGCGGAATCGATATTGAGGCTCAACCTCCTGGCAAACAGCCCAAGAATATTAGTCAGCTTTCGGGTGGTGAAAAAGCGATGACAGCGTTGGCTCTTCTCTTGGCGATATATTCTGTGAAGCCGAGTCCTTTCTGTGTACTCGACGAAATGGATGCACCTCTCGATGAATCGAATACGGTGCGCTTTGTTCAGATCATTGAACGTTTTGTGGAGAAGTCCCAATTTCTGGTTATCACCCACAACAAAAGAACGATGTCCTCAGCGGATCTGCTTTACGGAGTTACCGCAACCGAGCCAGGAGTTTCACGTATGATGTCGGTTAAGCTGACGCGGGGTGATGAATCACCCCTTTTCGCACAAGCCGAGGCCTAATTCGTGGGTCAGCCTAATCTGGCATCCCTGCGTGTGCTCGCAGAGCAGGTGGCACGTAATGCTGGGCAGGCCATTCGGAAGGCGAAAGATGAGTCCCTACAGGTCGACTCCGCGGAGCAGCACGATATTAAACTAGAATTGGATCGTAGGATTCAAGAGCAGATCCGGCGCGAGATTTTAGCGTCTTATCCTGAGCACGGATTTCTTGGGGAGGAGGGGGGTGAAGCAGCAAATCCAGGCCAGCACGAATGGGTGGTCGACCCGATTGATGGAACGGTGAATCTTTTTTATGGGATTCCGCATTATGCGGTTTCGGTGGCCTGCCGGTTAGACGGGCGGTCTCTGGCTGGGTCGATTTATGATTCGAACCGAGACGAAATGTTTTCAACTCATGCGGGGGGTGGCTCGACCTGTAATGGAAAGAAGATTCAAGTCGCTAAGCGGATCAAGCTTGAAGAGGCCGTGATTGCTTTGGGTTTTTCTAAAGGGAAAGCCACAATCGATAAATGTCTCGAGCTCTATCAGTTTTATGGTGGCAGAGTACGCAAAATGCGTGCAATGGGTTCTGCAGCTTTGGATTTGGCGTATGTAGCCGCTGGGCGACTGGATGCCTATATCGAACAAGGAGTCAGTATCTGGGATGTAGCCGCAGGAGCCTTGTTGGTCGAAGAGGCGGGAGGACAGGTGCGGATTTCTGCTGGGGAGCCCTCAGATAAACTCCATCTGGTAGCGAGTAACGGAAGGATTCCTCTGGAACGGGTTTAAAGAGACGAGCATCCGCGATTGAAGAGTGGGGCAGACTTGGGCAGGATCAAATGATGAGTAGTGTACGTGTACGATTTGCTCCTTCGCCAACAGGCCTTCTCCATATTGGAGGTGCGAGGACGGCCCTCTTTAACTGGTTGTACGCGCGTCACATGGGCGGAACCTTTGTTTTGCGCGTCGAGGATACCGATCAGTCGCGCAACACCCAAGAAGCGGTGGAGGTTATTTTCCGAGGGATGCGTTGGCTGGGATTAGATTGGGATGAAGGTCCTGACGGGAAAGGCGGAGTAAAGGGAGATCGTGGACCTTATTTTCAGAGCCAGCGGGGTTCTATTTATGCGAAGTACCTAGAGAAGCTTCAAGCCACTGGAAAGACTTATGAGGATGGTGGTGCGCTTAAATTTAAGATGCCGAAGACTCCCGGAGTAGTTAAGGATCTGGTTTGTGGAGATGTAACTTTTGATCGAACCAATGAACCTGATCTCGTGATTCGCCGAAAAGATGGGACTCCCGTTTTTCACTTCGTCAATGTGGTGGATGACTTGGAGATGGGGATCACCCATGTAATCCGTGGGGAAGATCACTTAACTAACACCCAAAAGCATCTCGCGCTTTATGAAGCACTTGGAGTGGAGCCGCCCCAGTTCGCCCACATTCCTCTTATTCTAAATCAGAGTGGCTCGAAAATGAGTAAACGTGATGATGGGGCTGCGCTGGAGTTTTATGAGAAAGCAGGATACCTCCCTGCAGGAGTCCGTAATTATCTTTGCTTGCTTGGTTGGTCACCTGGGGAAAACGAAGAGATCGTACCGCTTGACCAGTTAATTCAGCGTTTTGAGTTAAAGAACTTAAATCGAAGCAATGCCCGCTTTGATGCCGTAAAACTTTTCTGGGTAAACGGGGAGTACTGGCGCGCCCTGCCGGATGCGGAATTTGAAAAGTTTACGTCCGAGTATCTCGCCCATGCTTGTCCTCAGTCTTCCTCCATGGAGCCCGCTTTACGAGATGGACTTCGAAAGATTATGAGAGAGAAAGTCCGCACGGGTCAGGAGCTGACTGACTGGTTTGAGCCCTACTTAACCGAAGATTTCACTTATTCTGATGATGCTCGGAAAAAGCAGTTCTCTAACCCTGACGCCATCAAACTTCTTTCGGCACTCCTGACAGGTTTTACCGAGATCAGCGGATCGCTGGATGATGCCAAAGCGGAGGCAGTTTGCCAAAAAGTCGCTCTCGAAGCTTCTCTTAAGCCAGCCAAGGTCATTCATCTGGTTCGGGCGTCTGTCTCTGGTCGAACGGTTGGGCCCTCTTTATTTGCTCTTTTGACAGTTTTAGGGCTGGATCGGGTGAAAATTCGATTGGGGCGCACACTTGCCTTATTGAAAGAGGGGCAACTCGGGGTAGCGGCGTGACCCTGGCCAATCGCATCACGTTTCTACGAATACTACTAGTGCCACTTTTTGCAGGTGCCCTCCTTTACCATAGTGAATCCCACGCAGAGGGGTATCGGGGGAATGGCTGGTACTATGCGGCGGTTGGATTTTTTGCCTTGGCGGCTTTCTCAGACGGGATTGATGGGTATGTGGCTCGCCATTTTGGACAGAGAAGTCAACTCGGCCAGATCCTTGATCCCATCGCGGATAAGCTGCTCTTAGTTACGGCAATCGTTCTTTTAGGAACGATTGGAGTGGCAGGGAAGGGAAGGTTGCCCCTCTGGTTTCCTATTTTGGTGGTCAGTCGAGACTTGATCATCGTAACTGGGACAATTCTGGTCGGCACTCGAATGTCCACCTATCAGTTTGTTCGACCTCACTGGATCGGAAAGGTAGCTACGTTCTTGCAGATTTCGGTCGTGCTCCTTGGCTTACTTCTGCCAGGAAGTCCTTCAACCAAGCCGGTTCTTTGGCTAGCTGGGATAGTTACTTTGGCCTCCTTAGCGGTTTACGTCGCACGGGGTTGGCATCTTTTACATACGAGCTATGGAGAGTCGCATGGAAATTGAATCTGTACGGCCAACCGTGGCAATCGTGGGCCGCCCCAATGTTGGTAAAAGTGCTCTTTTTAATCGTATTTGTCGCAGAAAGATTGCCTTGGTTTTTGATCGTCCGGGGGTAACGCGAGATCGTTTAGTTGCCGATGCGGACTGGGAGGGGAAGCCGTTCGTTTTAATCGATACGGGTGGGTTAGGACTTGAGGACGGCACCGGCTTGCAGGAGGCCGTTGAGCGTGAAGCGGACTTGGCCATCGCGTCCGCCCAGCGAGTTCTTTTGGTAGTTGATGGCAAAGAGGGGCTGCATGTACTGGATACTGATGTAGCTAAGCGATTGCGGCGGGCAGGGCAGAAGGTGACCTTGGTTATCAATAAAATGGATCCAGGGTACGCTGGGGGTAAAACGAAGGAATTTGCAAAGCTGGGATTCGGGCCGGGACATTTTGTCTCAGCAGAGCACGGTCTGGGTTTTGGGGATTTAATGGAAGAGGTGGGCAAAGCTTGGGAAGAAGGTACCAGGGTGAAGGACGAGCGAACTCGTCTTGCGGTAGTGGGCCGACCGAATGCGGGAAAGTCTTCGCTGATTAATGCTTGGGTCGGAATTGACCGCACCATGGTCAATGCCATGGCGGGCACGACGAGGGATGCGGTTGATGTTCCTGCTGAGCTGGGCGGATTTCCGGTTTTGTTCATTGATACAGCCGGATTAAGGCAGAAGAGGCGAGTAGAGGATCCGCTTGAGAGGATTATGGGCGGGCGAACTGCTCATGCTATCGATCGGTGTCATTTAGCGATTTTAGCGGTCGATGCTGTCCTCGGGGTGGGACTCGTAGAAAAGAAGGTAGCGGGATTAATTCAACGAGCTCAGCGCCCCTGCATCGTGGCGGTGACGAAGTGGGACCTGACGGGCGAAGGGGATGAGAAGACGCGAGGGGATGAGTTCAAAAAGAAGTATGATGAAGCATTGCGTCGTGCCCTTTTCTTTCTTCCGGATGTGCCTGTCATCTTCTTGAGCTCCGTCAAAAAGACAGGACTGAAGGAGTTGGAAGCTGCAGTCACCATGATGCTCAAAGCACGAGCAACAAAAATAAGTACAGGAGAGCTCAATCGGGTGCTTTTGCGGGCAACAGATACACGCAGTACTCCAGTGAAGGGGAATAAGAAACTAAGAATCTATTATGCTACGCAGGTGGAAGGTCCACTCCCCACTATAATGGGTTTTGTTAATCATCCCGCGGTCATGTCTGAGGCATACGAGCGGTATTTGAGTAATCGAGTAAGAGAACATTTCAACTTGGGGGGATGTCCCTTGCGTTGGCGCTGGCGCGGTAGAGAAAAGAAGGCCTAAGAATACCCCAAACAGAGGGAACTCTATTTGACGATCGCTGCGGATATCCGATCGATCCCGTCCCGGGCGACTTCACTATTGGGGTAATCCTGCAGAGCACGCAAATACCAAGCCAAACTTGAGCCAATTTGCTGTTTCCGCTCCATTTCTTGAGCTGTACGAACTGAACGAACGAACTCTGCCGCTTGAGTAGTGAAGTCAGCACGTGCTTGATTAAGTTTAGGATCATCAGGGTAATCGGAAAATCCACGTTCAACACTTTCCCAAGCTCCTGCGGGATCTCCCCGCTTTGCGAGTTCCGTAGCTCGCGTTAAGGCGGTTTCGGCCCCTTGAACGCGGTCGAGAATTGTTTTTAGTTTTTCCTGTCGCTCTGGATGCATAGCGGTTGCTGCAATATAGCGAACCTTGTCATCGAAGATTTGCCGATAATTCTTCTGAGCAAAAAGTTGATCAAAGTCATTCAAGGCCTGTTGTTGTACGTCGGTTTGGCTAAAAATACAGCCAGAGACCGTGGCGAGGGCTGGATTTCGCGGCCAGATTTCTGTAGCTGCTCGAAGTTCGGTTTCGAGGGTAGTGCGGTCTCCCGAGCTTGCAGCTGCCTTAGCCTTTGCCAGATGCATCGCACTAACTGTTTTGGCTGTTTCCACTATGGCTAATGGTTTCGAGGTGTCGAAGTCCCTCGCGGTTTGGCTTAGCTCTTTAATAAGATCTTCCGCCCGAGTAAGATCATTGACTTCGAGCGCCGCGAGAAGCTCGTTGGTTTTGCGAGTAAACTCAAGAGCACGGCGTTTATCATCCCGCGAAAGCTTACGGACAGTAGGCATGTACTCGCCCATCATAAAAGTCTCGAAAAGGCGTTCGGTTGCACTTTTAAGCTCATTCTTTTCAAGAAGGAACTTGTAGGATTCGATGCCTTCATCGACATCCCGAATCGCTTCATTGGCTAAAGCATCGATTTGACCGAGGGAGTTGATCATTTTTCCCAGAGCCTTTAAGCCACTTGCACCCGCACTGATCAGGCTCTCCACTCCAAGATTCTCTACCCCCAGCTGCACTCCTTCTGCGTTAAATCCACCACCAGAAGACGAGGTATCTCCACCTGCGTTGGCATACTTCCCGTTTGTACTTGTCCCAGCTCCTGCATAAGCCCCTGAACCCCCCTTGGCAGCAATTTTGGGGTCTAGTTTGGCTTTAATTTTGACTTGGCCTGCATCTTTATCCACTGGAAGAGAGGAGGCGATCTGGTCCATTGCATTAAGCCGACTGTCTCCATCGCCGAAAAGCGAACGATAAAAACGTGTCCCGATCAGTACATGTCGAAATCTACGCTGGGCAAAGTACTGAATAATCAAGCTCTGGAAATCGATCTTAGCCTGAACAATCGAAGCCTCTTTCTTTAGCTTATTATTTACCATAGTGGCACGGACATCAGAGAGAGCCTCCTTAATCGGTTCCACTCGGGCTTCGTCTTGGGGCGTGAGGTTTATTGTGCTTGCGGGAGAATTTGTGTTGGAGGGGGCATTCGAGGTAATGGCGCTCGGTCCCAAGTTCATGCGATAGTTCCACTCCAAGGCGGACTTTTCTCGTTGGAGAGTTCGATTGGCCATTTCCAATCTCGCGGATTCGTTTTTTGCCAACCAAACACTATAGATAACGTCGGCTAAAGAGTTGCAGTGGTTCGCGTCACTGCGATATTCGGACGCTTTCGGTAATAGTTTCCATGCAGCATCGATATTTGCGGAGGTGACCTTTCCTGGGCTCAGTAAAGTGAGAATTTGATTGATGGTGTTTTCATACTGCTGATCCGCTTCTGAAGTTTCAGCGGGAGCGTTGAGGTATTTCTCAAAACGAGAACGAAACAGGCGGTTATTATTCATATTCCAAAGTTTTCCATCGAAAGTGGATGTGTCGGAACCAGGATCTATCACTGGAACATCGCGACCGAGAAACCCTTGATTCATTTGCGGGGGACGAGCTCCGCCGGTAGCCGCCTTAGAATTGCCCTCTTGAGCAAAGAGATCTCCCCCCAGTCCAATAAAAAACAAAAGAAGGCAGCTAAAAGCCTTCATGATTTCTGCACCTCCTCAACCAGAAGAATGCCTGAATCGTTAATCCGAACTTTGGCTCGATACGATTGATTCTTTTGAATATTGATCTGGCGAAGGCTGGATGGAATCAAAATAGGAAGGGGCCAGTTCTTTGAGTCCCCTGTGGTAACACGAATACTAAAGAGACGGCCTTTTTCTGGATTCCAGGCCAAAGAATTAAGAATGGTTCCTTCGATTTGGTAGACATTACCCCGAAGGCTGTTGGCGTTTTCATAATAATCGGATGGGATGAGTTTCTCGACTGTTCGGTAGGGATTAGCATCTTTCTGAAAAAAATAGGCTCCGATTCCTGCGAGAGCGAGGAAAGCGAGGACCACTGAAAAGATCGATTTAGAGGGCGTTGTGGGGTGAGCGCGACGAGCCATCGATCGAGCCTAGAACCAACCGGCAGGGGGAAGCAACTATCGCCACTGGCTCCGACGGACTCCGAAGTAGGCAAGAAGCAGTCCAAGTCCAAGGTGAGTCAAGAGGATCCAGAGGGCCATGGAGTAACTTGATAAGGGTGTCTCCGAGATCGCTCGTACCAGATCGTAAAAGCGAGTATCACGAAGAGTTTGCAGGTAGCCAGACCAGGCCCAGTAGGCACTTATGAAGGGACGTGTGAGTGTGCCCAGAGAGTCTGGCAGTGCTAGGATCGCTCCGGAAAGGGGAAGCTGAAATCCGACCAAATAGAGACTGCCAAGGGAGGCTTGCTCAGAGGATGAGGCCCAACTGGAGATGGCTAAGCAGAGAGCAGTGATGGAAGCAGTCAAAATAAAAAATGGCAAGCACTGGGCAAGGATATTCCCGGGAAACTGACAGACCGCTCGAACGAAAAGCGTCATCCAAGTCGACTGAAGAAAAACAAGCAGAAATAGAAATAAGGACATACCGAGGAGTGTGGCTCCAGGGCGAAGTCCCGCTAGCTTCTCTTTTTCTAAGATAGGACGGTCCCCAATTACTTCTCGTGCCGAATTATTCGAGCCCATCAGTGCGAGGAGAATAACTTGAAACATGGCGAGACCGCTGACCAGAGTTCCAATTCGGCTGGACTGAATTGTGAAGGCAAGAGTTTCGCGGAGTTGATCCAGAACACCGCTATCTGCAGACATGGTCATGTTCCTAACCGAGGGTAATCCTCGATAAGCAAATAAAGTGACGACTGCCGGGAAAACAAGCAAGAGGGAGAGTTGTAAGAAAACCTGTGCGGGGTCTCGCATGAATAACTTGAGACGTCGAAAGAACCAGGTGCTTGATTGTGATAGAAAGGATGGCAGCTCAAAGGAGCTCTTCTTTTCCGCTTGGCTCATTTCTGAGTCAAATTCACCGAGAATAGTAGAAGGAGTTAGTTCGGGAGGATGTGGAACCTGGACCCACTCCTCAGCCCATGTCTCGGCATCACGCTTGGCTAATGCTGGATAAATGTCCTCGGGCGTAGAGACGTTAAAATATGAGGTGAGGTCACGTGGGTCTGCGGAATAGACAAGGCGCCCCGCTGAAAGAATGGTAACGGAATCGTAGAAATCCAAAAAACGCAAACTATGAGTCACTAAAAGAACTAATCGTCCTCTTTCTTGAGCGAGAGAGGAAAGCAGTAAGGTAATTTCCTCCTCTGATTTAGGGTCTAACCCGCTGGTAACTTCGTCAGCCAAGAGTAGGCTTGGCTGTGTAGTCAGTTCCATCGCTAGGCCTAATCTCCGAAGTTGTCCTCCCGAAAGAACTCCTGCCCGCCGATCTTGTAGTTCGGTCAGGCCGGTTTCTTCGACAACTTGGTCCACGGTATTTGCGATTTCATGCGCTGAAGTGTTCCTTCGTAAGCGGGCGGTATAAATTAGGTTTTCTCGAACGGTGAGGAGAGGTTGGGTGCAACTAAACTGGGGTACATAGCCAAGTTCTCCTGGAGGAAGATCGGTTTGATCTAGATTGTGGCCACGCCAATAAATCGATCCATCGGTGTGAGGCAAGATGCCTGCAATCACTTTCAAGAGAGTGCTTTTTCCACAACCGGAGGGTCCTAAAATGGCCCCGAAGTGTCCGGCTGGGTACCAAGCGGAAATTTTCGAAAGTAGGGGGACGCTTGCCTCGGGTAGGCTTACCTCCATGGAGTCGAGAACCAGCATCTTTCTAGAGAATCCTCTTATGAGGTCGAAGGCAACGTGGAAAAGTTTCCCAAATCACTTTCTTGGGGTTAAACAAGTTTATGAGCGCTTCCTTAAAACACGGGTTTGGAAAAAAGAAGTTGTATATTTTTGGTGGCTTACTCATCGCTGGAGTCGTTCTGCTTGTACTGCTAGGGGCTCTACTCCCCATTTTCATCACGAATTGGCTCGGAGGAAAGGACTTTCAGAGAATTGCTTCTCAGCAAGCCTCTTCCTTTCTGAAGACCGAGGGGGATTTCGAATCTTTTGACTGGTCCTCCTTTTCGGTTTATTCAGCCGGCTTTGCGACGCGATCTGGGGCTAAAGGGGACTGGAGCTGGGACATTCGGGATATACGCACAGAGATATCACCGCGACTACTTTTGGACCGAATTCTTCGCTTCTCCGAGATCAGTGTCGGGCGCATCAAGATGAAATCGGGCCCAGGCCTTGTTTCTGTCCCAGACTCCTTGTCGGCCAAATCTCCGTCGTCATCTTCGGGGAGCGACCTTTTCCGAGATGTTCAAGTGGGCAAGGTTCTGATTAAAAGTTTTGGATTGCAGCCCGGTCCTACCACCGCGGGTTGGGGTGTTGAAAACATTGGAATCGAGGTTCATCCCAACCCTCAGAACACAACCTTTTCAATCCAAGGAGGGGAGATTCTTTCCCCCCTACCATGGTTAGGAGCGCTCTCCTTGCAACAAGCGAAAGGTTCCTACGTATCACCTCAGATATACCTTACTCGCCTCGATATTAAGTCTGCCCAAGGGGGAACCTTAGAGATATCCGGCGAGGGCCGAACCGACTCGATTGCTGGTAGAAGAGGTCGCCTGACTTGGGATCGCTGGACCCTGCCTGAAGGTAAGATCGGTGTGGGACTCTTTGATATCCCCGCAAAAATGTCTGGCACATTTGAATTAACTGATTGGAAGTCAGGTGGACCCGTGGGCTCAGGCCAAGTAAAGCTGATCGATGCCCGACTCGAACCGGGAAAGGGATCCGAAACTATTCTCGGCCTTCTGGCTGTACTGACTGGGGAACCGCGTCTTCGCGGATGCACGCTAAGCACGGCGCAGGCCTCTTGGACTTTAGAACCAGGAGTTTATAATATTCGCTCGATTACAGCTGAGGCCCCTGGACTCCTTAGGGTAAACGGGCAAATCAAGGTGATGGGGCAAAATCTGAGCGGTGTCATCAATCTCGCTTTGGAAAAGAATCTTGGATCGAAAGTTTCAGGCTTAACCGGGGGCGAGCTCTTCCGACAAGAGACCGATGGTTATCTCAATCAACCGATCCGGATTTCAGGGACATTAGACCGCCCAGAAAATGATCTTCAATCGAAGCTCACCGGAGCCTTGGCTCGGACTGCAATTCGGACAGGAGCCCAGATTCTGGAAAAGGCCGCCGGGGCGCAGGGAGGTTCCGGGGGCGATGCAGCGGGCCAAGCTGTCAATGTGCTAAAGAGCTTATTCGGGCCTGCCCCCAAATAAGTTAAAATCTATCCGTAGCTCTTGTAGTACTTTTTCTTTTCCTCGTCGGAAGGGGAGGCGGTATTCAAGGGGTTGGCAGTGGGCGATATGGATGGTGGGGGCGTAGAGGATTCTTCTCCTATTTCTTCTTCGAGCGCCGACATATCTACTTGGGGGCTTCGATCGGGCATCATTCCGGCAGGGGTTCCCCCGCTGGCTTCGACAAAGGCCAACTGAACCTGCTGGAGGGCCTCGCTGATAATCTTTGTTTCTTGTGCGCTCAGATTGCCCTGCGTTTTTATTTGAATGAGATCAAGGTGATCGATCATCATCTTGGCAGCTTGCAGGTTAGGGGGGAGGCGATCTCCCTCTGGCGTAGGGATCTTTCCGAGAACATAGAGAATGTTCTGCGCTTGGATCATGACGAACTGAACAAACTTACGAGCTAATTCAGGATTGGTGACCGGATTCGCCTTTTGAATTTCAGCCATAAAAGTACCTAGTCCGAAAGCTTGCTTGAGCCCGTCTGCGACCCCGACTTCCGATTGCGACGGCGAGAGGATTGTTTTGCTGAAGCCGATCGCCTGAAAGGGGGTTGGCTCTTGGTCGGGATGGCCTTAGGAAGAAAGGGGCTTTCGAAAGCTTCTTGAAAAGTATAGATCTCCTGAAAGTCGTCGATTTTATCTGTCTCACTTTTTCCCAGAATACCATGTTGAACGAGTTGAAAGACAACTTCTCCAACTTCCGTGCAGGTAGAAATTCCCCAATCATTTAGCACGGTTTTCGCCATGGGACCAAATTCTCGCAGAGCGAGCGCACGAAAACTCTCCAGCAGTTCTTCGCCGCGGACGTGAGCAGGCTTTTTCTGGCCGGTGCGACCTAGACGCTGCAGGGCGTGATCTAAAGAGCGGCGGACAAATTCGTAGGCGGGCAGGGAGAAGCGGGTTTCGGTTAAGCGGATCTTTTTCACCGCAGCGTCAAAAGAAAGTTGGCTCACGTGATAAGAATGAGCCAAAGGGCTCTTCTTGTCTATGGCTTACGCGCTGTGCCGAAACCACATCCAGCCAGAGACTAGAGCCAGGCCGAGACCTACGATCAAAAGGAAAAGTCGTTCGCGGCGGCGTAACTGTCCGTGGCTCATGTGCAGATAAGATTCACGATTCGCCCAGGAACAACGATAATCTTCTGGATTTGTTTAGCGTCGGTCCATGTCTGAAGATCGGCGTGGGCGCGGACCACCTTTTCGATTTCTTCTCGGGTGGCAGTAGGTGAGATATGAATCTTCCCTTTCACCTTGCTGTTCACTTGGACGGGTAACTCCACGCTATCCTCCAAAATGTCCTCGGGGTGGTAGGTGGGCCACGGGGCGACACTGAGATTATTCTTCCCGCCAAGGTGCTGATGAATCTCCTCAGCAAGATGGGGGGCAAAGGGTGCGAGTAGTAAGCAGAGATGTCGCAGGGCGGATTGAGGTCGTTTAGGCAAGCTAGTTAAGTGATTCACTAGAATCATCAAAGCTGAGATAGCGGTATTGAACTGTAATCTCTCGATGTCGGCTGCCACTTTGGCGGTTGTTTTTGCGAGGGCACGCGTAGTTTCCCGATCCGCGGGTTCATCCGTAATTAAAGGGGAGGGGATCCACTGTCCTTCTTCAGTTTCCTCAAAAACTAAGCGCCAGATACGTGCCAAGAACCGAACTGAGCCTTCCATGCCTTTTGCGCTCCATGGCTTCATTTGTTCAAGAGGACCCATGAACATCTCGAAAACTCTTAAGGCATCGGCTCCGTGCAAAGCAATGACGTCATCAGGATTGACTACGTTGCCTACCGACTTCGACATTTTGGATCCGTCTTCTCCCAAAATAATCCCTTGGTTGACCAGACGGCGAAAAGGTTCTGGATAAGAAACCAAGCCCAGATCGAAAAGAACTTTATGCCAAAACCGTGCGTAGAGAAGATGAAGGACGGCATGCTCTGCGCCTCCCACGTAGAGATCCACCCCGCCACCGCTCATCCAGTATTTCTCTGCGGCCGAGCTCCAAGCGACTTGATCGTTGTGCGGGTCGCAGAACCGCAAATAGTACCAGCAGGAACCTGCCCACTGGGGCATGGTATTGACCTCGCGGGTAAATCCATTCGGCAGATTTCCCCATGACTTCGCTTTCGTTAAGGGCGGTTCGCCAGTTGGACTGGGCTGGTAGTCATCAAGCTCTGGTAAGGTGAGAGGAAGGTCAGTTGAAGCCAGAGGTGAATGCTTTCCCTCGTGCCAAAGAATGGGGAACGGTTCACCCCAGTATCGCTGTCGAGAGAAAAGCCAGTCACGAAGCTTGTATCGCGTTTGCTTTCGTCCCTGTTGGTTTGCTTCCAGCCAAGCCACTATACGTGGGTAAGCCTCCTCCGTCTTTAATCCATCCAGAAAACCAGAATTGATCTGAATTCCTGGTTTCGTAAAGCAACCCTCCGGGCTCTTTCCGCTTTCTGGTTGAATGACTTGGCGAATGGGGAGCTTGAAGGTTAAGGCGAATTGGTAATCTCGCTCGTCGTGCGCTGGAACTGCCATGACTGCTCCTGTGCCGTAGGAAGCAAGTACGTAGTCCGCAATCCAAAGTGGAATCGCTTGGCCGTTGACGGGATTAACAACACTGACTCCTAATGGAACGCCCGTTTTCCTTTTGGCGAGTTCTACTCTTTCCAGATCAGACTTCGCCGAGCTTTCCCGCCGGTACTGCTCCACCGCCTTTTTCTGCGCGGGAGAGGTAAGGGTAGGGACGAGGGGATGTTCCGGAGCCAGCACAGCGTAGGTGGCCCCAAAAAGGGTGTCGGGTCGAGTGGTGTAGACCGTAATTTTGATCTCTGTTCCTTCCACGATAAAATCGACTTCGGCACCTTCGCTCTTGCCAATCCAGTTTCTCTGCATTTCTTTAAGGGAATCAGGCCATTCGAGGAGGTCGAGATCCTGAAGGAGACGTTCTGCATAAGCGGTAATCTTAAGCATCCATTGGCGCATCGGGCGTCTTTCCACAGGATGGCTACCTCTCTCAGACCGCGGTCCCTCTGGGGTATTGAGAATTTCTTCGTTCGCTAGAACTGTTCCGAGGGCTGGGCAGTACCAAACTGGGGCCTCGGCAACGTACGCTAACCCTTTTTCATAAAGTTTGAGAAAGATCCATTGGGTCCAGCGAAAGTATTTTGGATCTGTCGTATCGATTTCTCGAGACCAGTCATAGCTAAAGCCCATGGCCTTGATTTGACGCCGAAAATTACTGATATTCTTCGCCGTGGTAACACGCGGGTGAGTTCCAGTTTGAACCGCGTGCTGCTCCGCTGGCAGGCCAAAGGCGTCCCAGCCCATCGGATGAAGCACGTTATCTCCAAGCATCCGGCGGTACCGACAAAGAATATCGGTCGCAGTGTATCCCTCGAGATGACCGACGTGGAGGCCCGCTCCTGAAGGGTAGGGGAACATATCGAGAATATACTTCTTAGGTTTTTCTGATCCTGGCTCGCCAGGTTGTGCGGCACGGAAACAGTCTGCCTCAGCCCAAATCTTCTGCCATTTAGGCTCGATAGCGGAGAAAGGATAGGGCGCGTGGGTTGGCATAAAGCGGTTAAGGGGTTATTAAACGCAAAGCCGTATGCCAAGTCGAACCCCACCTCATCGCCCTGTTTTATGGATTGCCACAGCCAATCCAGGCAAAACTCGTGAATTTAAGGGACTTTTTGGTGCGCAGTTTCTTGTGCGGGATTTACACTCCTTTAAGAATCTTCCTGTTATTCGTGAAACAGGTAGGACATTTGAGGCCAACGCGAAAATTAAGGCCTTGGCTTTAAGTCGGATTTTGCCAGGCCAACTGATTTTAGCAGATGATAGTGGTCTAGTAGTACCTGCATTAGGGGGTCGACCTGGGGTTCGATCGGCCCGTTTTGCGGGCCCGAATGCCACCAATGAGAGTAATCGGATTAAGCTTCTTTGGGCCATGAAGAAGTTAAAAAACACAGCTCGGAAAGCCTACTTTGAGGCCACTCTGGTCTTGGCTAAGGACGGGGTAGTTTTCGGGGTCGAGCGTGGCCGTGTATGGGGTCGAATTACCCATCGAGAGTACGGTTCGGGCGGGTTCGGGTACGATCCGATCTTTATTCCGAAAAGCTTTGCTAGGACGTTTGGCCAACTATCGCCAAGGACCAAAGCACGGATCAGCCATCGAGCTCAAGCAGTCAGGGGAGTCATGAGGCTACTTAGCAGGAAAACACAGCACCTAGGTGGCATTAATTATATTTGATACAATGTTTATTGTGCGACAAATAATACACCACGGGGTGAATCCTGCAGCTACCGGATCAGACCCCACCGCTTAGTAAACGGCCAGTAGACAAAGGCTCCTTTGCCAACAAGATTAGCGGTCGGAACAGGACCCCAACCCCGACTATCGAAGCTGTTGGGGCTGTTATCTCCCATCGCCCAGTAATCTTTGCCAGGAATGCGGTACTGATCCCCAGTTTTAGCAAGGTAACTCGGGCCAAAAGTATATCCAGGATAGCCATCAGTTTTCGAAGCCACTTTTGCGCAAATCGCCGCTGCTGCAGGAGCTCCGTTAATCCATAGCTCGGGCGGTCTAACCTCGACCACGTCTCCACCAATGGCCACGCAGCGCTTAATGTAGTACTGGGAACCTTCAATCCCGCGAAGGCGTAATCCCGATTCGATGCCTTCAATTCGGTCCGTGGTGAAGACGAAGGTCTCCGCCCTTTTCGGTTTACGAAAGTGGTAAATCATCTTGTTCACAAAAAGATGGTCGCCTGTCGCCGAACTAAGTTCGCCAAAACATCACCCCCTTTAATCTGATCACCAGAGCGCAATCGCAAACCACCCTCCCTAGCCTCTTGCAACGTTGTCCAAAGGGTTTGCGACCAACCATCCGCAATAATCTCGGTGGTCGTCCAAGGAATGAAGCCGCCCAACCGACCCTCGCGAACGGACAGAATAGTGCCATCTTTTGGAGCAACCGCGCGGTGGTAGCTTTTACCAAGCCAAATAAAATCAAATACTCGCGGAAAGAAATGGGGCGGAGAATTGAGTTCAGGCTGATTTAATATCCCAAGCAAGGTTGGTCGCATGGAATGAGTGGGGATTTTGAAGGGTTGAAAGAAATAAGCGCGCACCCCGAGCGCTAAAGCAATCGCCACCAAAGCCACCTCGGCATTTTCGCGGCGGCCATGATGTCGATCGGTCCGGAGTAAGTCTCCATAGGAACCCTCTAATTGAGTGAGGATTCCTTGTCTATCTCCTGCCACAATCCTCCAGTCTAGTGCCTTGGCGCAAAGGCTTCTCGCCTCCTGAAGCCTTGAAAGAAGTGCCGTTGGCAAGATATCCCTGCCGTAGCGCACTCGCTTAGCCAGGAAATGGGAGATCGCACGGAGCTGCGTCCGCTCTTCTTTCGCTTTTCCAAAAAAGAAGTAATCAATCATGATTTAATCTCCAAACGCCTTCAGGACCTGAAGAAAAGCTTCCTGCGGAATATTCACCTTGCCGAACTGCTTCATCCGCTTTTTTCCCTCTTTCTGTTTCTCTAAAAGTTTTCGTTTCCGAGAAATGTCGCCACCATAACACTTGGCAGTCACATTTTTGCCAACACTTTTAACATCTTCTCGAGCCACAATCTTCCCTCCAATGGCCGCTTGCAAGGAAACCTTAAAAAGCTGAGGAGGAATCACCTCCTTAAGTTTGGCAGTCAGGGCGCGTCCACGAGAAGGAGCCTTCTCACGATGGACAATGCAACTAAAGGCGTCCATCGGCTCCCCGTTGACCAGAATCTCAAGTTTCACCAAATCGTCAGCCCGATAAGCGCCGTGTTCGTAATCCATCGAACCATAACCGCGGGTAATGCTTTTGATCCGATCGCTAAAATCAACCAGAATCTCACTCAAAGGAATCTCGGTAGTCAGCATGACCCGCTTGGCATCCAGTGAA
>Ga0187844_10001567_pt1 | contig 17266 bp, 15 predicted proteins | sample SpaLakP09_SKY_50_FD_134517 | JGI IMG/M metagenome (GOLD analysis project Ga0187844, IMG submission 134517) | Oligotrophic lake water microbial communities from Sparkling Lake, Wisconsin, USA - SP09_SKY_50 | ecosystem: Environmental > Aquatic > Freshwater > Lake | place: USA: Sparkling Lake...
CAAGTGCTAAGGCAAATGTAGGCCACTTCCACCGCCCAGCGGGCCAAATCTGAGCAAGAATAATAATTGGCCCCAAAGCACTGATCCAGAAAAACGGCAGAACCCAGTCCTGAATCCCTTGGGCGGATTTAAGAAACTCACCCACTCCGCCCAAACCACTGCGCGGACCGAGACTGAACCAGTGCACGAAAAGGAACAAACCTAGAAAGATTCTTAAGGAACTATCCAAAGGAGAATCTGCCCCGCGCCTACGAATCTCGATAGCGACGGCCGTGGCCACAATAACGACTAGCCCAAGATAGAAGCCGCCCTCATCGACGATAAAGTTTCCAGGCATTCCAGACAGAAGAAGACCTCCACGGTCGAACCAGGAAAGCGGAGCTTTGATGGAAAAGCTGGATTGCCAACCGAGCAGAGGATCGGTGGAAAAGAGAGTCATGCGTCCGGCCTCGCGTAGACCTGGAAGCTGCGGGAGTAGTCCTAAAACCACCCAGACGACGGTTGCACCAAGACATCCCTTGATCAGGGGCATCGACTTGCTCTGAAAACGAAAGTGAAGCCAAACAGCTAGGCCGAGGGCTACGGGGGCAAAAACGGCGGTGATTTTATTAAAAGTGAGGCTCATTGCAGCTACAGCCATGGCTAAAATAATCATTCCCCTGCCAGATCCGCGGGTGGCGATTTCGAGTAACGCCCACCCAATCAATGGGGGATAGGGCATACAAAAAATGACTGGCATATGCTCGTTCCCAGCAAGTCGAAGGGCGGCTTGAGGTCCGAGCGCATAAAGGAAAGCCGCGATCCACCCTGCCCTCTTGTCGCCAGTCAATCGGCGAACAAAAGCCGCCATCAATAGACCCGAAAATCCAAGGGCAATAAAACCCAGTACCTTGCCTCCAATAATTGGGTCGGTATAGAGCCCGCCCAGGACGAGCCAAAACATCGCCAAAGCCGTACCTGCCAAGGGAGCAGTTGGTGCTCCTCCCAGATAGTTGGGACTCCACCAAGCAAAACCTTTATTAGCAAGTATAAGATCCCAAACATCCTTCGCCTTCGCGTAGTTGGCTAGGAGCTCTTGATTGGATGGGCCTAGGCCCACCCAGCCCGCAAAAAGTGCCCCCAGAACAGAAAAAAATATGCAGGCCTCCGCGGAGAAGTTGAAACTCTTGGAACCCTTGGCCATAAGGGATTTATACTAACTACCACGACCTGTTTCACAAGCCATCCTTAGGCTGGAGAAAATCGATTTCCTCTAAAGCTAAGGCTGCTTCTTGAAGATATAAATCGCTTCTGTATTGGGATCGAAATTCTCAATTGGTTTGAAGGTCCTCCAAAAAAGCTCAGGTCGATAAAGGTCCTTCCAAAAAGTCAAAAGCCGTGCTTCCTCATTATATCGAAATCCTTGAGTTGCCCATTGGCTAATATATTGGCGCACTTGCTGCACCACTGGGCCAAAAGCCACAATATAATCTGGCATCAGAACACCCCTAAAATGAATATCGGGCAAGTGGCTGAATTGAGCTTCCTCCTTCTGTTTTGGATCTAATTGCCATGAGTAAATTGCATTGGGTGCATGAAACATCAATGGATACGTCATATAGTCAGGTAGAACCCAAATGGAAGAGTCCTTCGCGACATGACGAGAAATCCATTGGGATGTTGGGGTATAGGGTTCGTCTGGCGGGGTAATAAGCTCTGTCGCGTAATCGATAATTGTGAAATGAAATCCGTTTCGCGTAAGAAAAGGATTATTAAGAAGATTAGATCCAAAGATCACTAAGGCGAGTAGCACAACAAAATAAGATGGTAGTTTTTTCGTTGTGACCCACAAGAATACGACGGCGATTGCGATGCAAAGTGGAATCAGTGGCGCCGCATAGCGGATGTCGGCCACACTAGTTAAACTGACGGGCTGAGGGGAGACCACGGCTAAAACAAAGCAGTAGGCAAGAATCGCAACAGGGCCCCGCAAGAGCCACTGATTCTTAAGGCCTGAGGCATAAAGAAAAGGAGCAGCTATTAGAATAAGACCACAGCCGAACTCATTTGCATTTAAATCTCGCAGAATCCACCAAAATAAGGTGAGACGATCGAATAAGGAATTCATCGCAGCCTGATGGGTGATTTGAGTGGAATATGGATTCCAGATCAAAATAACAGCCGAACCCAAGACAACAAGAGGCGCCGAAAGATAAAATACGTCTATCTTGCTCAAGGGATTGATGTGCCGTTGCCAAAGGAAATAGTCGACGATTAATGCGCTCATGAAGGCGGCAAAGACCATATAGTTTGTGGAAAGTATCCCAAACAGAATCAAAGATAAGACAGTTAGATGCGACCTCGACTTATTCCAGTGCAGATAAAGAAATACTGCTGCAGTACAAAACAGAATACTGAAACCATAGTAGCGTACTTGCCTGAAATAAAGAAATAGTGATACATTCCCAACAATTCCGACCATCAGTATAATCCAAACTCGGACGGGAGCGTTACCCATTCGAAGCCAGCTAAGCATTAGTCCTACGCAAAGAAGACCAGAAATAGCAAAGGGCAAGCGGAGCAAATTTGTGTTGGTTCTAGCAATCGCAGCTAAGGGTGACAAAATAAAAGCCGGCAGTGGCGGATTCGCACGATCCTTTAGATCTCTCAGGATCACCCCACCACGCGGAGCCATCAGATTGGGACCATCAACAACCCTTGTATCTCCAGTCAGCCATACTTGTTTAGCAGGAATAGCTAAACCGACCTCGTCGTCCCAAAGCGCATAGTGACCTAGTTGAGCAAATAATAGCACCGAACTTATTAGAATAGTTGCACAGGCAAGGCACCGAGTGGCTAATTTATAGTGAGATTTCATGATGACAATCTTAGCGCAATGCAACCAAACCTAACAAATGAAAGAGACTACATCCACCGTTGTTTGTTCTAGGAGAACTACTACTTCACACCGTTTCCTCAAATTTCGTAGCCCGCAACTTTCCCGTCCTCAAAAAACATTTTCACCGTATCCAAGGAATACTCTGATAAGTTATATCCCACTAAGGCAAGTTTTGTTATAATATCTTTAGTAACAGTAATAATATGACAGCCGATCTCATTTGCTTGGAAGATATTAAGCACCTCCCTTGGGCTTGCCCAAATACACTCTCCTTTGGCGAGTTTTCGAACAAGTGCTAACGACTCTCTCATAAGTGGAATAGGATCCACCCCGGTATCAGCTATGCGACCAGCAAAAATCGAAATATAACAAGGCACATCAGGATTTAAGTTTTCAACGGAACCCTTTACCTGCTCAAGGGTCATTATAGCTGTTACGTTGAGTTGAACCTTTTGATCTGAAAGCTTCTTGATCAAAGAAAAAGTCGGCTCCCTCTTCGTGTTTGTGATGGGTAGTTTCACATAAACATTACTACCCCAACTGGCGATTTCCATGGCCTGCCTTTCCATTTCTTGAAGATCGTCAGAAAATACTTCAAAAGAAATAGGCTTCTCTTGTATGACCGAGAGAATATCCTTCGCAAAGAATTTATAATCCCGAATCCCAGCCTTTCGCATTAACGTTGGGTTCGTAGTTAGGCCACTAATATAACCTAATGCAGCCATCTTCAACATTTCAGTTTTTTCAGCTCCATCCGCATATATTTTTACTTTCAATGATTCAAGTTTATTCATATTTTTCCATATCATTCTCGATCCATACCACTGCTTCGGCAAGAGATTTTGAAATAAAGTCTGGTTTCTTAGGCTGTTGGTCTTGGTAACCGTAATCAATAAAGATTGTTTGGCAACCTACTGCTGCACCAGCATCCACATCCCTCCACCGATCCCCCACCATGTAACTTTTGCACAGATCAATACCGTGATCTTTCGCCGCCTGGGCAAGCATGCCGGGACGAGGTTTTCTACAGGTACACTCGTCCTTATCGTCATGCCAGCAAACATAAAAGGCATCGATACAAAGTTTTTTGGTTAATTCCCGATGAATTTCCTCAACAACCTCTTGAGAGATCAATTTGCGGGCCACATCGGGTTGATTTGTTACCACAATTGTTTTGAAATTCATCGCCTTAATTTTCTTAAGTGCCTCACTCACCCCAGGCAAAATGGATAGCTCCCTTATATTCTGAGGGGGGTAGGGTCTTCCCTCTCGTGTAATGGCGGCGTTTAACACCCCGTCACGGTCCAAAAAGACCGCGCGAATCAGCGGGTTGTGGATTCCCACTTGGTGGTGTTGACTTTCAATTTGGGATGTGAAACCAGCAAGTGCCAAATCACCGCCTGAAAGGCCTCGGTATGTGGCGTAATCATATCTGGGTTCACAATCGGAACGATACAGCATGCATCTGCCACTTTTGCAGTATACCCACCATCATTACCCACAATACCACAAATGGAAGCCCCCACGGACTTGGCAAATTGTAGAGCAACGACAAGATTTGGGCTAATATTTTTCTCTAAACTCCCACCACCAACCGAAAGAATAAAAACCATATCCCGTTTGCACAGTTTACTGGTTTTCAGCCACTCCACAAAAACTGTCGACCACCCATCGTCATTTGTACGGGCCGTCAGTTCCGAAACGTTGTCGGTAGGTGCGTACGATTCAATACCAGCAATTTTACGGAAGTCGTTAACTGCATGAGAACAGTTAGCAGCGCTACCACCCACCCCCAAAAAGAAAAGGCGCCCACCTCTGGCCTTAAGTTGGGCTATTTGGTCAGCCATTTTCTCCACACCCTCTACGTCAATCTGATTAATGATTTTTTTGGCCTCATCAAGGTGAGACTTAGCATAAGTCATGAAGGATTATTTTTTAGGTAGTTCTCCGTTGAAGCCAACCCCTCTTTTGAACCGATTTCATAAAACCTGTGCATAACTTCATAGCCGACCATTTGAGACTTTTTAGCCAGGGACTCGTATATGTCGGCCAGATCAAAGCATGACCCAGTCGGGTTCGAGCTGAATACCTCTGCCTTGATGATGGCTAAACCATAATCGATATGAGTCATTTTGAGATTTGTTTTATATTTGTTATACTCAAGCAGTTTTCCATTACAAAAAACTACATTACTCTTATCCCACCTACCCTCATTTCTCAGGACAGTCATCAAGGCTGGCATTCCACTTCGTTGAAAAGTGTCCGCGACCGGTTTGAATTGAATCGGCAGAAAAGAATCACCATAAAACACAAAGAACTCTCGCCCTAAAAAAGGCGTGGCTTTCTTTAAGGCGCCGCCTGTACCAAGCAACTTTTCCCCATCAAAAGAGTACGAGATGTCAATGCCCCACGCATCCCCGTTGCCTACTCTTACTTGAATCTTCTCGCCTAAGTGGCCCACGCAAAGGACGACTTTTTCTATTTTCTGAGTCTGAAGCCAATCAAGCTGGTGAAAAATGAATGGCTTCCCAGCCACTTCCACTAATGCCTTAGGAATAGTTTCCGTGATGGGAAGAAGTCGGGTGGCGAGCCCTCCAGTCAAAATAGCGACAGGGTACATTACTTGTTAATCAATATCTTAGTGCCCTCGAAATCAAATCGGAACCGTACTTCTTCTAAACCAGCGGTGGTCATGGCCTGTCGGAGCCTTTGTCTATCTGCGGCGTAGAACATGAGAAATCCACCACCGCCTGCCCCAACCAACTTCCCACCAACGGCACCATTTTTAATTCCCAACTCATAGAGTTCGTTGATCTTAGGATTGGTCATACCGGCCGAACGGTTTTTCTTATGCTCCCAGTGTTCATGCATCAAATGCCCAAATTTGGTGCCGTCGCCATTCTCTAAAGCTTGTTGACAGCGATGTCCTAATTCTTTGACGTAATGAAGATTGTTTACCATGACTGCACCATTTCTCAACGTACGCTCATGCTGATCGTTAAGAATTATCCCTGCACTCCGCGAAAAGCCTGTGAAAAACAACAAAAGGTTGTCCTCTAGGTCATAAACCATTTCTTTGGATATTTTTAATGGCACCGCCGTGACCTGATCATCTTTATGAAACGTAAAACAGGTAATTCCTCCATAGGCGGCGATATATTGATCCTGCTTTCCGATGGGCTCCTTAAGGCGATCGATCTCAATATTACACGCTAGTTCTGCGAGTTCCTGCGGAAGAATGAGTTTTCGATTATTAGCATAAACCGCTCGGATGAGTGCCGTAGAAAAACTCCCCGATGAGCCAAGGCCAGTCCCGGATGGAATATCAGCTAGAGTAGTGATTTCGACTTGAGGTTGAGCAAGTTTCTCCATGAGTAACACTTCCCGGATAATCGGATGCTGGATTTCTGAAACCTCATTCACATTCTCTAGAATGGAATATTTGAGAAAGATACCCTTGGTGAATGGCCTCATGATCGTAACAAAAACATATTTATCGATGGCGGCCGCTAACAGAAAACCTTCGTGCTCTCGGTAATAGGAGGGTAGGTCTGTGCCCCCACCACCCAAACTGACCCGAAGTGGACTACGCGCGATAATCATGTTCTTTTTTCATAGACTGTTTTTACTACTTTCAAAGCCTGATACGCGTCTTCCAACCCTGGGCAGGGATTTCGCCTAAGACGAATGTCCCTAGCGAATTCCCCCATCTCCACCTCCCAGGAGTCATCCTTTTGGGGATACTCCCAAATAGTGGATTCTGGAGGCCCCATTTCCGGAAGCATGCGAAACCATGAAAGCTTCTCTAAACCGTAACTTCCACCAAGGCCTTCAAGGTGCAACTTTCCCTTTCGGCCATAAATCTCAAAAGAAAAAATATTTTTCCATTCCGTACAGCTAGCGTGAAGGCTTGCCGTCTGTCCTGCTTTTGTCCTCAAAAGCAAAAAGGCGTTATCATCCACCGGCATATGCCAGAAGAGGGTTTGGGCAAATCCATCCACCTTCTTGAAATCGCCCAAAAACCAGCGAGCCAGATCAATCAGATGAACCCCTTGATCTATTAGCTCCCCTCCTCCGGAAAGCTTAGGATTTGCCCTCCATTCACGATGATAGCCAATTCTACCTCCATGGCCGTACCTTGCACGGATCATCATCAGTTTACCGAGCTTTCCAGCATCCACGATCATCTTGGCTTGGCGAAACGCCCGATGAAATCGGTGGTTGTATCCGACCCTAACCCTGATATTCAACTTTTTTGCAACGGCAATGACCGAGCTAAGTTCGGTTAAGTTCCGAGCTCCTGGCTTTTCCACGAGGACGTGCTTGCCCGCACGAATTGCTTGAAGGGTTAAATCCGCCAAGTCACTGTGAATTGTGGCGATGACAACTGCCTGAATGCGAGAATTCAATAACAACTCTTGAGAGCTCCCTGCCACTTGGCATCCATACTTGTCAGCCAACTGCTTCGCTTTTCTTGGATCGATGTCCGTACATATTTCTAATTTGAAATTATTTTTAAAGGCTTGGGCACGCTTTTGGCCTATGAGGCCACAGCCGATTATGCCGATTCCAAGCTTCATTTATCTCCCCAGTCAAAGCCCCGATCCCGGCCAATAATTCTCCGCAGGGTATACACATCGCTACCTTGTAATTCCTTGATATGATTAGGCCAATCCTGCCAGTTGTCCCAAGTAGCACTAATCAATTTGCCCGTGATGCCATCACTATCCGAACTAGCTAGAAACACACATAAGGAAGCACCTAATTTAGTGTCGGTAGCGCCCTCTTCGAACCATTTCTTGTTTTTAGCAAAGAAGTCCACACCAGCTTTATCTGGGCCAGCGGCGAGGACCTGCTCAGTGAGTCGAGTACGGAGCGCGCCTGGAGCGACGGCGTTCACATCAATGTGGTCGGCGCGATACTCCTCCGCGAGCGTTTCAGTGAGTCGTACAACAGCTGCCTTACAAGCGGCGTAGGCGGCGAAGCGGGGCATCGGATTTGTGGCACCGCCGCCTGAGATGTTGATGATTTTGCCGGCACATTGTGGTTTCATTGCGCTTATCGCATGCTGGCATGCCAAGAGTGTGCCAGTGACGTTGATTTGCCACGCCTCCGTCCATTCGGCAAGCGAGACCTTCTCCGTATGACCGATAGGACCATAAATGCCGGCATTATTGACGAGGACATCGAGTGGCCCGAGTTGAGCTGCCCGGGCAAAAAGTGCAGCGATGTTACTGGGGTCAGCAACGTCCGCGACACATCCGAGTAGTTGCTGACCAGGCTGGAGTAACGAAGCAAGTGCAGCTTGGGTCTGATTAATATCTGCGGCCGTGCGGGCGCAGAAAATAACATTGGCACCATTACTAAGAAAGGCCTCAACAATGACACGACCGAGGCCTTGGCTACCACCAGTGATGAGGGCGTTTTTTCTTAAAAGTTTCATGCGCGTCCGACGGCCAGATAGACGATACCTGCAAAGGAAGCGACCGATTTCTCGACAAGCCGATTGGCATCGACGATTACAGGTTGGGCCATAGTAGCGAGTAAACTCGCCCAAGGATAGTCGCAGAATTCAGGCCACTCGGTGCAGATGACGACCGCGTGTGCCCCCCGAATCGCATCGGCGGCGGTTAAGGAGAACGGAATGTCGCGGTGCTCGGCATCAGCAGTGCGGATCAGCGGGTCATATGCCTGCACTATCATTCCGGCCTCATGCAATTGGCGACATAGCTCAACGGCGGCGCTACGGCGAAGCGTGCTCGTATTAGGTGTGTAGCCGAGGCCAAGCACAGCGATGACTGGCTGCTTTACGCCAACGAGGACCGAGTGGATTTTTCGGAGAGCCCAGGAGCGATGCCGGTCGTTACTTTGCTTGATCGCAGGGATAATTGTGAGTGGTATGTTTTTAGCAGTTCCGAGTATGGTCAGGCTAACAACGTCACGGGCGAGCGTGCCCCCGGAGAACGGTCCGCCAGGAGTGAGGTAGGCGCGCGAACCGATGCGTAGGTCGCTCTTCAATCCGGTTGCAACTTCCTGAGCATCCGCGCCGACTAACTCAGAGATGGCAGCGATCTCATTGATGTAGGTAATCGAGAGAGCGAGAAAAGAATTGAGGGCATGCTTGACCATTTCAGCGGACTCGGTGCGCATCCACACGATTGGCGCGCTTAACGGGGTCAGCATTTTCTCAAGTATACTACGGGCGGTGGAAGATGAGACACCGACGATAATGCGCGCTGGTCTCTCAAACGACTCGAGCGCCTTGCCGAGGCGCAGATTTTCAGGTGAACAGGCGAAGTGCAAAGTAGGATACTGCTTCGCTAGGTGCGCACAGGTCCCGACGGGCAATTGAGCGGAAATCAGCACCACTGTGCCAGGCCGCAAGCTTGGGAGTACGCGGGCAAGGCGAACATGCACCCAATCGAGATCAGAGCGGTCGTCGTCATCCACTGGGGTGTCATAGCAAACCCAGAGCACGTCAGCGGTCGCGACTACCGAGATTTCAGAAGAAAATGAAAGGTGGTCGCTGGAAATTCCCGCTGCGATTAAATTATCTAGACCAGGCTCATGAAGGGGCGCGTGCCCCGCGCATAGTTGAGTTAGCACGGTCTCATCGAATTCCAGACCAGAGACTCGGTGGTAACGCGCCATGCAGGCAGCGGTAACTGAGCCAAGATGCCAGAGGCCAAGAACTACTAAGTGCATGGTCAGCGACGGGAATCATAGATCCAGCGGTTGGCTTCGAGCCAGCGCAAGGTCTTGTTGATGCCTTGTTCGATTGTTAGTTTAGGCTTCCAACCCGTGGATTGGATTTTTTTTGTATCGAGAAAAATAAATGGATTATCCCCAATCCATCCGCGGTCACCTCCCGTGTATTCGATCTCAGGTTTCAGCCCAAGGGCGACACAGAGGTAGCCGATGCTTTGGTTAACTTGCACGTATTCTGCTGTGCCCAGATTATATACTTGGGTGTGGTGTTTGGCATCGCGTGCGGTGTGCATCTGCGTGACATGAACTAAGGCATCAAGACAGTCCTGAACGTAGAGGTAGCTCTTACGTTGCCTGCCATCCCCAAGCACCCGCAGACGATCCGGGTGCGCGAGGAGCTGTTTATAAAAATCAAATATATGACCATGGGTATAGCGTTCGCCCAAAATTGAGACAAAACGGAAAATGTAAGCCTCATCCAGTTGTGCACCTTCAGCGTATGATGAGATGAGAGCCTCTCCGGCAACCTTGCTCGCGGCGTAAAGCGAGGTTTGCACAGGAAACGGCGTATTCTCGGGCGTGGGTACCAGTGTGGCTTCGCCATAGGTCGAGCCTGTCGATGAAAAGGCAATGCGTTTGACGCTGTTAGCCCGCATTGCCTCGAGAACATTAAAAGTCGCGATAGTGTTTTGCTCTAAATCTTTTCTCGGATGCCCCCAACCATTTTTAATATCTGCATTAGCTCCAAAGTGAAAAACAAAATCAGCACCCTTCATCGCCGCCGTCAATGCAGGCAGGTCAAGATTGTCGCCGCGCACGAGCTTGAAACCCGGTTTACGTAATGCGCCTTCGAGGAAACGCAACTGCCCAGTCGAAAGGTTGTCCCAACCGGTGACGGTGACACCGTCCGCAAGTAGTCGATCGACGAGGGAGGAGCCGATGAAACCAGCGGCGCCAGTGATGAATGCATTATTCATGCTTTTATTGTTTCGTCAGCACAACTACACAGCGAATTCCAACTGGAAAGTTAATCATTCGACTCAATATTATTTCTAGTCGCACAGCCCACCTTAAGAAGATATTTTTTCTAGAATTACGAATTTGGTTAACTACTAAACTTGTCTTTTTAGCTTTTGGCCAATTGAGTTTGCGCCGGTTTCTTTGTTTCGCACACCAAAAAGCTGGGTAGACGAAAAAACCTAAATGGGTCGCCCGCTTAACCTGAAACCCTGCTTGCCGGGCAAGTTGAGTTATTTCTTTAAGGCTGTAGCGGCGGTGATGAAGGAGGTGCTCATCGTAGATATCAAATAAAGCTGGCCCAGCTGGCACTTCAAGATGAAGAACGCCTTTAGGTTTCAATATTCGATACATGTGACGCATAGCCGCAAAATCATCATCAATGTGTTCAAGTACGTTTAGGCAGGTGATGCCGTCGATACAGGCTGGGGGGAGTGGGCATTGCCTTAAATCAAATAGCAGTAAGGGCAAGTTTGGCATGCGTTGGGATAAGCTCTCGACCGAGCCGCGTAGATAATCGGAGCCCATGAGATTGACCTCTGGGAGAGCCCTTTTCAGATCTTCAAGAACAAACCCAGAAGAGCATCCGACATCGAGAATGCTTATTTTGCTATCACTTCCTAAATTACGCATGCTCTGCACAGCTAGCTGTCGAGAGGCGATATCAATAGGGTGGTCGCGCCCCGCTTCATTTTCATGAAGTGAAGTCAGATCGTCACTCCAATTGCTTTCGCTTGCTTGATAAATTAGTACGTGGCTAGTTTTACCATCCATTTCAAAATTATGGCCGTTCCAGCGAGGGGGCAAAGATGCACCCGGCAAGATCGGCCAGGGAAATACATCTAAGACCTGCATAAGAAGGTTAATTATCCTTACTAAATCCAGCAGCTCGATCCACCAGGAACTTAGGCCGAGCAAGCACCTCTTCGTAAATACGCCCAATGTATTCCCCTAGAATACCAACGCTGATAAGTTGTATCCCTCCGAGAAATGCAATAAGGATCACAAGAGTTGGATTACCCCAGAGAATCGTCCAGCCCATTAATTTATAGAAGAAATAAATACCCATTAATAGAAATGAAAAGCCGGCTATGAGAAATCCTAGCATGGTGCTGAGCTTAAGCGCATAGGTCGAAAAGCAGTAGATGCCATTAAATCCAATACGAAGTGAGCCAAGAAACCGGTTGTAATTAGTTTTCCCTATTTGGCGTGGGGGGCGGTCAAAGGGAATAGTCGTTTGCTTAAAGCCAACAACCGCCACCATACCACGAAGAAAGCCGTGGGATTCCTTAAGCTTCACTAGCTCGTCAACCACGCGACGTGACATGAGTCGATAATCGCCTGTGTTCGGTGGGATCCGTACATCGGCTATTTTGCTAATCACTTTATAGCCGATGGCTGAGATAGTTTTTTTCACCCAAGGCTCGCCCGTCCGGTGGCGGCGCTTGGGGAGAACAACATCATAGCCTGTGCGCCATTTCGCCACCATTGGAGCAAGTAATCCAGGCGGGTCTTGGAGGTCAACATCCATCACGATTACGGCCTGACCAGTGGAATACTGCAGCCCTGCAAGGGTTGCCATAGGTTGCCCAAACCTTCTTGAAAAAAGTAGAAGTTTTATGCGTTTATCAAGCCTTCGAGCGTTAAGAATTTTTTCCTCACTTCTATCGTTCGAAGGATCCAAGCAGAAGATTATCTCAAATCTGCTTGTAATTTTCTCAAGCAGGGGCACGGTCACCCGCAAATAAACATTAATACTGTCCTCCTCCCGGAAGACTGGAACGATTACTGATATCTCGGGTTTCATATTTTTCCTCATAATATTTACACCTAAATGATCAAATTTGATCCTTGAGGATAATAGATTCAGTTCCAACCGGAAGGGCCAACGTTTCTTGCGATAGTCGAGTGGCAGCCGTGAATTTTTCTTTCACTGTGCCAAAACACTCCTGCTCATGCATAGCTCGGGGATAATATACTTCGGTTTGGATTCCTTCAGTACCCAGTTTTTCCCTAAGGGCATCCCGCTTACCCTTCCCCGTCACCCGAATCACAAACTGGTTCCAAGTGTGTTCCCCTTGGCCTGAATGACAGGAAAAAGGCAAGAGAATCGCTCCTGGTTTCTGCTCGGCAGACGTCCCCACTCCTTGGCATATGCACGATTCGACTGGCATGATTGCGCTCCACTTCTCTTGGAGTGACCTCATTAACTTTTGAGCGCTTTCTCGCCTCTTCTTCAGCGCTGAATCCAAATGCTTGAGTTTCACCCGCAAGAAAGCCGCCTGCAACTCGTGTAGCCGAAAGTTCCCACCGATCATCTCATGGAAATATTTTTGCTTTGCTCCGTGCACCCGGAGCATCCGTATCTTTTCAGCTAGAGCAGAATCGCTTGTTGTCACGAGCCCACCCTCTCCTAGCGCTCCAAGATTCTTCGTCGGAAAAAATGAAAATGTTCCCAAGGTACCCATCGTGCCCGCCTGCCGCCCCTTATCCTTTGCCCCCAACGCCTGTGCAGCGTCCTCAATTACCGGAATACCATGTTTTTTAGCTGCGCCCAAAATTGGATCCATATCGGCACACTGACCAAATAGATGAACCACAATAATGGCTCTTGTTTTCGGTCCGATCTTGGCCGCTACCTGATCCGCCCGCAGATTGTAACAGCACTCCGCACTATCCACAAAGACAGGTACCCCACCCAGCCTTGCCACTGCTCCAGCCGTAGCGAAAAACGTATAGGTGGGACAAATGATCTCATCCCCAGGACCTACCCCAATGGCCTGCAGAGCCAGCAAAAGGGCATCCGAACCATTCGAAACCCCAATCGCGTGCGGAGTCCCAATCCAAGCCCCAATCTCCCTTTCGAAAGCTTCCACCTCAGGCCCCAGAACAAATCGACCGCTATCGAGGACTCGATCAAAAGCCGACTGAAGCTCCGCCCGGTATGGAGCGTGCTCCGCCACTAGATCAAGCATCGGAACCCTCATGAGTGCTTTATCATAGCCGAGAAAACCCAAGACTGAATCCCAAAAAGAACTTTTTCGTAGGATTGCCCTAAGCACCCGCCCTAGGCAGTTTCAACCTATGTCCAGTGCCAACGGAGCAAGGTTCATCGTAAAGGGTGGAAGTCCCATCGCAGGAGAAATTGAACCCCAGGGAAACAAGAACGAAGCCATGCCCCTAATGGCCGCCGCCTGCCTAACCAGTCAGCCAGTCATCCTACAGAACATCCCACAGATCGATGATGTTCGACTGATGGAAAAAATCCTTAACGACCTCGGCCTATCAACATCAGAGTCCGACGCCTGCTCCACACGCCGTACGTTGACTCTTCAGGCCAAAGAAGGACCTAAATCGACAATCCATTCTGAACTTGGTTCCCGCCTGCGTGGCTCAGTCACTTTGGCAGGACCCCTCCTCGCCCGCACAGGCGAAGTCACCCTGCCACGCCCTGGCGGCGACCGAATCGGACGACGACGCCTCGACACTCACCTGCAAATCTTCTCGGCTCTCGGAGCCACGATTAACGACACCAAAGACGGTCTTCAGATCAAAGCCAAGAAACTGCGCGGAGCCGATATTCTGCTCGATGAAGCGTCCGTCACCGCTACCGAAAACGGCCTCTGCGCCGCATCCCTGGCAGAAGGAACGACCCTCATCCACAATGCGGCCAGCGAGCCCCATGTCCAAGCGCTGGCAAGTCTACTCAATGCAATGGGCGCTCAAATCACGGGAGTTGGAACCAATACTCTTACGATCGAAGGGGTGAAATCCCTAAAGGGCGCCACTCATCGGATCGGTCCCGACTACCTAGAAGCCGGTTCTTTCCTTGCTTTGGCTGCTGTCACAGGGGGTGCTTTAAAGATCAAAAATGCAGCTCCACATCATATGCGGATGATTTTACAAACTTTTGCCCGCCTCGGAATTCATACAGATATTCAGGGACAGGATATTCTCATCGCCAAGAATCAGAAACTAGAAGTGGAAAAAGAGTTCGGCGGTGCGGTTCCGCACATCGCCGATGCTCCATGGCCTGGATTCCCCGCCGACATGACCTCCGTTGCGCTCGTCACCGCCACCCAGTGCAAAGGCACGGTCCTGATTCACGAAAAACTTTTTGAATCCCGCCTCTTTTTTGTCGACGGTCTTCTGGAAATGGGGGCACGAATCATCCTCTGCGATCCTCATCGTGCCGTCGTCCTCGGCTCTGACAAACTACGTGGGGCCAAACTCGCCAGCCCTGATATCCGCGCAGGAATGGCACTCCTTATCGCCGCACTTTGTGCAGAGGGGGAATCAGAAATCCGTAACATCACCCAGATCGACCGTGGGTTCAGCCGAATCGAGGAGCGCCTCAAGTCGCTTGGCGCTCAGATTGAGCGCAGGTAATACGACTCACCCCTTGAGAACCGTTGCTCCGGCCGCGGGGCGCGAGGCGAAGATTGTGGCGGCGATACCGGTTCTTGCTTTGTAATCAGCGGCGATTTTTTTTGAAATGTCCTCCACCTTACTGGCTTTAACCAGCGCCACGCAGCAACCACCGAAGCCTCCGCCGGTCATGCGGCAGCCATAGACGCCCCCTTGCTCGCCGATCGCCTCGGCAATCTCCGCGACCACATCGAGTTCCGGGCAGCTGACTTCGTAGTCATCCCGCAGGGCCACATGACTCGCATACATCAACCGACCCACGGCTGGCCAATCGGATTGTCGCACACATCCAGCTGCGCGGACCGTGCGGCTGATTTCACCTATAACATGCCGGGCACGCCGGTAGACCAGCTCCCTCATTTTACTTTTTCCGTTTTCGAGTTGCTCGACGGTCACATCGCGGAGCGATTCCACGCCGAGGTTGCTTGCGGCTTCCTCGCATTGTGCCCGGCGCTCGGCGTATTCACCGCCGCTCAGCTCGTGCTTCACGTTGGTATTGATAATGAGCAGCGCGACGGACGGGTCCTGCAAAGGCACGATCTCGGTTTTTCGATTGCGGCAATCCAGCAGGAGTAGGTGGCCCTCCCGGCCCAATGCAGAAATGAACTGGTCCATGATGCCACAAGGGACCCCAGCGAAGTCGTGCTCGGCCTTCTGGCAGAGCAACGCCTTTTCGACAGGATCAAGAGCGGTACCAGTGACCGCTTCGAGGAGGGTCGCGGTGCAGACCTCGAGAGCGGCGCTGCTACTCAAGCCGCTGCCAAGTGGCACGGTGGAATGCAAGAGCACATCGAGGCCTCCTGGTTGGATGCCACGCGCCTGAAATCCGGCGACAACGCCACGAGGGTAGTTTCCCCATTTAGGCGTACCTGGTACGACGGGCTGGGAAAGATCAATCGTCGCCACCTCAGACTCCAAGGTGCTGCGCAGTGTGATGACCTCCCGGCCATCTGCCGGTCGATCTGCAGCCATCACGCTATAAAACTCGATAGCCATCGGCAGGACAAAACCGTCGTTGTAATCGGTGTGCTCGCCAATGACGTTAACCCGGCCCGGGGCGGCGGCGATCCATCGAGGCGGACGGCCGTAGATTTTTTGAAATTCAGTGGCGACATGCGCTGCGAGGTCTTGGAGCTTTTTCATAATGTGTTTTACCGTGTTAAGAATTTGTGGATCGTCGTCTGGGTGTAGGTTTGTCCGGGACGTAGAATTACAGATGGAAACCTCGGGTGATGGAGAGAATCGGGAAAATGCTGGGTCTCCAGACAGAGACCGCTGTGCTGAGTGTAGTAACTACCGCCATGGCCGCACTGCGTTCCATCCAGCCAATTACCGGTGTAGACCTGCACACCAGGCTCGGTGGTCCGTACCTCCATCACCCGTCCAGTGATTCGCTCGTAGACCGTGGCGCAAGCCGTGAGTCGTTGTCCGCTGCCTTTGAGGACGAAATTGTGATCATAGCCAATGGGCTTTCCGGTCAGTTGAGCGAAGTCCCGGCCGATGGCCTTTTTCTTAGTAAAGTCGAACGCCGTGCCGGCCACCGGCACCTGCTTGCCGGTGGGAATCGAAGTGGCGTCCACTGGGATGTAGGCTTTCGCAGCGACCTTCAGCTCGTGGCCAAGAACGCTACCTCCGCCGGCGAGGTTGAAATAACTATGGTTGGTCAGGTTGACCGGGGTAGCGCGGTCGGTGGTGGCGGTGTAGTCAATTCGTAGCTCGTCGCCATTGGTAAGGGTGATCAAAACCGTGACGTCAAGATTCCCGGGGTACCCCTCTTCCCCATCCCGACTTAGATAGGTAAAGGCCACCGCGGCTTCCCTACCGTTCACGATCTCGGCCGACCACACAACCTTGTCGAAGCCCTTGGCTCCACCGTGGAGATGGTGCGGGCCGTTGTTGACGGCCAATTTGTACTTCTTCCCGTCGAGTTGGAAACGACCTTTGGCCGTGCGATTCGCCACCCGACCGACAGTGCAGCCCAGATAGCTGGGATTGCCGCCAAGGTATTGCTGGAGATTATCGAACCCAAGCACGATGTTACCGAGGCGACCCTCCCGGTCCGGAACCCGCAGTTCGGTGATGATCGTACCGTAATTAGTGATTTTGGCGCAAAGACCCTGCGCGTTGGTCAGCGTGAACAGATCGACTCGTTTTCCGCCAGGGGCTTTTCCAAACAGTTTCTTGGTGGCGGTGGCTTTCATAAGCGGAAAATTTAGCCAAACAACTGGTATCGGC
>Ga0187844_10001572_pt1 | contig 17221 bp, 23 predicted proteins | sample SpaLakP09_SKY_50_FD_134517 | JGI IMG/M metagenome (GOLD analysis project Ga0187844, IMG submission 134517) | Oligotrophic lake water microbial communities from Sparkling Lake, Wisconsin, USA - SP09_SKY_50 | ecosystem: Environmental > Aquatic > Freshwater > Lake | place: USA: Sparkling Lake...
ACTGCTGTGCGAGGGTAGTATTCGCATTGGCTGGGTACAAGCCAGCACATTGAAACCCGAGCGAATTCCCACTTCCATTTTGGAGCGTTTGATATGAACCAAGAATTTTCGATTGTTCACTTGATGCTTAACGCCAGTTGGGTGGTTCAAGCGGTGGTGCTGATTTTGCTGTTTGTCTCTTTGCTGAGTTGGACAGCGATTTTTCGCAAGCTTTTATCGCTGGGCAATGTGCAACGCTTAAACGATGATTTCGAGCGCGAATTTTGGTCTGGCAAAAGCTTGCAAGAACTGTTTGCTGCAGCTCAACAAAATGCCAAGTTGTCTGGCCCCATGGAGCGCATTTTTGCCAGCGGCATGCGCGAATACCAAAAGCTGCGTGAGCGGCGCATCACCGACAGCGGTTTGCTGATGGACGGCGCACGCCGCGCCATGCGTGCGAGCTTGCAGCGGGAAATGGACGCCATCGAATCTAATTTATCCATGCTTGCCTCGGTGGGCTCGGTGTCGCCTTATGTGGGCTTGTTTGGCACGGTGTGGGGCATCATGCATGCCTTCACCGGCTTGGCGCAAATGCAGCAAGTCACTTTGGCCAAGGTCGCGCCTGGCATTGCCGAAGCGCTGGTAGCCACAGCCATTGGTTTGTTTGCAGCGATTCCTGCGGTGTTGGCTTTTAACCGATTCTCCCGCGACATTGACCGCGTGGCCAACCGGCTCGAGACTTTCATTGAAGAGTTCTCCAATATTTTGCAGCGCAATGTCGGCGCCCAAGCCAGCACACTGACACGCTAACGCGAGGGCCACCCCATGTCTTCAGCCCCTTCCCGCAGTTCACGCCGGCGCAGCATGAGCGACATCAATATGGTGCCCTTCATCGATGTGATGCTGGTGTTGCTCATCATCTTTATGGTCACGGCCCCTTTGATGGCGCCCAGCGTGATTGACATCCCAAGCGTTGGCAAAGCCGCAGAAGCACCAGACCAAGTCATCACCATTGAGATCGATAAAAAACTCAAAATTGTGGTGAAGTCACGCAGTGCATCCGACAAGCCAGGTGCCGATGTCAAGCAACCCGCCACCATGGACAACGTCGCTGCCATGGCCTTGCAACTTCAAGCGGGCAACGCTGCCACGCCAGTGGTCATCAGCGCAGACAAGCAAATTGCCTATGAGCATGTGGTGAAGTTGATGGACAGTTTGCAACGCGCAGGTGTTCAACGCGTGGGCTTATCGGTGCAACTTGTCGAATGAGCGTGGACGCATGACCTCAAGCCAAGCCCACTTGGAATTTTCGCCTGCGCCCGAGGGCGGAAAGTTTCGCGCACTGGTTTTGGCCTTGGTTATCCATTTGTTGCTGGTGGTGGCATTGAACTGGGGAACCTTATGGTCGCAGCAACCCCAAGACATAGGCGTAGAAGCCGAACTGTGGTCTGCCGTGCCGCAAACGGCCGCACCCAAACTGGAAGCACCCCCACAGCCAGAGCCCCCACCTGAACCTGAACCTAAGCCCGAACCCAAGCCTGAACCGGTGGTTGCGCCACCACCTCCTAAGCCCGTCTCCAAGCCTGCCAAAGAGGTCAAGCCGGTAGTGGATCCGCAAATTGCCATCGATAAATTGAAAAAGAAAGAGGCAGAAGAAAAGCAAACCAAATAGGCCCAAGCTCGTCATGAAGCCGCTGTGAAACGACTGCAAAATTTGGCTGGCTCTGTCGGCACGCCGGTCGATACAGGCGTGGCACCCAAGCCTAGCGGCCCCTCGGCCAGCTACATCGGTCGATTGCGAGCCAAAGTCAAACCCAACATCACCTTTCCCGATGCCTTGCTACAAACTGTGGTGGGCAACCCCACTGCAGACGTGGAAGTGACTTGCAGTCCCACAGGAAAAATTGAATCGGTCGATTTGGTCAAGTCCAGTGGCAACAGCGCTTGGGACCAAGCGGTGATCAATGGTCTGCGTAAAACCGAGATCTTGCCGCGTGACATCGACGGCAGCGTTCCCACGCGACTGGTGTTCAGTTTCAGACCCCGCGACTGAAGTTAATGGCGCGGCGGTGTCATCGTTAAGCCTATGCCAATGGACACACCTTGACCCACTTGGCTGCGCACACGCACCGGCGTTTGCATTTGCGACGCGAGCTGCTTGACGCTGAACAGACCCAGCCCCAAACTTTGTGGAACAGGTGCTGAATCATCGTTAACGTTGAAAGCTTGGAAGCAGGCATCCAATTGCGACTGCGACATGCCCTCCCCCCTGTCTATGCACCACAGCCACAAGATTTCACCCTCTGATCGCGTGCCCAGCAACACTTTGCCACCCGAGGCCCCATAGCGCAAAGCGTTAGACAGCAGATTGCGCACCAAGCGTTGCAGTGACAACGGGTGCACCCAGACGCAACGATGCGATAGGCGCGTACGCAGCTGTACATCGCGCATAGCCGCCAAGGCTTGGAACTCGCTCAAGGTGTCTCTCAATAACGCCCCGAGCGATATGCATTGAAATTGACTGGAGTCAATAGGCTTGGCTTGGTCTTGCGCCAAGTGCCGCAAGCTGTGCATGAAATCGTCAACATAAGAGGATGCGAGCTGCAAGCCTTCGAGCAAATGCGCTTGTTGCGCAGGCTTGGCTCCCAACAAGTTTCGTGCATACAACTGCATGCTTTGCAGGGGCTGCCATAAATCATGCTGGGCGGCGGCATACAAACGGCTGCGTTCGGTGTTGACGCGTAAAAGCATTTGCATGCCTTGGCGCTGTTGCAGAACTTGCAAACACGCCGACCACCCCAGCAAAGTAGCCACTACCGAACCCTGAACAAACTGCGCGCCCAAGGTGGTGATCAAGGGCCACTCAAACCAACGAAACAACCAGTACACCGCCACCGACAGCAAATACACCACCCAGACCCACACATAAATAGCGATGTAGGGACGCGGGTGTCTGCGGTAGGTTCGCCATGCCAATGCCAGCATCCACAGCGAATGGCATGTCCCCATATAAAGCAAAGCGCTGCGCATCCAAGTGCTGTAAAACGAAGCCATCAAGGGTAAGGCAAGCCACCAACACACAGCAACTATGCGCAGGGCTTTGTCCCAGTCGGGGTCGTATTGGGGCGTGCGTAAAAAAGCTCTGGCATGGTGAATGCTGAGTGCCATCAAAACACCATATGACATGCTGCCCAACCAAGCTGTTTGAAAGCGGTCCAACCACGGCCACAAGACACTCATCAAACCGCTGACCCACAAGGCACCCATTGTTTCGCACACCGCCATCGCCAGAAAAAACACCAACCAAGGATGAAAGAGAGACCGCATCAAGGTGAGTACATAAAACACCACCACCCAAGGCACGGCCAGCACCGCACCCATGAGCAAATACAGGCCTTGTTGCTGCTGTAAAAACTCAGTTGGGCTTTGCAGCACCAAGGGAAACTGCATGCGGTTCACCCCCTGTGTGCGCACTAACACATCGATGCTTGATTGCGCAGGAATGGTCAGTTCCCACACTGCGAACAATTGACCGCTGCCAAACGACAAGGGTTGCGCGTGCTGCAACTGCGCCTGGGCTGTCCATGGGCCGTTGGCGCTTCGCCACCACAGTTGGGCTGAATCCAAGGTGGGCGACTGCAAGCTCAGCCAGTAGCTTGCAGTTGGAAGATGGGCGGCACTCAAACTAAAACCTGCCCAGTAAGCTTGACCCGTGGCTGCCATGATGATTTGCGAACCACGCTGGATGGCGACACCTTCTCCCAAGGCTATGCGTTGCCATTGCACATCGGGCGAAGCATCAGGAGAATTTTCAGCGACAGCCACCAAGCTTGACCATGCAGGCTGTGGCGCTGCCGCGTACGCGGCTGAACACCCAAGCCCAAGGCCAGCGATCAAAGCCAACAACCCTGTTAGCAAAGCCTTGTGTTTAGGCATCGCTGCCCAACTGTTGCAACCATTGCAGGTAGAGCCCTGTGGCTTGGGTGCGGTTGTCAACCCCCAGTTTGCGCAACACCTCACTGGTATGGCTTTTCACGGTGGCTTCACTCAAGCGCAAATACTGGGCAATATCACGACTGGTCCAACCCTTGGCTAATTGCGCCAACACCAAGCGTTGTTGTGCTGACAAAGTTTGCAGGCCTTTGGGCGCAGGCGTCTCTTGTGTCAGCGTCACTTCAGGCTTGACCAACAACACTTGATGCAAGGCTGTCAGCAAAGCAGCGATGAAGGCATGCGAGGGAAGTGCTTTGTTCACAAACAACACGCTGTTGGCCAAACAAGCTTCTTCTATCGCGTTGTCTTGCAATCCCGAAAGCACCAACACAGCGCCTTGGCTGCGCAGCTGACACACCGCGTTAAAGGTGTCCAAGCCCTGTGAGTCGGGTAAATTCAAATCCACCAAGACCAAAGCCCAAGGCTCGGGCGAGGCCAACTGCGCCAGTGCGGCTGCAAGGCTGGTTGCGAAGCAGCAGTGTGCATGAGGCAAACAACTTTGCACCGACACGGCAATGGCGTCGGCCATCAATGGATGGTCTTCGATGATCAAGATGCGCGGGTGAGGCATAACATCTCCTTGGGCGAGATGTACGCAATTTCTGCGACCAAGACAAGACCCCTGCTAAGAAGTTGCGCTATCTTTCAGTTATTCAGGGTGTCTACGCGAGGCCCTGAGCAAACCAAAGGCACACAACAATCCCGCCACGGCCACAGGCATGGCCACCCAGAAAACGGTTTGCAAGCCAAAACGGGTGCTCAGCGCCGCTCCCCCCAAGGCACCTACGACGCCGGTGAAACCATAGCCAATCACTGCGTACAAGGCTTGCCCCCTGCCGCGCAATCGCCCGGGGAAATGCTGCGACAGCCAAGCAATGCACACCGTGTGCTGAATCGCAAAGGTGAACACATGCAGGCATTGCGCCAGTAGCAGCACCCACAACAGTTGGCCAAACCAAGCGGTGAGCCCCATGCGAAGCGCCATCAGACCCGTGCACACACACAACCACGCCGGCAAACTCAGCCAATGCAGCCAACGGCTTTGGGTGAAAAAACCGATGATTTCAACAATGATAGAAACCGCCCACAGCACACCAATCATGTCCTTGCCGTAGCCGAGTTCATCTAAATACAAAGAGAAAAACGTGTAGAGAGCCGCATGCGACAGCACATGGAAAAACAAGGTCGCGAAAAACCACAGGGTGGGCGATTGACGCAAAACTTTGCCAAAACCTGCTTGCGCTTCAGAAGCGTGGGCTTGCTCGCGCACATTGGGCAAACTCCACACACTCAGATTGATGGCCACCAAAGTGAACACTGTCCATAAAGGAAAACCAGACATGCCATGCGTTTCAAACCAATGGCCTGACACAAACACCGTGACCAAAAAACCCACCGAGCCCCAAAGCCTGATGCGGCCATAACGCCGCACATCCAAAGTGCCTTGGTGGCTGACCAAATGCGCCATAGCCGCCTCGCTCATGGGCATCATGGCGCTGGTGTGGGTGAACATCAAAAACAACACCGCTGCCAACCACCAAGGTTCATTGCTGAACAAAAGCCCAACAGAGCACACCAAGGCCATGCCCGCACACCAACGCATCAGAGGCGCACGCTCACCGCTGCGGTCGCTCAACCAGCCCCAGAGGTAAGGCGCAAAAACACGGGTGACGGCTTGCATGGAGGTAAGTAAGCCAATCATCCACAGGCTTAACCCCAAGTGCTTCAACCACAAAGGCAAATAAGGGTTAAAGAAACCTATATGGGCAAAGTAACTGGCAGAGAGTGCGGCGAACGGCACCAGTTGGCGCCGCGAGACACGCGGCGCTGCGTCTGTGGTCATGGCATCAATCGCTGCGTTGCGCGGAAATGGGCGTGAGTGGCATGACCACATCGCCACACTGCGCACGGTGGCGCAAGGCGTGGTCCATCACTACCAAAGCCAGCAAGGCTTCAGCGATGGGTGTGGCGCGAATGCCCACGCAGGGGTCGTGGCGGCCCTTGGTTTGCACTTGCACCGCGTTGCCAGCGCTGTCTATGCTGTCACGCGGCGTGAGTATGGAGCTGGTGGGCTTGATGGCAATGCTCACCTCGAGGTCTTGCCCGGTGCTGATGCCGCCCAACACGCCGCCGGCGTTGTTGTTGGCAAAACCCTCAGGGCTCAGGCTGTCGCCGTGGGTGGAGCCACGTTGCGCCACACTGGCAAAACCCGCGCCGATTTCCACGCCCTTGACCGCATTCAAGCCCAGCATGGCGTAGGCAATATCGGCATCAAGCCGGTCGTATATGGGTTGACCCAAACCCACCGGCATGCCACGCGCCACCACGCGTATGCGCGCGCCGCAGGAGTCGCCCGCTTTGCGCAGGCTGTCCATGTAGTTTTCCAAATGCGCTACATCAGCAATGGGCGCGTAAAACGGGTTGTTCGGTACATGCGCCCAGTCTTCAAAGACTATGTTGTGTTCGCCCAGTTGCGTCATGCAGCCGATGAAACTGGTGCCGTATTTTTCTTTCAGCCATTTTTTGGCCACTGCTCCTGCCGCCACCGTGGGCGCGGTCAGGCGAGCCGAGGAACGTCCCCCACCACGCGGGTCGCGCACGCCGTATTTTTGGGTGTAGGTGTAGTCGGCGTGGCCGGGCCTAAAGGTTTGCAAGATGTCGCTGTAATCTTTGCTGCGTTGATCGGTGTTTTGAATCAACAGCGCGATGGGCGTGCCGGTGGTCACGCCTTGGTAGACGCCACTCAAGATTTGCACTTGGTCGGGCTCTTGACGTTGGGTCACGTGGCGGCTGGTGCCGGGGCGGCGGCGGTCAAGGTCGTGCTGTATGTCGGCCTCACTCAAAGCCATGCCCGGTGGGCAGCCGTCAATCACGCAGCCAATGGCCGGGCCGTGGGATTCACCAAAGTTAGTGACTGCGAAAAGGGTGCCGAAGGTGTTGCCGCTCATAAGGGTGATTATCCCTGAGAGAAATTGGGGTCAGATCCCGATTAATTTTGCAAAAAAATTCATGTTTTGAGAAGCGCGGTTTCGGGTGGGTTGAAGTTGAGGGTGGTCGGATACATTGAAAAAATTGCCCCTTCACTAAGGTTACATATGCACAACACAGTTAGAACCGCAAATGAACAAGACTTGGACGAGCTTGCCTTTTTATTTGATTCATACAGGCAGTTTTATGAGCTGACACCTGATGCTGAATTGGCACGACAGTTCATCAAAGATCGATTCACAAAGAATGATTCTGTGATTTTGGTGGCTGTGGACGAACGATTTTCGTGCAGTGGCTTTTGTCAGATGTATCCAACTTACTGCTCATTGGTGGCCAAACCCATCTACACCATGTATGACATTTTTGTGCATCCCGATGCGCGTGAGCGAGGTATTGGACGGCAACTTTTGGTAGCTGCTCAAAACCGATCAGTGGCTGATGGAATGGATCGTATGGATCTGACTACGGCCAAAAATAATGTCAAAGCTCAATCGCTTTATTCATCTGAGGGTTGGGTCAGAGATGATGTGTTTTATACCTACTCTTGGTATCCCAGGGATTTAAAAACATGATGTAGTCGCGCCCTTCATAACACTATGAATAGCACATATAATAGTGTTATTAAAGGAGCTTTCATGAGCCAACTCACTGCCAACGACCTGAAAGTACGAGGCATCGCCGCTATCGAAGAGGCCCTGACCCATCAAACCGAAGCCACCATTTCTGTGCGTGGCACGCAGCGTTTTGTGGTGATGGATATGGCGCATTACCACTACCTGCGCGAATGTGAACTCGAAGCCGCCTTGGTGCAAAGCCGGTCAGACTTGGCCGCTGGTCGGGTCGTGCAAGAAACTGCTGAGGCACACATGACACGCTTGGAAGTCATGTTGACAGCAGAAACCCTCAAAGTAGGCAACTGAGGTCTGGATGCCCTACCAATTGGTCTTCACCGACGATTACACGCGTCGCGCATTACGGTTTTTAAAACGTCATCCTGAGCTGAAAAATCAATACGCCAAAACATTGTCACTTTTAGAGGCAAATCCTCAGCACCCTTCCCTTCGTTTGCATGCCTTATCCGGGAGGTTACAAGGAGTGCATTCGGTGAGTATCAATCTGTCTTACCGCATCACGCTGGAATTGTTGATTCAGGACCAGCAAATCATCCCGCTGAATGTGGGGGACCATGACGCGGTTTATTGATTGGCTTTCTCACCCTCTTCTTCTGCTGGCCAATCGCGGATATAGGCTTTGAGCATTTGGTTTTCGAAGTTTTGGCTGTCGACCACGGCTTTGGCCACATCGTAAAAACTCACCACGCCCATAAGTTCGCGGTTGGTCAACACAGGTAAATAGCGGGCGTGGCGCTCGAGCATAATGCGGCGCACTTCGTCGAGTTCGGTGTCGGGTGAACAGGTGATCGGGTGGTCGTCCATGGCGCTGCGCACGGTGGCGTTTCCTAAAGTGCCGCCATTGCCATTGAGCGCCAAAATCACCTCACGGAAAGTGAGAATGCCCACCAAGTCACCGTGGTCCATCACCAGAATAGAGCCCAAATCGTGGTCGGCCATGGTTTTCACCGCCTCGGCCAAGGGTGCCAGTGGCGTGGTGGTGTAGAGCGTGGTGCCTTTAAGGCGAAGAATGTCGCTGACTTTCATAGGGTTCCTCTTGAGGCCAGCTTGGCTGGCATGGGATTCAATATAGCCCACAATCTGCATTTGGTACACCGAAAAAACGAGAACACCATGACCGGATACGCCGACCCCCATTTCGACACCCTCGCCTTGCACGCAGGCAGCCAACCCGACCCCGCTACCGGTGCGCGCGCCGTGCCGATTCACTTAACCACCTCGTATGTGTTCGAGTCGACCGACCAAGCCGCAGCACTCTTCAATTTGGAAAGCGCCGGCCATGTGTACAGCCGCATCAGCAACCCCACCACCGCGGTGTTCGAGCAACGTATAGCAGCGCTAGAGGGCGGCATTGGTGCCATCGCCACCGCCAGCGGCCAAGCCGCGCTGCACCTGAGCATCGCCACTCTCATGGGCGCGGGGTCGCACATAGTGTCTAGCTCGGCGCTTTATGGTGGTTCGCACAATCTGTTGCATTACACGCTGCGCCGTTTTGGTATCGAGACCACCTTTGTCAAACCGGGCGACATTGAAGCTTGGCGCTCAGCGATTCGCCCCAATACCAAGTTGCTGTTTGGGGAGTCGGTGGGCAACCCAGGTCTCGACGTGCTGGACATTCCCACCATCTCGCAGATTGCGCATGACAACGGCGTACCGCTGTTGGTAGACGCCACACTCAGCACACCGTATTTGATCAAGCCACTGTCTTTGGGCGCGGATTTGGTCTACCACTCGGCGACCAAATTTTTAAGCGGCCACGGCACGGTGATTGGTGGGGTGGTGGTCGATAGCGGATCGTTCGACTGGGAAGCCAGCGGCAAATTCCCCGAACTCTCGGAGCCCTACGAAGGTTTCCACAATATGGTGTTTACCGAAGAAAGCACCGTGGGCGCATTTTTGCTGCGCGCGCGCCGCGAGGGCTTGCGCGACTTTGGAGCCTGCCTCAGCCCGCACAGTGCATGGTTGATTTTGCAAGGCATGGAGACTTTGCCTTTGCGTATGGAGCGCCACCTGGCCAACACCGAGAAAGTGGTGGCGTTTTTGGCGGCACACCCCATGGTGTCGCGGGTGGGGCATCCGCTGATGCCCGACCATCCCAGCCACGCTTTGGCGCAAAAGCTGTTGAAAGGTGGCGCACGCGGTGCGGGCTCGGTGTTCAGCTTTGACATCAAGGGTTCCCGCATGCAGGGGCGTGCATTCATTGAAGCCTTGAAAATTTTCAGCCACTTGGCCAATGTGGGCGACAGCAAATCGCTGGTCATCCACCCCGCCAGCACCACGCATTTCCGTATGAGCGACCAAGCTTTGGCGCAGGCAGGTATCGGTGCGGGCACCATCCGTTTGTCGGTCGGCCTAGAAGACGCCGATGACTTGATCGACGACTTGAAGCGCGCCCTGAAAGCTGCTGAAAAAACCGCTGACAAAGCCGCATAAAGGGGTCACTATGTATATGGATGTGAACGGTCACAAGACCTACGCCTACACCGGCGGCAAAGACTTCAACCCCGCGCAGCGCACTGTGGTTCTCATTCACGGCGTCTTATGCGACCACAGTGTTTGGGCGCTGCAAAGCCGCTACTTGGCCAACCACGGCTGGAATGTGCTGGCCATAGACCTCCCAGGTCACTGCAAAAGCGCGGGTGTACCGCCTGCCACGGTGCAAGAGGCAACGGCATTCATTCAAGCGCTGTTGGACACACAAGGCGTTAAGCAAGCCGCTTTGGTGGGCCACAGTTTTGGCTCGCTGATCGCCTTGCAAACCGCGGCCAATATGGGCGAGCGCATCAGCCATTTGGCGATGGTTGGCACGGCTTATCCCATGAAGGTATCGCAAGCGCTGCTGGACGCTTCGCTGAATGAACCCGAGAAAGCCCTGCACATGACCAATGTGTTTTCACGCGCCACTTTGGCACCTCCCTCGGGCGCGGGTTCTTGGGTGTTTGGTGCAAGCTTGGCACTGGGGCGAAGGGTCTTGGCCAGCAATAAGCAAGTGAATGTGTTTCACACCGGCTTCAATGCCTGCAACAACTACGACCAAGGTTTGCAAGCCATGGCAGCTGTCACCTGCCCTGTGCTGATGGTCTTGGGTGAAGCCGACCAGATGACGCTGCCGAAAAATGCACTGCCCTTGATAGCCCAAGCCAAAGAAAGTGGTGTGTCTTTACAAGTGGTGACCATTTCCCACGGCCACCACCAAATGACCGAGTCGCCTGACGAAACATTGAATGCCCTCAAACGCTTTTTAATTGGGGTCTGACCCCAATTAATTTAGTTCGTCCAAATCAATCAGCAAGACATAGCGTGGGGCTGGGTGTTCATTCAAGACCCCAACCCAATCCAGTTGCAGCAACAAGCCCAGCACTTTTTCCACCTCCATGGGGTCGGCGTTCAATTGCTGCGCCAAACTCGCTGCCGCCAATCCGCCCGCGCTGCGCGAGCGGGCCTGATGCAGCAAGCGCATACAGCCAAGCCCCAACGCCATACCCGGCCCTGCGAGAGGTTTATCGCTAGCAAACAACTCCTGAGCCAAGTCAGGCCAACTCGCCACCACCACCGCCCCAAGCAACACCACCACCCAAGTGGTGTAAACCCACACCAGCAAAATCGGCACGGTGGCAAAAGTGCCATAAATCAGCGAGAAGGTGGGCATGCTGGCCAAATAAAACGCCAATCCACTGCGGGCAGCTTCAAGCACCAGCGCAGTAAAAAAACTGCCCAGCAGCAGGGGTCGCCAAGCCACAGGGATGTTGGGCACAAAACGGTACAAAGCGCTGATACCACCCCACAGCAAAAAGAACTCCAACCCCCCCAAGGCCATCTTGACACCAGGCCCTTGGTAGCGCAGCGAGCCGCCCGACCAAGTGATGACCCAAGCCATGATGACCAAACTGGCAGCCACCAGCAACGGGCCCAAGGTGAGCGCTGCCCAGTACAGCATCAAGCGCTGCCCCCAAGGGCGTTGCTGGCGCACCCGCCAAATCATGTTCAGGCTGCGGTCTATGGTGAGCATCAAGGCCAATGCAGACATCAGCAAAGCAGCAAAGCCAAAACTGCCCAAGCGACTGGCCTTGGTAGTGAATTGGGTAAGGTAGCCCAAGACTTGACGGGAAATCGATTCGGGAATCAGGCTTTCCAACAACCAGCGCTGCAACACGGTTTGAAATTGGTCAAAGATAGGAAAGGCAGTTACCACCGCCAGTGCCACGGTTAGCAAAGGCACCACCGCAATCAAGGTGGTGAAGGTCAAAGCGCCTGCGGTTTGACCCAATCGGTCATCGGCGAAACGATGCGTCAAGTGCCTCATCGCCCTTCGCCAAGGGAAATGCATCAGCTTTTGCGGCAGGGTGAGGAGTTGCGAGACAATCATAGCCTCTATCATGCCATCCACTCCTCACCTTACTTCCCAAGCCCTTTGGCATGTGCAACTCAGCCGCAGCTTGGCTGTGGGCAGCCTCATTGGTTTAATCGTGCTCTCTTTGGTATGGGAGCTGTGGCTGGCCCCTTTGCGCCCAGGCGGTTCTTGGCTGGCCCTCAAAGCCCTGCCTCTGTGCATTCCCTTGGCGGGTTTGCTTAAAAACCGCATGTACACCTACCGCTGGGTCAGCTTGGTGGTGTGGCTTTACTTTGCTGAAGGAGTGATTCGTTTGCAAGGCGATGCTTGGCCCAGCAAGGGCTTTGCTGCGCTTGAAATTCTTTTGTGCTTGATGCTTTTTACAGCCAGCGCCTTGCATGTGCGCTGGCGCTTGCGCGACGCAGCCTTGGCTTCTGCGGATGCCGAAGTCCCCAAGCAACCCCAATGAAACCCGTTTTGCTGCAACAGCTGACATCCATCGTCGGCGCAGCCCATGTTTTAACAAGCGGCGATTTATCCGCTTATGAGCGCGATTGGCGCGGTCGCATGCAAGGCAAGGCCTTGTGCGTGGTCAAACCCGAAAGTACTGACGAAGTCGCGCAGGTGGTTAAAGCCTGCGCTGCAGCAGATGCAGCCATCGTGCCCCAAGGCGGCAACACCAGCTTGGTGGTGGGCGCTGTGCCCGACGCCTCGGGCACACAGGTGGTGTTGAACCTGCAGCGCATGAGCCGCATTCGCTCGCTGGACAAAGCCAACCTGACCCTCACGGCGGAGGCGGGCTGCATTTTGCACAATATCCAGCAAGCCGCCACCCAAGAAGGCTTGCTGTTTCCGCTCAGCTTGGCGTCCGAGGGCACATGTACCATAGGCGGTAATTTGGGCAGCAACGCCGGTGGCACCCAAGTGCTGCGCTACGGCAATGCCCGAGACCTGTGTTTGGGCTTGGAAGTGGTCACGCCGCAAGGCGATGTGTGGCATGGGCTAAGTGGCTTACGCAAAGACAACACCGGCTACGACTTGCGAAATATTTTTATTGGCAGTGAAGGCACTTTAGGCGTTATTACCGCCGCCACCTTGAAGCTCTACCCCCAAGCCGCGGCCGAGCTGACCGCTTGGGCCGCCGTGCCGTCCATGCATGCCGCTGTTCAATTGCTGGGTTTGGCGCAGCAGCACTTGGGAGCCGGCCTCACCGGTTTTGAAGTGATGGGGGAATTTGCTTTGCAATTGGTGAGCCGCCATTTCCCAGCCCTGCCTGTACCGCTGTGGCAAACCGCGCCTTACTGCGTGCTGCTGTCGCACAGTGACACAGAAAACGAGGCGCATGGTAATGCGCAGTTAGAGCGATTGCTAGAAACTGCACTTCATCAAGGCTGTGCCGCCGACGCGGTGGTGGCCAGCAGCTTGGCGCAGGGGCGACAGTTGTGGCAGGTGCGCGAAAGCATCAGCTCGGCCCAAGCCGCTGAAGGCTTGAACATCAAACACGATATTTCCCTGCCCGTATCTGCCATTCCCGACTTTGTGGCGCACACCGATGCCCTGTTGGCAAGGGAAGTTGAGGGCGTGCGCTTGGTGAATTTCGGCCATTTGGGTGACGGCAATTTGCACTACAACGTGCAATGCCCCGTGGGCGGCAACGCTGCCGATTTTTTGGCGGTGCAAGAGCAGCACATCAACACGCTGGTCTTTGAAGCCGTCATTAAGTTTGGTGGCTCCATCAGCGCCGAGCACGGTGTGGGCAGTTTGAAAGCCGACTCCCTGCACCTTTACAAAGACCCTGTGGCGCTGCAACTCATGCGAAGCATCAAGCAGGCGATTGACCCGCAGAATGTGATGAACCCGGGGAGGGTGTTGGCGAAAAAAAATCCACCCTGAGGTGGATTTCTTGAGAACTGTTTGAAGCTTAAAACTTCATGCCGATGCCGATGGTACCCAAGGTGGTAGAAGACTTGATATCAACGGTATTATCTGTATTCCGGATAGATTTATAGCCAACTTTCATCAATTCAACTTGAAGAAATTTGGTTTTGTCCAACATGTGACGCAAACCAGCACCATAACCAGTGCCACTAATGGACCTGCTGAAACTATCCGAAGCAGGTGTTGACGTGACAGCAAATTTCCCTTTTTCGACAGAAATTTTGCCGTATAAAAGCGTGTTGTCGCTCAACAGGGCACCGGGTTCTAAATAAAGCGAATATTGATTTTTGATAGCTACATCACTCGTCGAATCATCTATGATGTTGTCAGATTTGCTTTTGCCCGCGGAATAAGTCAAACCAAATCCCAGAACCGAGGAACTGGACAATTCCATTCCATACGCGCCCTGAAAAGAGCCGATAAAGCCGTCACCACCAAGTGAGTGAAATGAACCCACTTTGGTATTTGAGGAAGCCGCAGACAGATTCACCGCACCGGAAAACCCTGTGAAATTAGACACTTGGGCTGAAGCCAAACCAACAGTACCCAACATTAGCAAGCAAGCAAAAAGTTTTTTCATGAAATTCCCTATACATTTATCACCTATGTAGGATTTTTGATAAATTTTGTAAATTTATAGATTGTCTAAGACGCTTAATCGCAACAGCCGAAAACATACATCTGATGCAATCACATCAGATACAACAAGTCATGCGTACCACCCTTGAAATTGATGACGATGTACTCGCCGCGCTATTCAAAATGGCCTGGCCGAGTAGCGGCCTCAGACAGGCGCGCTAAAAGCTGTTGAGCCCCAATCTCTGTATGTATTCACGGCGTTGACACCAGCGTGCTGGGCCGATGACATCAACCCCTTGCAAACGGATGCGCTGAACTGGGCCCAACTGCTGCGCCCCAATAACATCACTGACGCCTATTTGTTGTAGCTGGCGGTGTCTAAGCAAGCCTGCTTGGTCAGTTTGGATCTGGGTATTTCTTTGTCTTGGGTGGCGGGGGCTGAAAAAGCCCACCTTGTCCAACTGCTTTGAGCCAAGGGCATTAGGCACCTACATATTAATCCCATGTAATAATCCTATTTGATCTTCCTATATTAAAAGGGTGACTTATGCACACCGTCAATGTTTCCGGCCTTAAAAACAACCCCAGCGAAGCCCTGCGCAATGCCCGCGACGATCTAGTGGTTGTGATGAACCGCGACCAACCCGACGCCGTCATGATTGGGCTTCAGTCCGGAAAAATATTGTCCGAGTCAGGTGCGCGTGCAGCCTTGGCCACCGCTTTGTTTCGCGATGGTGGTTTGTCTTTGGCGCGAAGCGCTCGAATGGCGCAGATGCCCATGTCTGACTTCATCATCCATGTGTCACGTTTGGGCATATCCGTGATAAGCCACGACGCAACTGAAGTCAGCACTGACATGGAAACCTTAGACCAATGGCTCGCATCGTCCTGAGTGATGCCAGCGCCTTGATTGGCTTGGCCATGGTTGACGGCTTAAAGTGGTTGCCAAGTTTGTTTGGCGAGGTCTGGATTCCAACTTCTGTTCATCAAGAAGTTCTGCCCTGCGTGCAAGCGCGTGGCGAAACAGAAATTTCTCAAGCCTTGGCTAAGCAATATATTCGACTTTGGTCTCAAGCTATCCCAAAGCCTCACAAAACGCTTGGAGAGTTAGACGCGGGTGAGAAGGATTGTTTGTGCATCGCACTGTCACTGCCTGCAGGTCAATGCTTGGTGTTGATGGATGAACGCGCAGGCCGAGCCATCGCTAAAGAGCTGGGTATTCGGGTGGCAGGCACTGCGGCGGTGATTGGTTTTGCCAAACAGCAAGGCTTGATAACTTCTGCCAAAGACTGCTTTGCACGCTTACACGCGAGCGACTTTCGCATCAGCAAAGAAGTGATTCAGGCAGTGTTGACTCAGGTGGGGGAGGCTTGATCAAAGCAACTCAATAGGCTGGGTTTACAAATATCAATTTGCATGTGTTTTGTGCACCTGCTCAACTATTGCTTTCAACGCCTCTGGGTCTAGTGTCAAAGGAATATGCCCAATACCTGGCAGCAACTGAACAGGCCAGTCCTTTCCTGCGCTTTGCACCATACCTTGAAGTTCTTGCGATTTAAGCAGCTCATCGGCGTCGCCTGCCAAGATGGCCACCTTGCCTTTGGCATTCAGCAGATCGGCTTGGTAGTCGGCGTTGGCAGCAAAATTTGTAGCTAAGTTAAAACCATATTCAGGCGTTAAAAAACTTTTGGCTTCTTCAGTCAGCGCAAACCGCACCACGGGCAAATCGTTCCAGTAACGAATGCCAACCGCGTTCAAGGCGTTTAAAGCCACGATGCGAGGTACACCTACCGACACCCAACCACCGCTGTCATGTCTGTAGTTTGGCGCGGTGTGTCCCAGAAAAGGAGCTAACAAAAGATAGCTGTCAAACGAGGTTTGCACGTCACTGGCGGCCACCCTGAGCACAAAACCACCCCCTGAACTGAAACCGATCAAGGCAGATGGGCTTGCAGGTTGCACAGCTTGAACAAACTTTTGCAAGTCGGACTCTAGTTGCCCGATGAAAGCGATGTGCCCTTTAGGTAGTGACGCGCCATGGCCTCTGATGTCCAAGGCATACACAAGCAAGCCAGAAGCTGCCAACGCCATCGCCATGGGGTGCATGCTTTCGCTGCTGGCTGACGAGCCATGCACCAGCACAGCGCTGCCTTTGATGTTGTCGCCTTGGGACTCGTACTCCCTGTAAAACAGTTTTGCACCGTCTGCCCCTTGGTAATTTTTCAAGGCAGGCATGTTGGAGAAATCAACCGACTTGAAGGGGTCGTTGATGCTAGTTATGGGTGCTGGTATTCCAGGGCCGCCACTTACAAGGGCTGCTGCTACCAGTAACAACACTGTGAAGACTGAAGCTGTTGTGAAGAAAAGAATTTTTTTAGTCATGCTTGACCCTTCAGTTGTCGCTTTTGAGATCTTCAAAGCCACCGCTTTAAAGATAGCTATTTAATGTTATCATTATAATATATTTAACCTGTTAATATTACAAATTTCTAATGTCCATATGCAGTGATCTAGATCTTAAAACTCACTTGTCCGTAGTGAATCACCATACTTTGCACTACAAAGTAATTTACTCTGCCAAATTCTATGACTTCAACCACTGCACCCATGTCTATCCAACTGAAATATGCATGGCAGGAAAGCTGCGATGCCGCCATCAAGCATTTTGACGAAACGGGTTTGCACGCCACCCCTGAGGAGGTCATGGCGTGGGTAGATTCATGGGGGACGGATAAAGAATTACCCACGCCCCTATGCCATCCGTAAAGTAACCTGTTACGCC